>Ga0247734_1000704_pt1 | contig 27761 bp, 26 predicted proteins | sample UWRJL103311B2_FD_180933 | JGI IMG/M metagenome (GOLD analysis project Ga0247734, IMG submission 180933) | Plant litter microbial communities from Arlington Agricultural Research Station in Wisconsin, United States - UWRJ-L103-311B-2 | ecosystem: Environmental > Terrestrial > Plant litter >...
GTGAGGTAAGTGATAAATCGTGGCTGCCAAGTTGGCGCAAGAAGCGCTTGGCAGTATTATAATAATCGCCTAAAGATTGGCTATCTTTCTGCTTTAGCTTAGCAAATTTGTTTCCTAAGGAATCTTCCAAAGAAACTGGTTCAGTGAAGATAGTTTCCGGGCTTGAAATTGCTTCGTCTTTGGCTACATCGTCTATCTTTGTAGTGGAGTCTTTCCGAGGTTTTGCTTTAGTGATTTTATCGTCTTCTTCATTCACAGAGCCGGTTTCCCACTTTTTGCGCTCCTGTAGTAAATCTGCCAACAACTTTGGCGTTGGCTTTTGGCAAAGTTTGATAATCGGCACTCGTGTTCGAGTAAGCAGTCTAGCACCATATCCCATATCCAGGAGCTTTCTCTCAAGGATTCGTGGTATTGGAGACTCAGGAGAGTCAGCAGCTGGATTTGAATGAGGTGTTACAAGTGCCAGATCCATGTCAGATGCTTTCGTGGCAAATCCAGAGCTCATACTGCCGAAACATTTGAGCTCCACGTTGGACACGTCAAAATGAGGATTTAAAAGCGTATCTTGTTCATATTGAACAATCGCTTCTTTGCAGGCTTGTTCAACCACCGACCGGAAAGTCTCCTTTTCAGACAATTCTTCTAGGTCAATTCCAACAGCAGGAACAACGCTTTGCAAAAGATCTTGTAGATGCCCACTTTGGATCATCACACTCTCTACATTAAGATTGAACGGTTTTCCTCTATTGTTTTGTCCGGCGTGTGTATTGGGCTGATAGAGCTGGCGGTTCTGTGGTGGAGGTCTGTTATGATGAGGTGGTGATGCTCCTTGCGAAAACTGCTGATGGTACTGTGTTTGAACTTGCCTGTTTTGAGTCTGGTAAGAGCTTTGAGGCTGGTGACTCATCGCAGTCGGAGGATTGTGAGAATGAGAACCCCGAAGAGGATAAGAAGACCTGTTTTCTGCATTCTGAGAGCGTGGTTGATTCTGAGTTTGCGAATTCTGAAATCCCTGACCAGTGTGTGCCTGGGGGTTACCATGAAAGCGATGAGCAGAACCGTACTGGGTAGACTGATCAAATTGTGAATTTGAGTGGTACTGAGATGGACCTCTAGAACTGCATTTGAATAGCTTAGCGGTGTTCTGATTGACTAATAATTTAGTACTAGAACACGTACTTGGGATTTGCTCCAGAATATGTATTGTTGTTCTGGGGATAGTTTTGCCTTGGCTCAACAGGAATGGAAAACTGTGCATTCATTTGTCTCCTCTGGGCTTGGTTCATCCTCTTCTTGCCAGTCTGAGGCTCTGGGATGCTTGCGACAGTGTGAGGCTGGTCGTTGCTCCTGCGTGCTGTTGCTAAGTATGCTTGTTGATCTGCCAGGCTTGCACCGGCCATATGTGGTGGCAACATTGGCTCTATGGCTGCAGCATTATTTAGAATAAGCCCTGATGGGATCAGCGTTATGGCCTTGGATGTTAAGTGCTGCGATCAAGGACTCGTCAAGAGCATCCTACTTACCACGAAGGCGCTCCTCAAGGCCAGGCTCCCCAGGTGTGTTAGGGTGGCGCGTGAGTTCTTCAGAAGAAGGAAACATCTTGCAAGTATAATCACAGACTTTATCAAACTGGCCTCTAGAAGGTAGTTATCGGTGAAGGCAAGGGCAAGTTCGTGACACTGATCATGTGACTTGCAAAATAATTCGTCAAATGCGACTTTGTTGAATGGGATGGTGAGATTGGAATTGTGGAGAGGTGGTGGTTGTGTTTGTAGTTGGAGAGCGAGATGTGTAATGTTCCTCAAAGCAGATAAACTTGAATGTCTCTTCCTACGCAAATGGCGTACACTGGGCGTGGAGGTGGATCAATTCCGTCCTTCTTCACATGATCATTGAGGACAACTATTTACTTGCTCAGCACAGCACAGCACAGCACAGTAAGCAGCTTCTATTATTAGTTAGGGGAACGTGCAAGAACACAGTGAATCTAAGTTTTGAACCTTCAATTCACGTCGTGCGTACCTTAAGCAGATCTGGTATAGTGAACATTAATTAATATTGAAATGAGGCTCAAGAATGCAGTTCACGGAAGGGAGCAGGGCTCGCAGGGGTCGTTAGTCCGCGGTGGGGTGGCTATAGCTGAATCAGGTATAGTGTATCTCTTTGTCAATCACGCTAAGCTTTCAACAGCCGCCTAAGCCTACAATCGACAGTCGCAGCTTCTTTCTAATATAATCTGCAGACAAAGTCATACTCTGCCTCGCCGTCACTACCATACACCACCTGTTCAATATATACCACGCCGAATACGATACGGCACGCTACCTGCAGTCTAGCATCTGGGGGAACGCGACAAACCTGTACCGTTGTACTGGTATCCGCAAGCTACCAAAGGATTCTGCTACGGCGCTTTGCACTCTTCCGCTTCATGAAGACGACCTAGAGACACAGAACAGGTACTGGTACCAGCCAGTTAGTAGCTTTATTTTCTGCAGACAAGATGAGCGCATCTCCATCCGGCCTCTCTAATGGCCAGACACCAACTCCTAATTCCGGACCTCCCCGACCACTGATGCGTGGAAAGGCACACCCGAACGACAACAACACCCTTGTTGCGCGTAAGAAGAGACCGGAACGTAGAAAACTTGGAGACCCTCCCTCGAAGCCCAGTGCCAACGGACAGCGGAGACTGACTCCAGTTAGACAAGCTGCTCCATTACCTGGCGCGCACCAGATTCCCCAGTCCAATGGCGGGTTTCCAGAATCGCAGCCTACCGAATATCAGGATTTCCCTTTATACACCACAAAGCGAGCGCTTATGGAAGGCATACGTCTTCATGTTGCTCGATTCGCCTCTAAACATCCTGTAGACCCCAATGACCAAAACGAGTTTATGCGACCGATTGCATTGCATAGAAGAGACCCGCGGCAGCCTGTTGGTAAAGATGCTCAGGATGTGGTCATGGAAGATGCAATAGTAGACTCAAAGGAACAAGAGCGTCTGGATATATTAAAGTCGGAGAAGGAGGCACAACGAGCTGCGGACTTAGCACAAATAGCACCCACTGGAAAGGGCCCGGCTCCTGCTGCTGCCAAGAAGAATCAGGCATTTCGTAATGAGAAAACAACTCAGGTTTTCAGAGTGGACAAGACTGAAGAAGAGAAGAAGGAATCTGACTTGCGCTACGAAGAAGCCCTCCCCTGGCATTTAGAGGATGCTGATTATAAGAATATTTGGGTAGGCAGTTATGAGGCAGCGCTCTCTGATACCAACGTCATCTTTGTTTCCGACGGCGCCTCCTTCAAGATGATTCCAGCCGAGAAGTGGTATAAGTTTACGCGGAAAGGCCAATACAAGACTTTGACAATCGAGGAAGCAGAAGCTCGTTTAAGTAAGAAAACTAAGGAGCCTCGCTGGGTCATGCAGACACAAGAAGTCAAAAAGGCACAGGAAGAGCTGAAGCAGACTGGCAGATTCTTCCAACAAGGCAATCTCTTCACAGTAAAGTCAGAAAGTAAGGCTGCTAGCAAGAGTGAGCTTCAAGATGCAGACAATCTAGACTTCAATGAAGAGGACCTTTTTCAGGATGATGATGAGGCTCCTAATATGGTACCTGACGAAGATCTAGACGAGAAGGAGTCGAAAGATCGGATTAAACGAGAGCAACTCGCCGCCAATGTCTTTGATCAAGCGAACGAAGCCGATGTAGATGAGGAGGAGCGCGAAGAACAGAAAATGAAAGAAAGGCTAAAGGAGGAAGGCAAGAAACTCAAGAAGGCTTTGGCAAAACGCGAGAAGATGACTATCTATGATGAAGACTCAGACTCCGATCCATACGCTGAGAAAGAGAGCGAATCTGATACTTCTGATGACGAGAAACAAGCTGAAATTGACCGTAAAAAGGACGAAGAAGCAAAGAACAAGGCGAAGGCCGAGTCAAAACTTCCGTCCGGCGCATCTTCCAAAGGAACAAATACCCCATCTGGCCGGTCGAAACATGTTGATGCTCTAAAGAGGTCGAATAAGCGATCTGGTTCTCCTAATATTTCAGAATCCAGTGGCAACGAATCCTCTCGCAAGAAAAAGAAGATGAAGCACTCGTCTAGGCCAACTGGAAAAGGCACATCCACTCCTGGCTCTCGGTCTATGTCTCCCGTTCCTTCGTCATCAGCCCCTGCTCCTGGTCAAACTCCCCGTAAGTCATCTATCGTCAAGCTCTCCGTAAATTCAACGAAGCTGTCGGATATTCAATCAGTCGTTCCAAATCCTAGCCCAACCAATGCCAGTCAGATGAGCGACGGTGAAGCTACAGGCGGTGAGACGTCTGATGGGGGAAGTAAACGCAAGAAGATTAAGCTTCGAATTGGTGGGGCATCTGGAGCGAACTCCCGAGCTGGTAGTCCCGTGCCTGGTAAGCACCACTGTTACGATCTTGCTGGAGAAATTGCATCCGGCCTGGGTATATTAGCGTTCAGGGTCAATGCTAACTTGTACTTAGGACGAGCAGGTTCTATTGCAGCAAATGGCAGCCGTGCTGGCAGTCCAAATGTTGCGAGTGCTCCGAGTAAGCTATATCTTTCTATCTAGAGCCTTCATATTTCTTTCTTGATTTATCATATATGTATAACCTTTATCAAGCTAATCAAACTAGCACCAGATGGATTACTACAGCCACTGCAACCCCATGAGATTACAAGTGCCCTTACCACAGAGGGTATTACCATCGGACATCTGTTAAGAGTATTTTCTGCACGAGTTGGCGATCCACCCAAGCCTACTACACAGAAGGAGTTCATCACCCTTGTTAAGGAAAATTCAGAGTATGGGAAAGACAAACTCTTGAGACCAAAACATTGAGCGAGGTATCATGAGTTTGAGGAAATATACCAATGAGTAGCCTCTTGAGATACAGTTGTGATACTATACTAGAGGTATCTAAGGTTGGATTGCGTTTGGATCGCATACGGTCTGCAACCAGATTGGACTCCAGAGCGCGTTCAGACTGGATGGCATAATGGAAGCCGTTGCCATAGATGCAGAGTACATAAAATTATATGAATGTTGCTACAACTAGGGAACTTTTGTACGTTCCACAATGTGTCCACTTTTACACGTTAGAGCATAGGAAATAATGAGCATGAACATTATATCATACTTATAAGCTGTATCGAAATTTGTATTTTCTTGCAGTGCCGGGGTATTCGTTGCCTTGGTCAACTTGCCCTTGTCCTAGAGTCAGAAGTATTTTTCCACGGTTTCGTATCTACTGAATTAAGGAAGATTTTTAGTCAAGTTATCTCTAGCAAAGATACTAAATCTAGAGACAAAGACCTGGAACTTTCTGACAGTATGTCTTATCAAGATGAGATCCTCCCCACGAGGTGATATTGTATTTGTTCTTTGTTTAGGTATCCGTCTGCCACGAATAATCCAAGTTTTTATTCCTTGTTACCCGATTCAACGCCTTGAATCTTTCTCCTTCCCACCCGTTCCCACGATCAACCCCATCCCATTTGTGACCCGGACGAATCCCGTACCGATTCGGAGCTGCAGCTCCAGCATACATAGGCTTCCCACTGGCGCTTTTCCTGGCCTTCTTACTACTTAAGAACTGTGCCGCGGGATCATTCCACCTATCTTGCTGCTTCAGATCCGCATTCAAATCCTCGTCATCAATACCCCTCGCCACCGGCATGAATTTGGCCTCCTCAAGCTCCTCTCTCCTTTTGGCTCTAGCAGCAATTTGAGCATCACCCTTCTGCGCTTCCTTCTCCTCGGCTTCTTTCTTCGTTTTAGCTTCGAGTTCTTTCTTAGCCTCTGCCCTTCGCAAAGAGATATCAATTCGACGACCAGTAGCGTCACGGTACACGGTCTCCTCCGTGCCTTTGGAGCCCTTTGATTCTTTCTTCCACGCTGCTGCTTCTTGCCGCTTCCGCTTTTCCATTTGTGCAGATACACTCTTCCCCGTCTGTAGTCCAGCATGTGTCCCGTCTCCCATCTTCGCGATTCCCGCATCATCTATCGCTGGTTCGTCATCGTCCTGTTTGTCCCTTCTATCTTCTGCTGCAGCCGCTACGATCCGCTCTGCTTCTATATCATCATCGTTTTTAGGCTGGAGAACAGGAGCTCCTACGATTTTCCAAGCATTTGTCTTCTTCTTACGGAATTCAGCACTGGATGAAGAAACAGTTGTAGGCCGGGTGTCATCCTCTTCGGCCTGTTGATCGTCGTTCCAGCCTAGGACATCGTCGTCTGCTATTACAAGATCATTTGTCTTTTCCGACTTGCGCTTGCGTTTCTTTGACCCTGTAGTATCTGCTGTGAGATATTTGGAGGCTAGATATGAGGAAAGCGACATTTTCAGGGACGTATAGAAAGGCGATTTTGTGTTTTCCGTAGCCTTGCGTGGTTGAGCTTCTTGCTTTGGAGCTGATATCTTGGCAAAGTATCCACATGCAAACCTTGGCGGGGTCGTTGGTGTTGCCCATGGTTAAGCGCCACTCGCGCAGAGGGCTTGGCCAATAAAACGCACGGAACTGCCGAGCCCCTTTCTCTCGTTGCGAGTCAACATTGAACTTCGCCTGAACTGACCAAAACATGAAACAATTTCAATTACGGCACTTACCAGAAATGGCTGTATTCCATCCTGATTTGGGAGCCTCCAAGCTGAAGGATTATTGTCACAATAGCAAATCCACCACAATCATACATCAATTGGTTCCTTATTCTTGCACCATAATGTTTGACGTGATACTTATTTCTTATCTCTATGGTCGTCCCACTTCACCATCTTTCGCCCTGACCCTTTCAACCTCCAGGGGGTCCGAGTTGTACCCAATGGCCGTAGAATGTCTGCATGTGAAAAGCCGTTGGTTATAAGATCGGTGTAGTACCTTGCTCTTTGCTCCTTTTCTTTTTTCCTTCTCTATCTAGGCACTCCTCCTAAGGTCTTTACGTTCATTTTTGGGGAGTCAGATGCGAAGTATCTCTTAATATCCAACTACAGTCATTCTCTTAACTTTTATACCACACTCCTTTGCCGTTATGATATCCTTTATTCGAAGATGCGGACTAGTTGCCGTTATGGCCGCTGCTGTGGCCGCTGGCCCAGTTGTTTACCGAAATACAGATCTAATTACTAGTCGATCTACGGGTCTCGATCTTTACTCAAATATAGAGGAACGTTTCATACCTTCTATCCTACTTGGAACCCACAGTCTTGTAACGAGCCACGTTAACCAAAACTTGCTTAATATGTAAGCATGTTCTTCAGGGCATCATAATTGACCACTCATTAGAGCATTCGCTTATTTTGTGTATTTTACTAATTGGTATCAAGCTCTACTGGATCTACTAGTGCTAATGTTGGCTACGCTTTCCAACTCCAAGTCCAGTGTGTTGACTGTAGAAGTTGGGGACAAGTTGTGATATCAACAGCTGGAGTTAACAAGGATAATGATATTCTGCAAGATATCATCCATTTCTTCGAAGATCCAATCGATGCTGTGGTTGAAGCTTTTGATGTCAACGTCAAGATAGATCTCCAAAATGTCGGTGGACACTTCGAATTCAATGTTAAAGCCGCCGCTTCTGGTTCCTTCTCTGTCCCTATTTACACCACTCAGACGCCAGCCGGGATGGCTATTAGTGAGGATATTAGCTTCGGTTTGATTCTTTATATCGACTTGGTCTTTTCCTTTACCGCGGGTCTTGATCTTGATGCTGGATTCGAATTTTCGTTCCCAGATGGAGCTTTTATTACAGTTGATCCAATCACCGGTCATATAGTAGATTCAGCTTTGTAGGCCTTGCTCAACCCATCCCCCCGATCTTTATCTAACTATGAGATAGCCTCAATGGCGAGATTGCAAGCCTGCCCGTTATAGTAAACTCTGGCGCAGTAACCTTCAAGGCAGCTCTCCGTGTTCGTGTGGAAGCTGGAACCACAGTCGAGATCCTCGGCTCCGGGTTTGACTTTGAGTTAGGTGCTTATGCTAATTTGGTGGAATATGTCGCAACCATTGGCACAACTGCTGATTGTGTCTTTGCAATTGTTGAAAGCGTTGATCTCAATGTTGGCGCATATGCACATGCTGTTGTCTCTATTGACTACAAGGAATTTGGTATTAGTCCGGCGGTAGTCACTACGCTATTGAAGTATGATTTGCCCAGTCTGTGTATCACCAGAGGCGGACCGGAGGCAACCTCTGTTCTTGCTCTTCCGACAGCCCCTTTCAATCGACATAGAACTACTACACCCGCGGAATCTATCCCAAGTGTTACAGTGCCTATGATTGTATCTACAGCTAGTCCTACGACGACTTCTTCTATCTCAAGTGTTACAGCAATGCCAGTAACTGTATCTCCAGTTGAATCTACAACTAGTCCTGCGACGACTTCCCATTCAGCCCTGTCCCTTACAGATTCCCATGTCGCGACTACCACTACATCTGTTTCCGGCGGCATCTTCCTTGCTACTTCATTAAGCAGCGCCCCTACATTCCAGACCAGCATCGCAGTTCTCAAGCCATCAAGTCCGTATGGAAACAGCACTATTACCAGCGCCCCATCCCTCACAACATCAACCGTCTACGCCACCGACACGATTATCATCACGGTGTGCCCGTCCGCCGGCCTCAATTTCCCAGCTTCGCTTACCTCCACAATTGCTATCACATCCACCAGGTTCCTCTACGAAACCATCTGCCCTGTTGGCGCGATCCTCCCAACCAGCCTCCCATCTTCTCCGATTGCCATCTCAGCTGTACCAACCAACGTTCCATCTGGCTCGTCCGACTCTTCAAGCGTGGCTCCAATCGTAGAGATACCACAGGTCACCACCGCAATCCACATTGCCTCACCACTACCTCTCACCCTCCTCGCCACCCCAATCATCGAGGTAATTTACACGCCTACATTTGTGAACCCAACATACACCATGCCTACTGCAACGGTCTTCGCAGTCGCATTCCCAGACTGGAACGTCACATCTCCTGTTGCAATTCAGCAAGCGCCTGCTCCTCCTGCGCCAACACCAGCGGTTACCAGCGGCGCTATCTTCTTACAAGCTGCGGCACCTGCTCCCTCAGTTGGAACAAGCACCGCATTGGGAGCATCGAATGGGACAACGATCACCAAGCCTTCTGGACCATCAGAGTTCACAGGAGGAGCTAGTAAGAACTCAGCCGTCTATTCTGTCTTATTTGCGGCTGGTGTGCTTGCTTTGATGATATAGATGATCTCATTTGGATGGGGGATTAGATTTGTAGATAACCGTTTCACCTTAGTTGAACACCTTTTTAATCGGAAATATTTCTCTTCTTACAACCATGACTATATGCCTTCATTTGATATTTAGCTAGATGTGATTATAGCTAACTGGCAAGTCCGGCATTATTCAATAGTTAATTCACCTCTCATAATGCACTAAGCGTTTGGTCACGAGGACCAGGGATTAGAACATCACGAACAGTGCAGTTTCTCTGTAGAGAATTTGGCTTGAACAGGAGATAGTGGATTAGATTAAATATTTGTTAGTGGGAAGAGTTTATTATTGATGCTGCGCTACTTGTTGATGAGAGGTATGTACAGAATTAGATAGGGGAAGTTGAAGATTTGTATAAAGTGAAAGTTTGAGTATGAACATAAAATTCCCTATTATATACTCTATGCTATTATGATAAGAATTACGCTCCTGCTTTCCACCCACCCAATGCTTAGCTCAAGGTGAAATTACCTGATGTTCCTGAGAAAGCCACAATGTTGCCAATAAAAGGAATCTTGCGATCCCCATTATATCTCACCCGATAAGTTCCTGCTGTAGCACCAAGATCACTTTTACCAGTCTCCCAACTGACTGTGACTTCGCTTTCGCCAGTAAGACCGTTCGTACGGGCCCAACTGTACACTAGACTCCAATCACGATCATCACGTACTTGAGTCCAGACACCATTAACTAGCTTGTCAACGGCAGTGAATGTGCCTTCGAGGCGGAGATTGTTTCTCGGGTTTGCACCGACAAAGGTAGTTTTGACTACGGAACCGAGCTTATAAGCTGCAGCTGGTTGCACAAGAACCTGACCCATGCTTTTCCCGGCAGGGGGGCTATCCCAAACAACACCTTGGATGAGACTGAAACTCTTCTGGCGGTTGTCAGGTGGTAGAGGACCCGTAGGTGCGGTGCTCGTATTTGTTGCAGCAAGATAACCGATGTTAGTGAGTGAGAGGTTGATATAGGCTTCCAATTCACTGGGGCCATAGAGCGTCGAAGCACCTTCGTAACGCTGGATGCCGTACTCTTCACGTGTTGCGACGTAATGGGCGTAGGTATTTGCTGGTCCACCGATAACAACCTTCGGGGTCGATTTGGTAATGCCTGAAGCAGAAGCAGCGGCTGCCACAGCACTCTTCCAACGACGACCAGCCACTGAATCATGTCAGAGATAAGAGGAGAAAGATTGGTAGTAGAACTTACTAGTAGTTGCTTCGGATGGTGAGACAACAATAATGAATTGTCCAACACGGAGACTCTGGACATCTACGATATTAGGGGACCAGGCATAAGGAGTTGACAATTGGCCGACATTTAGTAGAATGGGCTTTGGGGATTGGCATGCTTTCTAAGAATCGATTATATCAGTATAGGCTACAGTGAATAAATTGTGAAACCAAAAGACTTTTTACGTACCTGCTCTGGGGATGGAGTTGAAAGAACGCCGGAAACGAGTTTCCAGAATGGGTTGACATTCGAGCTATCTGGTTGGTTTTGTGTGAAATCGGCAAACCCAGGTCCATCACTAGTTCCCCCTGCAAAGGAGAAGCCAAGGGCAGCAGGACATGATTGGACAATGGTTCCGTTAGCAAGTGGGAATTTGTAGAAGCTCATGTCGTTGAATGTGTGGTATGCCTTGACACTAGAATCTGTGACCGGGGTTGAGACGGTGTCAAAGTTATCCTATAAATTGTCTTAGAAAGGGACCACGCAAATGCAATGGGAGGCTTCGGTGCTTACATAGAGAGTCTTTGCTCCCTTGAACACTCTAGTTCCGATCTCATAACAACTGGAGACACCTAGATCAAGCGCCTCAAACACAGGGCCTATTTGCGTTAGTACGTTTCTTTGTAGCGCTGTGTATGAGTATTACCTCGTCCGTGACTATTGTGAAGTTAGCATAAGCACACATTGCCATCTGTAGAGGTAACTTACCAAGCTTGAGAAGTTCCAGCTGTTAAGTTGGTCTCTCCGCATGTGCTATCCGACAATTTGCACTGAAGTCCGGAACCGTCATCACAGTATGCTCCGCCAACATTAGGTGTTGTGTCGCCGACGCTAGATTGAGAGAAGGCTGCCACAAAGTTTGGATTCTCGGCTGCAACCGCCTTCTCAAACAAGTAACTTGACACACCCTTGTTGTCACTGGAAAAGCTGTTAGCAAAGCGAGGGTTATATGAGATGAACATCTTTACCCAGAGACATGAGTGTTATTTTGAAGCATACTGGTGCCGTGAACGGAATGCCAGGCCAGTACTCCAAGGTTCAATCCATCAGAAAGACGTTGGAAGCGTAGCATGGTAATAGTCTTGTCCACATCGTATTGGTAGTTAGCTCTTTCGGATGCTGGGTTAGCGAGATATGCAAAGAGACTACGGTTGATGTTGGCGTCGGTGACTTCTGTCTCTCCTATGGCGAGAAGTCCGGGTGCCAAAGATTCGTGGGCACGCTTGATAGAGAGTACCACACCGTCAACAATCGCTTGGTAAGACTGCTTATCAAACCCGAGACTAGTAATCTGTGGTAGTAAATAGTTCAACCCTATCAATCAATTAGTATCTTGAACATTCATTTCATATCCAACAATTGGGACGAGCACTTCTTGGTTTGAACCATTGAGCACAATATTTATGACAAAGTGACTTACAAGCTCCTGGACCAGAGTGGGAGTGGGTTCCGGTCAAGGCAATGTTGCTGGATCCATACATGGAATATGTGGAGCCAAGGGCAGCAACGCCTTCTAGGACACCATTGCGAATGGCAGTATCACCATTCGCAGTATCAAGGACGAGATAAACCCATCGGTTGTTTGGGTTATTCGCATCACCGACAATAAAGGCACGTGAGTAAATTCTTTGGCGAAGACCAGTACCAATTTGAGCCGAGTCGGCGTAGCCCTGAATGTTGTTAGCAGTCGCCCTAGTCAAATCAAAAAGTCACAAATCCAAATACTGGATATTCAAAAAAAGATTCATATGTATACGGGGATCAAATGTCTGCGTGAGATTACTTGCCATGAAGTTAAGTTCCACGACTGGTCTTTTGAAAAATTAGTGAAACTCAAGAGAATTTCGGATTACATTTTGCATACCCAGTGATATCTGCTTTTCCAACTCCAATTAAGTACGTATCGCCAGCAGCTCGCGCTGCTTGGGACAGGAAGTCCTCTGCCGACGATGCTTTCGCCACTTTCTGAGCTTCGGGTTTCGTGCTCGCCACCCATGCTGAAGTAACGGCGACTAGAAATAGTGCTGCAACCAGGAACATTGAGACAATGAATCCCACTCCTTTGCTGCCCCACTTTGACTGAGGAGGAAGCTGCATCTGCTCGGCCTGGTTTTCTAACTTCTCCTCATCGGTGTAGATGTCCTCGAACTTCTCCTCCGGGAGGAGATGCTCGGATTGCTGGGAAAGACTCATAGTGGCTGCTGTGGATTGGGATTCCCGGTTCTGGTAGACCTCAGATGCAAAGCGCGATCCAGGTCCAGTTCTTGAGACTTCCCAAGAAGTTGAGGGACGGAGGGGAATGGGCGACAGAAAGAAGACCTCACTATGCTCGAGGAAAGGAATGAGGGGAGAGTGGCCCTAGATACATATAGAAAAAAGCTTCGAAAGCAGGTACCAGCTGGTTGCTCATCCGCCAAGGTATATGGAGGGGGTTAATCCAACTTGCACCGATCTCTTGACCCAGTTCGGTGGAGATACAGGCCAGATGCGATTTATTCGTCCGAGACCTCGAATTTCAATGGCAAATTGATGCCTGTACGTACAGCGTCGTTGGGTGCCGGCAGGTAGGGTTCTCCCCTTCGTACCACGAATCATATTAAGTTCCATCCGGGGCGCGTCGTAACCTCTCCTGCCGAAGCATACAGCATACAACATTGTTGAGAACTGACCTGCCAATTGAGGGAACCATGCAGCCAATGTTGCAAATGCAGCGGAAGCAAGCGCCCCCTGATGCAGGTCACGATTCCACATTGCTCCAATGGCTGTCCGTGAGCTGTGTGGTTGCATAAACCTGGAGAAATGACCGGTGATCGCATTGCCAACCACTCCAAAATTATCAAAGAGATTGCCAAGCAGACATGCACGTGACTGGTGTTGATCGTTCCATTTCCATTCACCTCATTTCTTCCATGGATGTTGGTTAGCTATGAGAGCGCGTGCATTTCTCTATCTCTCGATCTCTCGCTTCAGCAGTGCTGACGGGTCCCATCTTCACCGAGATTTCGCGGCTACGGTTTTGTGCACCTGCATCAAGAGGGGAAGAGCATATCTATCCATCTTCTCCTCACCTGTGCGGTGTCCGAAAACATAATCACGTCGCGTCGACACGACTGTTGGCATCATGGACCATTTCCCGACGATAAGGTCGACGAGGCTTGTGCACCCTCCTCGATACTAGTTACTTATCGAATCATCCGAATTCATCGATACTCCGATACCAAGCATTATAGGTGTATACATCCATCTATATGGTAAAAATGGGGCTTTACAAGCGCCAGCCTCGGATCATAGCGTTTTCACAAAGCTCGAAACGGACTGGACCTAATTCTCCTGGAGGCCTTCGGTACCTTTTAAGGTTTGACACATGCCGATAAGTTTATCATTATGTTTTGGAATACCAAGTTGTAGAAGAAGATGGCTCGAGCAAGCGATACCAGATCAGATCCCGCTTGACGCATCGCCCCCATGTCACTATGTTTACTTTCTTGGCTAGTAATGACTTTGAACTACATCTTTTTGAAGAAATATCGTAAAATAAAAAGTAGCTAATAGAGTATTCTTTGAAATGACTGGGACTTGAAGGCCGAGAACAGTTATTACCTTCGTGTGTTGCTGCGTGCTGGTTCCAGGTAGAGAGAGATTGGTATTCGCATGCAAATATGTCCGTCGACTACATAATTAAGTCCAAGCCCCAAGAAATCATATGTTAAGTTAAGTTACTGCCACACAGCTAAAAGTTAGCTAGGCTATATTTGTAAAAAGGATGATGGTGTCCATGAGGTAAAAATCAAATCGGGAGGTCTTGAGATTTGTCGGTTTCGCAAAAACTCGAATATAAGATCCGTTTTCAACCAAATCATTTGCATCCCGGATCAGTAACGTAATAGTTGGACTTTATTCATTTGGTATTCCAACCAAGAACCAAAGCCACCTCTTGAAGGTTTAATGTTCCACAAATTCCATCAGTCTATTATGACCTTAGAAGATGTCCAGTAGTAGTCCGATATACCAATCAATCCGCCAGTATCGGCAAACGCCAGCCATTCGTTCCAACATTTAGCCTTTTCTGCTACCTATAAACTCCAAATATGACCTCGTTCTCATGGATGACTATTCGCTTTCTTCTTCGTCCATTCCCCTCGGCGGAGAACTTGCAGTAGGAGATCTTTCCTCTACCACGTTTTCGTCAACTTCCTCGTCTTCATCTTCTTCTTCTTCTTCTTGCGCTCTCCTATTTCTCCCCCCACCACCCCCGCCGCTCCTCTGTTTTGCTTTCAGATAGTCTTCTGTTTTTGTAATCACTCTTTGTCCAACGAAGTTCTTGTCTTTTACCCAAGGTGTCTCGCACTGCGGACACCTATCATTCTTCCTCGAATTCCAGTATGCCTCTTGACAAACATCATGTAACCGGACCGGACATTCTACTTTCCCGCAACGCTGACCTGTGGTAACGATCTCCTTGCACGCCTCGCAGATTTTTATCCTCTGGCCATCCTCTTCATCATCTGGATCATTAAAGGTAGATACGAGCCAGGATCGCAACTCCATCAATGCGCGCGGGGTAAGTGTGTAGTAAGACTCTTTACTGAACTCGAACCAGCCCTCACTGACTAGAATTCCAAGGCATTTCTCCGCTTCTTGCTGTGTGAGCCCCTTATCAGCTGTATGATCTCCTTCCCCTACCTCCTGTCGACTGGGTTTGATTATTTCCTTCTTTAATGCTTGCATCGAAGACACAGCCATAACCTCCCGTCTTTTGGTGTTGTATGTTTCAAACATCGCATGTAACATCCGCTGTATAAAGCCGATCTCCTCGGGCGTATGTGTAGTTGCGAATTGAGTAACAGGATCGGAGTTGGCATTTATTATAGCCCAAACCCGGGTTTTCGTGAGTTGGTGCTGGGTCGTGGTGATTTCGTAGTCAAACGGCGCAACTGCATCCTGAGCAGTAGAAATGTAAGAAAGAAAATCATCATTAGAAATATCTTCTGCGCTGATGACTCTGCCTGCCTGAGTTTAAGCTGAAATGTTCATTTATCGCGTGGGCATTCTATTTACCTTCATCTATCGAAAAGATCTCTGCGAGAACCTCCTTACCCTCTTTTAAGGTCATGGTACCTCGCGCCATGATTGCTTGAAGGAAGGCACGATTGCCATCATTATACCCTCCATTATCGCCGGCATCAGACATGTTGCTAGAAGTTTGAGCTCGATCGTGAACGAGGAGTTGTGGTGAACTTGCGAATTTGAGAAATGGTGGGGTTTGGGAGACGCGCTGGGAAACGCGTCCTAGCGTGATCAGGGGTCTTCAGTTAGGAATGCCCTCAGCAGTCTACCTAAGCAGCTTCAATAAACTTTGATATTGCATGACACGAACGACATTCTACCAGAAACGATGCATATTTCAATTGCTTTTGGGTCAGAGCTTACTAAATTCCAGCTACATGTCTCCATTATTATTTTAGATGGCCACTAATTACTACATATAAGGACAAAGGATAACAACACTTTCGTATTTCACTTTCAATCTAACTCCAGTTTGCCTATTACCTCTTTACTAATGCGGTCAGGACTTTTAATTATAAGCTGGACGCAGACATGTTCCGTGATCTGTAGGAAAATGAGGTTTTCAGGCCACCAATAACATAACATAACATAACACAACCTAGAGTAAACAATCACTAATACTCAAGTAGGAAGAACAATACGCCAATGTTTTCCATAGCCTGGGACAATTATGCTAGCGGTTGTCGATTTGTCACAGTAACACTACTCGGTTGTTACAGTGACAATGTTTTTGTCTGCAGTATTGTAAGATCAGCCGCATGTCTAATAAACTCTCCGATTCACCAATACTATCATAGGAGAAGAACAACAAAGCACAGGAATTATATGCCCATCATTGAATGAAAAAGCGGATGGATATGTGAGAGGGTACATACAGAAAGCAACATGGTCCTTGATGTTCTCTGCCTTCTCCTTTGGCGTTGGATAATACCAAGCTGCGTTCTTAAACTCGGTTTCTATTCATGTCAGTCCCGAGATCTATACATAGCAGGTTGGATATCTTACTGTCTACATTGATTGTATAGTAGCTGGCGTCTCCCTTCCATGGACAATGGGTGCTATGGTCCGTGTTGCTCAGGAACGATTTGTCAACCGAGCTTTCCGATATTAGCATTGGCTTTTCAAAGACATCATAGCAACCTACGATGGAGGGAACTAACTATTAATCAGTATATGAAGTATCATGACCAAGTTAAATCTTTGGTAGGGAATCAACTGACATAAACATTGCCCTCAACAAGCTCATACTCGTCCGTCTCCGCAATGGTGCGGCCCCCGATTGTTGCCTTGGCTTTTCCTTGAACCATGTTTCTTGTCGTTTTCACTATTGTAAGATTAGGGAAATTCGGGTCTTGAGATATGGAAGTCTTGTGGATGATTGAGCTTTAGTAAGCTTTGAGCATTTTGATTACTCTTCAATATGTCGTCAATGAGGGGTAGAGGGGTAGAGGGGTAGTCCTTAATAATACAAAATTGAAGTTCACGCCTCCACCCATTTTAACCACGCCCAAGTACAATCAATACCAATTGTTTTGATTAACCCTTTAATAATATCCAATGGTTAAAAACTAAAAATTAATGTCCAGCATTGGATCTGAAATGCTAATTTGATATGAGTTTTGTAAATTTGTGCAGTACAGTATGGTCTATGCCTGAGGCATAAGCTCAGTGTATCAACGTCCAGACAAGCCGAACAACCAACTTCCCAGACAAGCCGAACAACTAACGTCACAACTTCAAGCAACTCTTGTTAATTATCTAATGCCTACGATGCCCCGAGAAAAGAACCAGTCAATACTTGAAGGTTATAGTCCGCCGACCCTCGGTCTAGACCATTTCAAAGATATTTACGACCCTATGGAGCAACCAGACCATCGCTGGAATTGTGATAAATTTGATATGCAACCTGACGATGTTTTCACACTCCACAAGCAGTTTAATACTGTCAACATACCAGTCTTGCCTCTTCTTGATTGGATGGATGTGCTTCGCCAGCAAGAAAAAATATGCCCAACTCCAGAGAAGCTGTTTGAGGCTCTAAGGGAGTGTCAGCGGCATCACGTCAGGGCAATAAAAAACGCATGTCCGCTATATTATATGCCAGGGTAGGCCAAATTACCCCTCTACCTTCAGGATTAATAGACTTGGTGAGGGAAACCAGCTTTGAGAGCATGGTGTCTTTCCTCATTGAAAATTACGAGGGGCCAAAAACGGTTCCCAGCCCCCCATTCGACAGCGACAAGGAGAAGGACTGTGATGATTCTCCAAGCTGTCATATTTATGAAGACCATATTCCGACAGAATCCTTGGGAGATAACAGTCATCAGGTGGGGGAAGGCTCTAGCCATGTACACGAGAGTTGTGACGGGAGGTGCAATAACAGCAATGGCGATGATGAGAAGGAACCCTGCAGCATAGGCGAGGAAATAGGCACGAAAACAGAACATGAGGTACCCCTTGATGGATTTGGTATCGCTTGTTTCACAAAACATGAATCTTCAACGATTCCTGAAGAACTAATCCATCGACCAAGTCCCGAGCACACTTGCACAATAGAAGAATTTCAGTTTGAAAAGGAGAACACCCAACAGACAATGGCTAGTAATCTAAGTCAAGCTAGTGGCGCAAGTTCTCCCCCGGAGAAAATAAAAAAACGCAAAGCTTCAGATCTTGAGCCGCCGACTGCATCCGACCCTACTGCGGCAGAGTCTGTTGTTCAAAGCAACAAACGACAATGCAGTTCAACCAAAGATACTTTGTATCCAATTACATGACACTCCAGAGAAGCTTCGTATTGAATGGTTCGAGTTGCTAGGATGCTTCGACTATCGTGGTCTGTCTTTACATGGCTATAAACTACGAATCAGCTCGTCTATGGCTGGGCTTTTGGCCGGTTCTGGATCCAGCATAGCATAAATACATTTAACACAGGTATCTTCTTCATCCCGACATGTCATTCTATAAGTTTTAATTTCGTTCAGCCAGCCCTGCATAGACGACCTTGCCACTTCACGCTTCTGCTTTTCCCAACCCGTCATCACTCGCAGATGCAAGTCTGCAATTTTCCATTGGCGCCACAAGCTCTCAGCCAATGCCATCTTGCCTCCCACGAACAAAAATACAACCCCTAAGGACCATAAATCAAAGGCTCCGCCGTAATCATTAATCTCCTCTTCCTCCAGGACCTCTATAGGTAGATATTGCGCCGTCCCTCCACCACTCCATTTACTTTTGAGTGGGCCGGAAAGACCAAAGTCTACTATTACAACTCCTCGCACTTTGCTGTACATGATATTTGCGGGTTTGAGGTCGTTATGACGGAAGCCAATTTCGTGAATGTACTGGACTGCGGACAAAGATTCACGGAAGATTTGCCGGATGTCTTCCTCGTCGCCTGCAAAGAACTTTCTGCCGTCAACTTGTTCAGCAAGACTTGATGCAGGAATATGCGCCATGTAGATAACTAGAAGATTCCCATCCCCGGAGAATATGCGCACGATAGAATCCTGGTGATAATTTCATCTATTAGGGGAGGACATGTAAATAAATGGCCGATAATGCTTACATGTTTGAGCTTAGAGTGGACTGCAAACTCATTCTGCCACTCTCTAACAGCACCTATCACGCGGGATGCTTTATTTGTGATATTTATCCGTGGCTTAATTACTTTCACAGCAACGACATCCTCTGGAGTAGCAAGCCCTGAGTGTCGTGCTTGAAATAATACCGCACTATCCTTTTGGGCAATAGGGCCGACATATGAAAGTTCGTAGTTTTCGGATTGTCTGTCCGCCCTAGTCGAGCCAATTTGTAAAGGGAACTTCGAAGAGATTTTCAGAAGAATATCTTGGTTTCCCAACTCAACCATCGTTGGCGTGGTTGAAGAGGGTAAACTCGGTGAGTTCATGGCAGCCTGCTTGGCATCATTGGCCAAAGAGCCAATAGGTGGCGATGGCCCGACCGCTACACCAGGAAGATTTTCTTCATTGGAGTCTTCAAATGCCCTCTTAAGCGTATGCCTATGGTTGCTTGCCTTCGGCCGGACGAGGTAGTTTGATGGCATGAGAACAAAGTCCATTACTGCTTCTTCCGGGGTCGTGTCTGTGGCTGGTCGAGACAGACTCCACGAACCCGGCTCGATATAGTGCTTAGCAAAGCGATCTAGACGGAGAGTTTCGCTCTCGGGGGAATAAAGTAGAGGTCGAAGTAAGAGATTGTTTGTCCGGTTCTGAATCGCCATGCCGTTTCCGTTTGGATCATTGATCATATCAAAGATAGGGTGTGGCCCAGCTCCGTTCTGCAAGTTTAGCGTTATGATAGGATTTAGAATCGACTGCTCGAACGAGACTAGTTAATAGTCAGGTTGCTGAGCAGCGACTATACGTGTACTGGCCGAGGGTGAGAAATTCTCAATCGGCGGTAGTGGTCGTCCATGTGAAACGGCTTTATCTAGCTGGATGAGCGTATTTCTTAATATAATCTGTTTCCACTCCTCCGAGTTGAAAGGTACAGTTGATTCGGTTGGCTCAAGATTTGAGGCTTGACTTGCCATATTGGCGTGGAGATGGGATGAAGAGAGAGATATATATAATTGAAACGTCGAGGTGGCCGAAGTGAAAACTAACGAAGGAGACAGAGGAGGACTAGGTAAGGGAGGAAGAAGACGGTCTTAATAAATTTTGGAAGGCGCTTGCCGTGACTTTCCTGTTTTTAGAATGCAACCAACACGCGAACCGACCGCCTAGTCACGCTTCACCCATTTTTCCTCAACATAACCCTTCAAAATCCAATTTCGCCTCGGATCACTCTCTTCTGAAAATAAAAATAAAGTTGACAAAACCCAACTTCTTGTTACGCCAATCTGTTGTAAGAATGCCTTTTATTTTTGGATTGAAATTCAAAATACTTTCGTACCGGCGCAAATAATTCCCAGTAGGTCATTTATGGGCTTCTAGAAAAAGTTTATTATACTTTTAATACTTTCATATCGGCCCAAAAAATTCCTAGTGGGTAATTAATTCGCTTTTGCTAAAGGGTAACCCACTAGGAATTACTTGGTCTTATACGAAAGTACATACTTCGGTGCCTAGCATCCATTGGAAGTGGTGCGGGGACTTCATCGCAGCCCAATCAACCTACATATAAGCCAGGGCGAGCGGCCTAGAAGCATGAGCAGAGCATTAATATGTTACAGTTGATAGTCTTGAGACAGTATGTATTATTGTTATTGTTATTGAAATTTGTGGGTCCGCCCCTTTCTAAGCGAGTTCATCCAACTAAAACAAAAAAAAAACCGAATTCCTCGCCCCCTACTTCTGTTGCAGTAGGTAGGTATGGGGAAACGCTGGGAAACGCGCTCTTAAGACTAGTTATTAATAGCTTCTTCATTCGTTCATTCTTGCCCAAGCCTTAGAACTAAAAAAGAAGAAGAAAAAAGAAAAAGGTCCTAGATGGATTCGACTGACAAAAGAGTTCGACCCTCGATGCTAGGTGTGTAAGCATTGTCGAGTTTGGGTCTACATCTCTACTTTGATAATCCAGCTGCTCTGGGCTCGTGTCTTTATTATACCAGTTGAGTTGTTCTGGCCTGAACCTCTTAGTGATATTTTTTTAGAAGGATCACTGAACTGCTGGTGCTAAGCATGGTCGGTTGATCTCGATAACCTTCCTGAGTTTTAGCCAGCTGCAGCTCTGGGTTTCAAACGAGATGTTTGACTTAATTTGTACCATGTGCTTTTCGTTCATGGTATATAAGGATAGTGAATGTGGGGTCTGTCGTCATATGAAGCTATTGCGGTGTCTTGGCAAAAGTCGCGTCGTAGCCTTTTGGATGACTGCCGCTTAATTCCTCTGCTCGCTGTTATTAGGATTATGGCAGCACGTTGTCAAAGCAATGCAATAGAGTAAACGACAAGTATCTTTGTATTGCTACGCAGCGACTTTATAAAGCTCAAAGAGGCAAGTGATATAATATAGCACGAATGTCGTGGACTTCAGGTTAGATTCATGTGATATTGTTGTTGATGCTAAGATATCTAAATTATAATTCTGCTCAAAACTCCCATGACAACTCCAAAATAACGGGCATATATTAATACTACGTTAGTTTAGCTTTCTACATATCAGCCACCTCCTTCTCGTCATCCTTTTCTACTTTCATACCGGCCACAGACTTTCCTTGAAGTTTCCGTGCGACATCATTGGTGTTGTACTGCTCTACATTTGGACTGATCACAGCCGCCACCAAGATAATTGCACCGAATGGAAGAGTGCACAAGAACACCGTTCGGAATGACATTGAATATGCATGTTTGACGGCATGTCCTACAGCCTCCCCCACTGCTGGATTGTACCCAGGAACAGACGAGAAGTTCCCAGACGTGATTCCAGCAAATAACTGTGGAAGAGACTCGAGCGGAAGTCCAGCTTCGGTTGCTGCTGGAGTGACGAATCTCGGAAGAAACTTCGTCATTTGGTTGGCCAGGATGCTTGAATACAGGGACGTTGCGATGGATGAGCAAGCAGTTCGTACGCTTCCCATGGCACCAGCTGGAACAACAATTAGCAGGAATGACTTTATCAAACAAATATTTTAGATAACTTACCAACAAGACCAATATCTTCTGGTTCCCAGACAAGCGCCATAGAAGAAAGACTTAAGTTTTCGATATATCCAGCCGCCATGGTTCCAACCAACAAGAAACCGACTGTTCTATTTCTGGAATACTCGGTTGTGGATGCCAACGCAGCAACGAAAGCTACCATGATAACAGAAGCCACTGTCATCTGTATCTTCATTCGTGGTAGATACCGAAGACCAAGACCACCTGCAATCTGGCCCAAAAGAAGACCACCGCCTACAGCACAAGAAAGCCATCCGATCTCGGTGACATCAGTGGTAAACAGCGCTCCGATTAAAGTGGGCCAGAGAACAGTCATGCTGTAATAAACCATAGCTCCAATACTAGCACAGGCAACAATGGCATCGTACTTGATATTCTTGAACAGCGACATTGGAATAAGGGGAGATTCGTGCCCACTAAATGCTTCCCAAAATCCAAAACCAATCAAAGTTCCGAGACCAAAGATGATAGTGCACAGAACCTCTTTAGATGCCCATGGATATGCTTGGCCTCCCCAATTAAGTCCAATCAAAAATAGGACAAGTCCAGCAGTGAACAAGAATATTCCTGCCCAATCCAGACCCTTGAGTTGGCGCATCATGGACTTCCCACCTACGTGAAGTTGCTCATACGAAGGAGGGTGATAGAAAAAGAAGAATGTTGCTGCTGCAACTGCATTGATGATGCAGCCCAAAATGTAAGACCACCGCCATTGGAGAGCTGTATTTGAGTAGAATGCTCTGGCGACAGGTGGGCCAAATACGGCGAATGGAATAGATGTGGAGAGAACAAAAGCATTGAATGGGCCTCTTTGTCTGTTGGGCACAAGCTCGCCGATGATGACATTGAATGAAAGCTGACCGGCAGCTGCTAAACCATTCAAACAGTTTGTTCCAATAAGTTGATTGACTGACTGTGCGGATGCACCAATTACATTACCCACAAGGGCCATGACGCAGGATCCTATGAAGAACCACCGTCGACCAAAGACTGAGAATATCAGCAATTTGTTACGCCACATGCCCAAAAACGCGAAGGAGGCTTACTATCGCTCAATCTGCCAACGAGAGCCAATCCGATCGTAAACCCCAGCGTCCAGGAGAGCGCCACCCAGGTGATGTTTGGTGACCCTCCCAACGACTCGTTGATTAAGGAAAGTGTGTTTGCGGGCAGCACCCAACCTAGATAGCCACTGATTTGAGCTAAACATGTAGCCTGACCGTTGTTAGAACAGCTGAAGTGGTGGCATTAGGGTAGCAACGTACAGTGAGTGTCCCTAGGAAATCTTTGCTCCAATAGTATCCGTGTGGCAGCTCCTCATAAGCGCCTCCTATGGCTTCTAGTGCAACTACATCTTTTTTGTGAAGGACTATAGGAGTATGAGTATTTGGTGTCACTGGCCCGTTTTCAATATCATCTCGATGTTCTACTTCGACATCGTGTTTCTCGAGGTTTGTGTTCTTAGATGCCATTGTTGTGATTCGATTTTTGCTGGCGACAGTAGAAACTGAAATGAAAGAAGCCAAAAGAGGACGAGGATAGAGATTTAAGAAGGCAACAGGCGTTTGGTCGTTTTACTGATACGCAGTTTGTGGATCATGTTCCAAGCCCTCCCGTCCAGGTCACCCCATCTTTCGTCTACCCCATGTGTATGTGGAACCCCTCTATCATTTCCCGAATCATAGCAATTGTGTTTCATGTTATTAACTCCACTAGTAAACTAGGCTTTCCGTTAACAGGTTGATTAGTCGATTGTCCTATTTTAGAGAGAGTTAACTTATTAACCCCTACTCAACTTATCTTCTACTGCACCAAAAGCTGATATATATCAATCGTCCAAAGCACTGTTTAAGCTGGAGCAATACTAGGATTTTTTTTCTTGACTCGTATTAAGATTCTGTTTAAGGCTAGTAGCTTTCTTTTTTGAGTAGTGCGTACTCGGCTGACTTGCTTTCCAAGTTCTTAGCTACGCCCAGCCGAGATATCCGAGCTTTCCGTTCGGGAATACATACCCGCCACAGTACTGTTACTGAACAAAAGACAAGAGATACAGGTTATTTGCAGTTGTGTAACTAGGATGCTTATGATATATCTAACACTACTCTATAGGTGGCAATTGCCCCAGCCCCCGTCTATGCTTTGCGTAGTCCCTGTCATGTATGAGCTTCCGTCGCAAAGCAAAAAGCAGATGAGTTCTGCAACTTCAGAGGCTTTCCCCTCTCTTCCCATGGGGATCGTAGAAGGCCCATTTTCCTTCGGAGCTGTTTCTTTAGATTTTTGAACCATTGGCGTATCGATTGGACCGCTGTTTACATTAGCATCCATCGCCATGTTCTGTAAATAAAGACTGTTGGTTCTTGAAACTTACGGGGCAATCGCGTTAACTCTGATATTCCGCATTCCACACTCTGATGCAGCAGCTCTTGTAAGACCAATGACCGCATGTTTACTTGCGATATACGCTCCATTCCTGGGCATTCCTGTAATTCCAGCAATGGAAGCGGCATTGACAATACTTCCTCCTTTGCCAGCTTTGGTCATTTCTTTGATTTCAGCTCTCATGCAATTCAGTACTCCATTCATGTTAACACCGAGAATAAAATCCCATTCATCATCGTCTATATCTTCCACATTGGCAACCCCAATTTGCTTGCCAATAACTCCAGCGAGATTTACCGCGCCATCCAGTTTCCCAAATTTCGAGACAGTCGATGAAATCCAGGATTCCACGGCTTTTCTGTCTCGTACATTTACTACTGTTCCTGTAGCTTCGCCACCAGCTTTCTTGATAGCGTCAACCGCCGCTGTGAGCGCTGATTCTTGAACATCCGACATTGCAACTATCGCTCCTCGAGAAGCAAGCATTTTTGATGTCTCTAGCCCGATCCCACTCGCTCCACCGGTTATAGCGATAATCTTTCCATCGAATAAGGTTGACATTCTGTCGATAACTAGTGACAGACTAGAGGTGTCAGGTTTGTAGTAGAAAAGGGAAACTGGCACTGAAGAAGACGTTAGATATTGCACACTGAGTTGTTTTCAAACCGTAATATCCAACGCTCCAGTGTTTATAACTTAAAGGACCGATAAAGAACTACAACAGCCCAAATAACCGCTGTGTTTCCGGAGAGCCCCATTCTACCCCCTTATTCCACAAAAGGATGAGTTATTGAGGGGTACCAAGGTGTTGTGGAGAAGAATGATCGCTACAGGGTTCTCCGGTATTCGTCTCCCCAGACTTTTAGGGCACATCGGTTAACGTTTACCGATAACATCTACTCCATACCGCCTTACCCCGTGACTCATGACTCGAAGGAAAAGCTCTAACTCGCTAGATTTCCTCCTCCTCCTGTCAGTGAACATCAAGAGCTGCGACACCAAAAAAAAAAGGAAAAAAAAAGAAGTCCAACGCTAAAATTCAAACGTAAGATGTTTGAGTAGCGAGGGCTCTTTAGTTAAGTTTAGAAATGCAATCGCGTTTTGAAATATTAGTAGGGAACAGATTTGTGGTTAGGGTAAGCTACTTACTTTAAGCGAACTTCGTAACTTCATAACAGAAGCCAACTTAACGCTGCCAGATTTTATAGAAATTGACAGCACGGTATTCCAAAATTGCATTGCAGGGCTAGAAATGCTGAAAAATACAGTGGACTTACGAAACCATTTAGAGTCTTCTTATTAGCTCGTGCTTCGACCAATAAATAGATATGTATCTATGGTCTGAATACGGCTCAATGCAACAAAACCGCGCCAGTCACACCATACCGCAGTTTCGCAATATTAACGTTGGAAAATTAAGGGCAGTGCATGCATACTTTAAAAGGAACTCATTCCAAGTCCCTATGGGAAGGATTATAAGTCTATAATTTCAGAAGAAGTGTAGTCAAGACTGCCTGAAAATCCAGCGAGATTCTCCTCCCACAAAATTCGACAATTGAGACTACACAGTATGTGATGCGGGATGAGTAGTGGTCGCACTAGTTTGGTCGCTACGAGCTTGAAACAGAGTGACCCACCTGCTAGAAATCATTGCATTGAGTGAAAGACAAAATTATTCTGCTTACCACTAGATTCGAGATGAGTCGTTCCTATCCTAAATGATCATTTGTTCGTCGCCTTAAGAAGTCAGTGATGTTAGAAAGGGTAGATAATCTCAGAAATCGTCTCCAAATCATCTCATATCACAGGAACTAAGATCTAATATAGGGTTTTATTCTATGTTCGCTAAGTTGATTAAAAAGCCAGTTACCACAATCAAACCAATCACCCAGACCGTATTATCTCGGAGTATTCGGTAGTTTGGGATTACGGAGCAGTGGTAAATGTAAAGCATACTGGCGCTCTAAGTCCCAAATTTCCACCGTTGGTGGATTCAGATGGTATCAGAGGTGGAAGAGAAGCTGTTGATTGACTCACGTTACGAAATCGGACTGAGATAAAATTTAGGAGCTGAGCTTCCACTTGTTAGCATTTCTAATTACAAATTTAACGATATACCTACCCACTTCCCAGTGTCTCAACCACTCAAACACAAACAGATGCTGTCAAAAACTGCAACTAAACCTCCATCCTCAACAGTGTGGCTTTGCTTGAAGAATCATAGGAGATGACTGCACGATGCTAGCTGCTTACCAGTCTGGACACCTTTGGTGAGTCTAAATAATAAGTTGTAAAATTAGGATGTCACATCATGGGAGGTTCCTTATAGGTTTCAGCAAAAATTAAACTAAACCTTTCGATGAGTCTATCAGGGTCAAGGAGACCTGGTGCACAGGGATTTTGAACATATGGGAACCTGACTCCAAACCAGCCAGTTCTTCGGAAGTATGCTAGAAGAGTAAGGTCCTGTGCATGATGAGTCAAATAGAGAAAATGAACTAGTTAGCTATACGTAGCTTATCCCCCGAGACACAAATATAACGTGTTGAAGGAACTTTGCAGAATTTGTAAGCACATCCCAGCCACAACCAAGGCTAGATAATGATTGAGGAGTTTTTGAAAGAAAGTTTTGATACGTTATCCTCCACTTGACACTTTGGAAAACGAGGTTTATTCTAATACGTAGACCATCGGATTTGGAATGCTTGAAATGAGTGCTTTAGTTGAATAGTTGTTTTCGTTAGTCTTGTTGGATCAGTTGTATCCTGCTATTTTTAAATTCCCAATAAGTTCGGGAATATATGTCGCAAAGACGAAAGAAGCACCACTAACTCATTGAGAGATAACAACAGGCATTTAGTAACACAACAGAAGCACTTTAAAGAATACCTACGTCGTACTTCGTGTGCTCTAAAACCGGCACTTGTTGTCTCATTTAGCCAAACGCCCAAAAGCCCAACTACCGTCAACCACACCCAATTTTCTCAGCCACAAGTAGGACCAATCCCTATCACAAACCGAGTGCCAAGCTTTCCAGAAGGGGTTAGTTTTCCAGAGCAAAGCCTCAAGTCCCAGCGAAAAGCAGGAACATAGACCGCAAACGGACAGACGAGGTGCATAACACCCCCTGGTTTCGTGGCGCGATATGAGGCTCTGCTGCACATGGCAGGCATGTCATTCCTTAATCATGTGT
>Ga0247734_1000705_pt1 | contig 27746 bp, 17 predicted proteins | sample UWRJL103311B2_FD_180933 | JGI IMG/M metagenome (GOLD analysis project Ga0247734, IMG submission 180933) | Plant litter microbial communities from Arlington Agricultural Research Station in Wisconsin, United States - UWRJ-L103-311B-2 | ecosystem: Environmental > Terrestrial > Plant litter >...
ACCGGAACCGTAAGCATAAAAATTAGCAACAGTGTAATGTTCTGCACCAGCTCGCCTTACACGAACTTCGTATTCGCCGGAAACCGTAGGGACGTACTGAAATGTATTCCTTCCTTTTGCAAGATTTAGTAAATTAGAGTAAACAATTTTTTCACTTTTTCTGGAAGTGTAGCTTAACTGGTCATTTTTTTTCTCAACAACTGTTTGATATTCAAGACGTACAACTTCTACTTTTGCCGAAGACCCGCCTTGTAAATTTCCTTTACTATTTACCCCAATTATATCAACAGGAACCGGAGCATTGACACCCACATAAGAACCAGGCAAACGGATTCCATAAAGTACAGGTTGGGTAAAAACATCAAAACGATGCAGTCTGTTTACCGGACGGCCATTTTCATCAAAAACTGTTACATAAATTTTTCCTTCTAAAACCCCAATATCTTTCAATCCTGGTGCGAGAGAAAACCGTTCAGTAGCTTGTCCCTGTTCATTGGTAACACCCTGTCTTGTTTCTTTTTCAAAAGATGTTTTGGCAGGAATATCAAATGTAAATTCAGGAAATCCGTCGGCAAAAAAACCTTTGCGTTTTAGCAGGGATTCCATTTCATAAGTCCGGTTGGTAGCAGGTGGGCCAAACAAATTAATGGCTGTGGCTGTAAGCGCTACTGTTCCACCGGCAGTGTATACTTTTTGTGTACCGCTCAAATCCACTTTAATCCGGTCTGGAATGAACTCTTCCACACTTACCGGGCGCGAAGCCAATAAAACTTCATTGGCATTATAAACCTCCAATATGTAAGTTCCTGTCAGAGCTGAGGCATCCACAATTACTTCTGTTTCAACGGCTCCCTGCACATTTGTACTTTTTCGCCAGGTTCGGTATTCACGGCCATTTGGAGTTACAAGACGTAATTTTAAAGGAATTTCTTTTGCTGTCTGCCAGTTTTGCATTCTCAAAACCGTATTAAAATGCATCGTTTCTCCCGGCCGGTAAATATCTCGCTGACCATAAATAAAAGCCTGGAAACCAGAAGCATTATCACGCTGACCTTCCACTTCAAACCGGGAAGTTTCTACACGCGTATCATCCAGAAGCAAATAATTGAAGTCCTCTTTATTGCCCGCTGTAATCATGGCAATTTTAAAACTAGGCGCTTTTTCGTTCAGTTTTTCAGCATGCGCTATTCCTTGTCCATCTGTTGTAAGTGTGTGAACAGACTGATTATTAGAGCTTACCAGCGTAATTTCGAGATTTGTCAGCGGTTCATTGGTTTTGATAGAATTGGCAAAAACCCATATTTCATCTTTCCCTTGTTTGGCAATTAACCCAATATCAGAAATAGAAACCAGCTTGGTCGCTGCCATATAGGCTTCATCTTTTGAACTAACTGAAACCAAATAAATTCCGCGGCGTTGATTGTCGTCCGGCAATGCAATATTCAGTGCCGAAATTCCTTTACTTCGTGGAAGGTTTTCCGTTTCAACTGTTTTATCTACGATAATATCACTGAAATTGCTTTCCGGATCGTCTCCATACTGATATGCGCCGCTTGGTTTCCACTCTTCGCCGACTTGGGCATAATCTTCCCAGCGGTTATTTTTTACATAATTCAGGATATTATTCACATAAAGCTTGGCTATTTTGACCTGCACTTTGGGAATATTTGTAATCTGGACACCCATATTGCGCGAGCCTTTTGAGGTCATATACAATGCCTTTTTATTGGCAAAAGAAATTCCTGCAGGCATTTTGCCAAAGAACAAATCGCGGGAAGTCTCTTCTTCCAGAGTTGGTCCGAGAATTCCCTTTAATGTTGTATTAAGAAGTAAAGAATAAGTATCCGTTTCATTGAAATCGCCCCGGATAATGAAGCCATTCTCAGTAATTTCTGTTTTGGCAGTAATGGCAGGATTAATCGTGAATCCATTCTCAATATTTTCCGAATTCAATTCCTGTGTTGTTATAACCCGGGCAAATGCTGTATTATTTTCAAAACCAGTTTTGATATCTGTCACTTCCAAATGAAGCGGGGAAGGCAAACTGGTACTGCCTGAAAGATTATCCTGCGTTACGTAAGTGGTATTTTGTGCCTTTAAACCTTTTGCAATCTGAATAATAATTGGGGTAGAATTATGGTCGGTCTTTCCAAAATCAGTCAGCGCAATGGTAATTGATTTTTCATCTGATGAAGGTAAAACCCTGAAATCTGCCGGTTTTTTGTCTTCCAATATTAATTTAAGTCGTTCTGTTACATTCTGGCTATTTACAGCATAATTAAAAATCAGTTTTATCCGTGCTTCCTGCCTGTTACTTTCTTTGGATAATCCCCACCAGCTTTCAGTTTCAACAAGATTCAGATACGGTGTGTGAAAATCAATTAAATCGGTTGTGATCCCGTACTTTTTTTCTTTTGCGCCATTGGTTAAAAGACTGGTCAGTTTTGCCTTATACGCAGTAGCAGGACTGAATCCCAGAACTGGCGAAAAGATTAATTCATTGGGCGCTGTCCATTTGAATTTTCCTTTTACTGCCGGTTCAAACTGTACGTATTGAGTTGAATCCCAACTATTAAGCTGGCTTTCAGTAACCAAATCTTTGTTAAAAGTAAAAACCAGATTTTGTGACTGGCTGATTTCATCATTAAAATTGGTACCGGCTAATCTGATTTCGTTAAGGGAGGAGCAACTGTTGAAAAATACAAGTAAAATCGCCAGAAAAAAGAATGAACCGGCAGAGGATTTTGTCATAAAAATGAGGAATTTGTAATTTTTGTGTCTTAACGAACAAGATAGATTTACCATATACGCCGGTAAATATAACGATGTTTATGATCCGGTAATGTTATGGATTATTATTCGGTAAGTAAAGGTTTTTTAATTCAGGAAAAGTAGATAAGTGCAGATTATTAATGAAATTTTACTAAAACGAGTGGCTAACAATAAATGCAAAAGGAATGAAGTAAATTGAAATTTTATCAGGAAATAAATTCAAAAGAATAACCCAATTCCACCTATATATTTCTTGACCTTATTCGATTCCTGAAATCTTTTTATTTCATTTTGAAGATAAGAAATGTGTTGTTCCCTCATAAAATTCAGAAAAATTTTAATGTTTTCCTGTTGACGTGTTTCTACTAATGCTTGAATATAATCAGCCTTATTTTGAGAAAAAACGACTGTCAAAGGTTTATCATAAAACGCCTGAATGTAGTTCATTAAAAGCCTTCCGGTTCTGCCATTACCATCTGCAAAAGGATGAATTGTTACAAATTGATAATGAAGAAGAAAAGCCAGGTCATTCATCTGATCTGTTGTAAGTTTTTCAGCAGTAAGACGGCTACTAAAATCATTACATAATTCCTTCATCGCTTGCGGAACTTTACTATAATTCATATAGCTTTTGCCACCAATTCCAGCTGATACATTGAGTAAACGTAAATCGCCTTTTGCAGTGTCGAAATTGCCCAAAACTGTATTGTGAACTGTTCCAGTATCTTTCATGACGATTGCTGCTACCTGTTTGATAAATGGAAGGGTTAGAGAAATCTTCTTGTGAGCCTGATTAACTACAAATTGCAAAGCATTCAAATGGTCTTTTACCATCAAATGATGCAATAAAGGTTTCCCTTTTGCAGTTAAACCTTCGTCCAGAAATACCTGTGTTTCAACTTCTGTAAGCGTGCTGCCCTCTATAACTGTGGAATGATGAGAAATTGCATATTGATTATATTTCTCATAGTCAATTACCCCCTGAGTAATTTGCTGATATTTAATAGTAAGTTCTTCCAGCGTATCCATGGGGGGTGAATTAGATAGATTTTAATAAATAACAGAGCTCTTCTTCAAAACCCAATCATCACCTCATCCACCGATTTTGCTCCATCAAAAAATGACAATAACCGCAATAAAATTGCTTCCACCACAGCATCCGGACAGGAAGCGCCGCAGGTTAGCATAATGCGTACCGGTGTGGTTTGAGGCAAATAATTTTCAGTGACCGTTTCTTCTTTGGCATGCATATTAAAGTGCCTGATCAATGTCTTGTCCAGAATTTTATTGACCGATTCAATAAAATAAGTTGGAAATTTAGTTTCACAAAGCTCGACCAAGTGTGATGTATTCGAACTGTTATATCCTCCTGCAACAATAACCAGATCAGCGTCGTGTGTCAGCAAAGCATAAGTAGCATCCTGGTTATCATTGGTTGCATAACAAAGTGTGTCACGCGTGTTGGCAAAATGTTCTTCGACCTGTTCGGGCCTTAGTTTGTAATGTTTGATCATTACATTTTTAAGATAATCAGCAATGCCTTGTGTATCAGAAGCGAGCATGGTAGTTTGGTTTACTACGCCAATGCGCTTCAAATCTTTTTGAGGATTAAAACCTTCTGAAAATTGTCCCTTAAATTGTTCAAAAAAATTGATTGCGGGCATTTCGCCGGTGATGTATTTCGCCAGTTGCTGTGCTTGCTCCATATTTTCGACTACAACAGTCGGAGCATTTTCTTTGCTGTGGGAAAAAGTAGCCCGGGTTTCTTCATGAAGAGGTTTTCCATGAACAATTATTGTATAATCTTTCTCTCCGATTTGCGCCGCCCGGTTCCAGACTTTTTCTACAAACGGACAGGTTGTATCATATATGTAGGAATTAATTCCAAGTTCAGCCAGTTTCTTTTGATTTTCAATGGTTGTTCCAAAAGCAGGTACAATCACAATATCTGCCGGCGTTAGCTCTTCCCATGCAATAAGCTGGTTGCCTTTCGTATCCATCAAAAACTTTACACCCCGATCCGTCAGATCACGGTTCACATCCGGATTATGAATCATTTCACTTAAAAGGAAAATGCGCTTATCAGGATTTTCCGAAATGGCTTTATAAGCAATATCAATTGCGTTTTCAACACCATAACAAAATCCAAAATGACGTGCAATCAGGAATTGCACTGCTCCGAAATCCAGCAGGGTAGGGCTGAAATCCCGTTTCAGCTTATCATTTTTCCGCCTCGACTCCTTAATAGGAGTAATAATGCGGCTTCTGTAAAAATCTGGTATGTTGAACGTTTTCATGGATTATTTAGCTTTTGGCTCTTAGCAATTAGCTTTTAGCCTGCATCAATTTCGATTATTACCTGTAAAAATATTCCTTCAAAGATACGAATGCTGTTTTCAAAGAACAATCGAAGCATTCTGTTTGTTCGATAACGCATTTTTTTGATTTTTTTATTAGTATCATGCAACATCTTTGAAAGATATCTGTCTTTGATTCAGAACGTTCAAAACTAAACCTTTTGCTTGAAAACAAACTTGTACATCGATCGGCATGTCGAACTGGTAGAACGCTGTAAACTCGGCGAGCGTAAGGCGCAATACGAGTTATACAAAAGTTACTCCAAAGCGATGTTTAACATTTGCATGCGGATCATAAATCATGTTGGTGAAGCGGAAGATACTTTGCAAGAGGCCTTTGTAGATGCATTTTCAAATCTTCACCAGTTTCGGCATCAGTCAACTTTTGGTGCGTGGCTTAAACAAATTGTAGTTAATAAAGCCATTAACCAGGTTAGAAGCAGAAAAGTAAAGTGGGTAGAAATTGACGAATGGCAGGAATCAATGGATGGAGCCGGCGTTCCTTCTGAGGAAATTACAACTTGGGACGACGACGACAATACATTGGAAGTGGAGCGCGTTCGTAATGCTGTGTTAAGATTGCCGGATGGTTACAGAGTGGTTCTAAGTCTTTATTTGTTTGAAGGATACGACCATGAAGAAATCGGTGAAGTGCTGGGTATTAGCGAGTCAACTTCCCGGACACAGTATATGCGGGCTAAGCGAAAGTTGGTGGAAATAATGGAAAGGTGAGAGGGGAAGGGCAGAGGGGGAAGGGAAAAAAGAGAGAAAAAAGCTGTTGTTCGGATTGATTTTTATAACATTTTAATTTTAAAGCATTTGAGACAGAACATTTACACTTTACCAGTAAGTTAAAAATGAAAAAGTATTCTGACAAAAAAGATCGTCTGGAGCGGTTTGTGCGTGATAACAAGGATGGATTTGACAGCTTCTCACCTCAGGATGATTTGTGGAACCGAATAGAAAGTAAGATCCAGGTTACCACTCCGGATTCGCAGCCAAAAAAAAACGGTAGGATTTTAAAATCCTGGAATAATAACGCCTTTTTCGACTGGCGCGTTGCAGCGGGTGTATTTCTCGCTTTGGGAATAGGTTTCCTTGTCTATTTAAACGGCGAATATGGTGTTACCCGTGATCCTGGCGTAGCTTTGAAAGTTCCGGCTTATGCCAAAGAATTCAATCAGTACTCGCTTGCAATTGATGAAAAGAGAGACGAAATAATAAAACTGACACGCAACAATCCTGAATTGTATAAAGATTTTTCTGCGGATTTAAAAAGTCTGGAAACGAGTTACGGAAATCTACGCTCAAATTTATCAAATGCTCCCAATCAGGAAGCGTTGCTGGAAGCCATGGTGAAAAATTTACAATGGCAGGTTGATTTGCTCAACCAACAAATAAAAATTTTACAGCGTATTAATAAAGTCAAAAATGGCGACGATAAAGAAAATAATAATTCACCTATTATATAGTGTAACCCTTATACTGCCGCAAGTAGTATATGCAATAGACCCCGACGTTTCGGGACTTGTTGAAAAGCGTAGAAATATTACGAAAGTTTTCGATGTAAAAGATCAGGATATGCTTTCGGTTGATAATCAGTTTGGCCAAGTTAAAATAAATTTGTGGAGTAAGAAAGAAATCAAGGTTGAAATTATCATTACTGCCAATGCATCAACTGACGGCCGTGCTTCTGAATATCTGAGCGCTATTGAAATTGAAGAAACAAGAGAGAAAAATAAAATTAATCTTAGAACTATAATTGATAAAGGTCAGTTTGGTCAAAATGGCTGGAATAATAGAAAAGGTGATAAGAACTCCATTCAGATTGATTACACTGTATATATGCCAAAAGAAAATGCATTAATTGTGCATAATAAATTCGGAAATACAGATATTCCGTCTTTTTCAGCCCCTTTAACGATTGATTCCCGCTATGGTATCTTTTCTGCAGCCTCACTTGGAAATGCTGCAAATATGATCGATGTACGTTATGGAAGTGCTGTTATTGGAAAGATGGATGGAGGAAAGTTGGAAAGCCATTATTCAAATATTAAACTGGATCAGGTCACCAAACTTTTACTGAATAATAAATTTGGCGAATTAAGCATTGGCGATGTTACAGATCTGGATGCAGATATTGATTATTCAGGAGCAAAAATTGGTATTATGCGCGGTTCGGGTAATATAAAGCTCAGTTATTCAGGGAATTTCAAGATTGATGAATTGACAAAATCAGTTCAAAACATTGATATTCAGGCTGCATATTCATCTGTTGTGCTTCCGGCAGAGGCCAATCGCTTTAATGTGACTGTTACTTATGGGAATTTTAGTTATCCGTCAACGAATGTTAATTTTACCCAGCAGCCTTCAAAAGATGATAAGTCTTATAAAGTAAAACAATATCAGGGTAAAATTGGAACAGGTTCGGGGACAAAAATTACGGTGACTTCTAAATATGGAGATGTTAAATTGAAAGAGTAGCAGTAAGTTGTTTATTCACTGTTATGCAGCTTATTTTTATAACTGAAAGTCAAACTTTGTACTAAAAGTTTGACTTTTTTTTTGTTTAAAAACTTTAACCCTGATCTTCAATAAGAATGTAATATTTGAAGTCCAGCGGATCAAATGCAGTAAAAAACTTCCTTATAAAAGACGGATCGTCCAGATAAAAATTCAGGAAATTATCATATCGCTCCTGGGCTGTCCCGTTTGGAAATAATTTATTTTGAAGATTTAAAAGCTGGTCAATTTCTGATTCATGGTTTCTTTCCTCTGCTTTTCTCAGGCGTTTTTCCAGATTTTCAAGTGAACGGAGCAATTTCGCCTGTTCAGCTTTTACAGCACCTTCCATTGTTTTATCAATATCTACTGCTTTTTCCAAAATTGCATCAAATACACCATGAAACGCAGTTTTCTGTTCATCAAGTGTAAGTGATTTTTCAGTATTATTCTCTACAAAAGTCCTGCGTAATGCAACCTGATCAAGAAACAGATCTTCAAAATTTATTTTTAATTTTTCAACTTTTTTACTTTGTAAAGTATTGATATACAATGCAAAATTTCTTGGAATAAGCATTGGAAAAGGAACTTCATAATGATCAAAAATTCCTTTCAACTGCATCCAATAAGGAACTTCTGACGGCCCGCCGACATATGCGAGATTTGGTAAAATTACTTCCTCATACAACGGACGAAGTACAACATTCGGGCTGAAATATTCAGGATGTTCATCTGCCAGATTTATTATTTCGTTTTCCGAGAAAGACAAATCTGTATTCAATACTGTGAATGCATCGCCTTCGCGAACAATACGTTCTCTTAAATTATCCTGAAGAAAAAACAGATTGATTTCCCGTGCATGCAGTGGTGTATGATAACCCAGGGAAGCGAGTTTTTTTGTACTTTCTACAACAAGTTTCTCAGATACAGCGCTTGTGAGTTCTTGTTTGATAACCGGAAGGAAATGGCGTTTTAAGTCGGCGTCATCAGCATCTATACAAATCAGACCGTCTTGTCCGAATAATTCGTGCATATAACATCGAACGGCATCTGCTAGTGTGTTATTTTCAAGATATGCTTTTGAAAATAACAAAGGTTTTACAGGAAGATATTTGAGTACACTTTCGAGTTCTTTTGGATTCAGCCGGCCAACAGCACCTTTATGTTCTCCCTGCCATTTATGGGTTTGTCCAAAAAGATGAAATGAAGCAATTTCTTCAAAATCGTGGTCTTCTGTCGCCATCCAGTATACCGGAACAAAATTATATTCAGGATATGCCTTCTTTAATTCCTGCGCTAACTTAATAGTGGTGACAATCTTATAAATAATATAAAGCGGTCCTGCAAAAATATTAAGCTGATGGCCTGTTGTTACCGTAAAAGTTTTGGAGTCTGAAAGAGTCGAAAAATCCGGTTTGAAAGGACTTCCATGGTATTGTTTTTCCAGAACCTGTACCAGTGTTTTTCTTTTTTCAATATCAAAATTCATCCTGCCCTCAATTACTTTTTCAGCATTTTCAAGGGTTGGATAAATATTATAAAATTCCTCCAAAGAGGGTTTTTTATCAAGATAATCCAGAAGTAATGCAGGGAACTGGCCTGTATTACGCAGATCCACTTTTTTAAGTGTCATGAAAGGTGGTTTTTCAGTAACTGGTAGAGAATCCAACGCGATTTGTTTTGTAAATATCTGTTTAAAAGAAACTCTGCAAATATCGTTAAAGTTCAGGATTTCTGTGGATGGGATAAAAGATATATAAAAAAGCCGGAGCTGATACAGTCCCGGCTTCCTGGATAAACGTATAGATTTTTAGTTGTTGACGGTTATTAAATATATATTTTACAACGCGTAGTCATTTTTTGCAATTAGCTCATCTGCAATTCTGCGGCGGGCATCTTTCAGGTTCATCGGTTCTATTTTTGTAAACCGTTTTAATCCCATTAACATTACTCTAAGTTCATCACTTTCAGCAAAACTGGTAATAGCTGATCTGCCTGCATTATTTACTTTTTCTGTAGCCCGGTTCAAATAAACCAATGCAATATCTTTATATAGTGCATTGGTATCCGATCCAAGCAATTCAATTCTTTTTTCTACACGCAGTAATACTGATTCTGCCACATAAGTTTCAATTACCATGTCAGCCAGATTCATGATAATTTCCTGTTCGTCAGATAGTTTCATCATAAATTTCTGTACTGCCGCACCCGCAACCATCAGAATTGCCTTTTTGAAATTTCTGATTACTTTTTTCTCCGCAGCAAATAGTACGTCTTCTTCTTCTGAATTGAAATCAGGAATTGACATTATTTCTTTTCCAACCGCCATTGCCGGTCCCATTAAGTCAAGTTGTCCTTTCATGGCCCGTTTCAAAAGCATATCCACTACCAATAAGCGGTTGATCTCGTTAGTTCCTTCAAAGATGCGGTTTATTCTGCTATCACGGTAGGCACGATCCATAGGAGCATCGGCAGAAAAACCCATCCCACCATAAATCTGTACGCCTTCATCTACTACATAATCCAATACTTCGGAAGCATGGACTTTCATAATAGCGCATTCAATAGCCAATTCTTCCAACGCTTTTAATTTGGAATCTGATTCTGTTAAGCCCTTTTCTCTAAGCGTAACTGTCAGGTCATCAATATTTTGTCCTACACGGTATGAAGCCGATTCTGTCGCAAACATACCAATTGCCATTTCAGCTAATTTGAATTTTATTGCTCCAAAATTTGAGATCGAAGTACCAAATTGTTTACGTTCATTGGAATAATTAATGGCTTGTTTTGTCACTCTTTTAGCTCCGCCCAATGCGGCAGCAGCCAATTTTATACGACCTATATTTAAAATATTAACTGCAATTTTAAAGCCATTTCCACGCTCGGAAAGCATGTTTTCAACTGGTACCAAGCAATCATTAAAAAATATTTGTCTGGTATCAGAGCCTTTAATGCCCATTTTGTGCTCTGGCTCATTCATTGTAATTCCGCCAAAATCTTTTTCAATAATAAAGGCAGTCAGATTTTTATCAGTCTGTCCGTTTTCTTCTATTTTGGCAAAAACAATAAAAATATCCGCAAAACCACCGTTGGTTATCCACATTTTCTGACCATTGATCACATAATGTTTTTCATCGGCAGATAATTTAGCTTTTGTTTTACCCGAATTTGCATCTGATCCAGAATCTGGTTCTGTTAAGCAATATGCTGCTTTCCATTCTCCGGAAGCAAGCTTGGGAAGATAATTTTGTTTTTGAGAATCATTACCATAATACAAAATTGGTAAAGTGCCAATTCCGGTATGAGCAGATAAGGCAACAGAAAAGGAGTTTCCTGCACCTGTGGCTTCTGCAACAAGCATGGAAGTATTAAAATCCATACCAAAACCGCCGTATTCTTCGGGAACCACCGTACCTAACAGTCCCAGTTCTCCGGCTTTAGTCATCAGCGAATCCATCAATTCAGGGCTTTTAGCCTGATCAATTTCATCTAATCTTGGCCAAACCTCTGCTTTTAAAAAGTCACGGCAAGTGTCCGCAATCATCTTTTGCTCTTCACTAAACTCCTCAGGAATAAAAATTTGTGATGCAGATGTTTCCTTTAACAAGAATTCACCTCCTTTAATCGACGTTTTTTTATCTTCAGCAACGGCCATAGTTAAGGATTTTTTTAATTTTCGATGATTAGCATAAATGGTATGCTTGCATACTATTTATTGTCTTGCAAATATAATGTTAATATTATTATGCAAGCATAACATATAAGATTTTTTTTAACTGAACAGAACTCTTGAAAACTCGACTATCTTTTAAAAATTTTGAATTGCTGCAAAAGAGCACCGTTGCTCTCCAAACGAATAAAATATATTCCGGAGGAAATCCCCAGAGATGAAAGATCCAGATTTACCAAATGATCGGCGCTGGTTATATAACTGGCTGGAATAGTCATTTTTTTCCCTGCGGAAGTAATCAGGGAATATTTTATTTCATTACTATTCTGATTTTCGGGCAATTTTATATTTAGAACGCTTTGTATAGGATTAGGATAAAACTGCCATTCTTTGATATCCCGCGCAATATTTAAATCAGTACCATGAGAAATACTAAACTGGATGGAATTTGAAATGACAGCAGAATCTTTATTTGCCGCAGTTACAGTTAATGTGTACCGGCCCACAAATGGTGAAAAACCACCTTCACTTTCGAATAACCCATAAGGAAATTTGGAAGTGCTAGAACTAATGCTTTGAGGTCCTCTTAGTTTAAAAGTAACTTTGTCGTACTCAAAATTTCCATAAGCAAAAATATTCAGCAGGGGAGGAAGCGAGTCATAAGGTATAACATCATCAGCATCAAGCGAACGGATAATTTGCTGGTCAATAGCACGACCGCCTCTGACAAGTTCAAAGTGGAGCTTTGGAATTTCTACTCTGAGGATAAACGGGATTTCCACATAAGCACCACCATTATCATACGCACGGATTATGAGACGGTAATCACCTTCTTCAGTTGGCGTCCCAGAAAAAACATTGAGTGAAAAATTAAGCCAGGCAGGACGGTTTTGTATTGAGATTGAAGATATATAGCCATCCGGATCTCCAAAAATTTCGGTAGGTAAAAGATAGTTAAATGGCTGATTCAACGTTGCATATTTAACAGGTAACGTTGTTGAAGCGTAAGGAGAAGCATTAAGAAACTGAGGTTCAACTACTTTAATGGTAAAGTAAGTTTCCACAAAAGCATTCAAATCATCGTAAGCCTTAATAATGATACGGTATTCTCCCAAGGCAACCGGCATTCCGGTAAATGTTCCGTTTGTATATTTTATCCATGCTGGCAATTCATTTGCTTCAATCCTGGAAACTGTTCCATCGGCGTCCAAAAACGCATCTTTAGGAATGGTCAAAGTAAATACCTTATTGAGAGCAATAGTCTGGTTAGAAAAATTACTGTTAACCGTAGGAGGTTTGTTGGCATTTTCCCTTGTATCTACCCGCACTGTAAAATAGGCTTCACTTACACCGCCTTCATCATCTGTTCCTTTTACTTGTATGCGATAATCTCCCAATACAGTTGGGCGTCCTTTCAACTGTCCCGCTTCATATCTGAGCCAGTCAGGCAGTGTTCCTACTTCAATTCCGACAATATTACCATCGACATCAGAAAACGTATCGGTTGGCAACCGGTATGTAAAATCTTTATTGACAGGAATAATTTGCATAGGAATGGGCCTGAAAACGTAAGGCACATAATTTGCAGCATCGTTCCAATAAGCAGGTGCTAACAGATCTTCATCAAGTTTGACACGAATTGGTTTTGGGTTATTTGGGTCAGCATAAGCTCTTCTTGCCCATTCCCCATAAATTACATTAAATGCTCCTCCTTTTTCTACCGCTGTTGAGAGTTTGTAACCTACTTCGTCTGTATACGTAATTGTTGGTATTGGCTTATCGAGGTAGGATGATGCTGCCTGTTTCAAAAAAGTTTCACATAACCGCATCTGGGCCGCAGTTGATATTACTACAGCAACTATATTAGCTCCATTACCAAAATTCTCACTTATTTGTTTTACATGCGTTGCGTTATCAAAACTTGCATTTGGGAACAGTTCATTTGCAATGATAAAACTAGATGGAGAATCGCTTTTAAGAATGTCTACTGTCCATCTGTGATCATTTGATATCAGGTCGTCATTCACTTTTATTCCATCCGCTTTCTCACTCAGACTTTTGTAGCCCATTGTTCCTCGCCGAATAGAAAGAGCATCAGCAACGGCACCATAATCGGCCACAAATTTGATAGCCGGATTTATAGATTTTACAGCTGAAATCATCTGATTTACATACTGTTTAAGCATTAAATGGCGATATATATACCAATCTTTACCATAGCGCTGCTTAAATGACTGATCAGGATCCCAGGGAGTAGATGGAGCCCACACTTCATCAAATGTTTTAAACTGCGTTCCCCACAGGAAATTAAGTCGTTGTATTTTTTTATAATTACCCTGGAGCCATGTCTTAAAACCTTTGATCATGATGGGTGAATAATCATAAACAACAGGTTGCTCCTTACCTTCTACAATGAGCCCGCCCGGATATTCGCCTTCCTGCGTAGGAGTGTTGGTAACAGATATAAATAATAAATTTTTGTCGGTCTGTAAGTATTTATACCGCTCTACTGTTTCTTTTACAAAAGCAATGCCTTTATCAACAATAGGCTGGTTATCAAATCCAAAAAAAGTGTCTCCGTATCCTCCCAACAGAGGTTTGCCGGTATTGCTGAACTGGCTGTCCGAAGGTTCCCAAAAGCCTTTAATCCTTGTATTAAATCTGGCAAGGTGAATTCTTAATGCCACTTTCATGCCTAAACTGGTAGCGAGTTTTACCTGCTCATCAAATCTGGCCCAGGAAGGTGTTTCGGTAGGTGAATAAAGATATACTTTATCCCAGGGAATGGCCAGATAAACGGCATTCATCCCATTTTGTTTTGCCAGCCTTATGAGTTCTAATTCTTCGCCTCTTTCAACTGTTAAGTTAAGGCTCATCAATGCCAGATATCGTTGCGAATCTATTTCAGTTGTAGCTGGATTGCCCTGCGCACTAACAATCCTGACTGTAAAAATCAAAACAAACAAATAGACAAGACTATATTTTAAAATCGTAAAAACTGAGGCCATAAAGTATATACTATTACATTGTGTCAATTATTTCAATCCAATTCTCATACCCTTTTTTCACATTAAACTGACCAGCTCTTTCCTTACTTTTTACTGGATTTACAGCAATTTGACCATTCATTACTTCACGCATTGCCTGGACCATTTGTTTCACACTAATATCATCAGTTACAAAACCCATGCCTTCTTCAATAAATTCAGAAACTCCTCCTGAAGGAAAAGCAACGATTGGTTTTCCCAATAATGCTGCTTCAATCATTACTAACGGAAAAGGATCTTGCCTGGAAGTTAGTAAAAAGCCATTTCCCATGCTGAGGTAATTATAATAATCTTCCTTTTGTTTTCCAACCAGGTGAATATGTGTTTTTGATTTTGTATTTAAACACCTTTGTTCTGTATGATATACAAGTCCGTCGCTTAATTTGTCACCTACCCAAATCAAATGGATGTTAGGCTCATTCAATTCTTCCGCAATATCCGGCAGCAAATCGAATCCTTTTCTTTCTGATGTCATTCCCGACAGTATCCAAATGTAATCGTCTTTAGGAATACCCAGCTTTTCCCTTATTTCTGCTGTTCGTTCAGAATTTTGTACGACTTTTTCAGTATCAATAAATGAATGTAAAAGTGCTACATTTTTACCACCCGTTTGTTCAATCGCTTTGCATGTTACTTGTGAACAGCCGATTAATAAGTCTGAATAATCTATAAGATTTTTCATATCTGTACCGCTCAAATTGGCATAAGTTAACGGAAGTTCATGAAAATGGGTAATAAGTTTGACCGGAAACTCCTTAGAAACAGAAACGGCTTCAGGCAGCATAATGGTATTCATGTACCAAAAATCAGCTTTAAATTCTTTATGAATTTTCCTTAAATAGTTAAGTGTAGGATTAGCACCCAGATGAAACTGGATCTTTTGAGAGAAATTATATTTTTTTGGAGCAATAAATACGGGAATATCAGAAGGAAAATCTTTTAGTAATTCACCATTGGCAAAACTTACAATACCTATATCGAAACGGCTTCTGTCTATTTGCCGGATAATATACAATAGCATCATTTCTGACCCTGTACGCGTTGCATAGGGGGTAAAAAAAAGAATGCGTTGTTTAGATTTTTTCATGAAAAGCTTAAAAGATATCTTAAGTATGAGATGATGTTAACAGGTCAATATTATCGGCAGGATCAATTTTATAAAGACCTTTTTTCAGGAATAATGTTCTTCCAAAGTATTTCAGCAATACTTTTGTTTTCCGTAAATAAATGTTCTGGGTTTTTAATTCTGAAAAGGGATTGCCTGAGTTTTTGAGGTTTAATATCATCTTCCAAATGAAAACAACCGGAATCATTGACACATAATGTAGTATTAAAATCAAATAGGGAAGAACTCCGTACTGTTTTCTTATCCACAAAAAATTAGAAACCTGCATCTGCGTACTGAACCTGTTGATCCATGATATATTAGTTCTCCGGAATGGGTTTTCATTTTCCAGGTGAACGAAAGTACAGTCTTTAAAATAACAAAGTTTACCCAATTTACCCAGGCGCCCGGACCATTCTACATCTTCTCCATACATGAAAAAATCATCGCTGAATCCTCCTGTAAGCTCAAAACCTTTTCTTCTCAAAAATATAAATGCTCCAACCAGCCAGTCATATTGATCAGGATCACTGTATTTAGGTTCAGGATATAATTTATTGATAATTTTGTCGATAGATTGGTTTGGAGGTAAAATGTAAAAAGTTTTACGAAATCCATTAAAGCTTGTATAAAATGGCATGGGTGTGCCATTTGCATAATACTGTAAAGCTCCACCTGCAATAATATCCTGTCTTAGATTAAGCCTGTCGAAACAACGGCCAATTACATTATCTGTAACGAGCGTATCTGCATTTAACAGTAAAAAATAATCTCCGCTGGCAGCAGCCATTCCTGCATTATTTGCTCTTCCAAAACCGGCGTTGTAATCCATGTTTATCCATTTTATATCCGGATATACCTTTTTTACCATATCACCGCCACCATTTGCAGGATCATTATCAACGATAATAACTTCAAATTTTATATTGGACGTTTTTGCATAAATGGAGTCTAAGCAATTGATAATGAGTTGTGGTGTGCGGTAATTTATGATGATAATGGATACATCCATGAATAGAATCGCAATGTTAAGATGGCAAAAATAAAGAATCTCCACGGAAGACTTGTATATCTTCTGTGGAGACTCGAAAATTAGTGCTGTAATTTTTATTTAATCCTAATTCAGTCTTTCATAAATACCGGCAACTCCTTGTCCGCCGCCAACGCAAGCTGTAACCATTCCATATTTTTGATTTTGCCTCCGCATTTCATTCAATATCTGAACAGAAAGACGTGCGCCGGTTGATCCCAATGCATGGCCTAATGCTATGGCTCCTCCGTTTGGATTTACAATTTCAGGATTAATATCCAGCTCCTGAATTACTGCAAGTGACTGAGCAGCAAAGGCTTCATTTAATTCAATTTGCTCAATATCAGCCAATTTTAAACCTGCCTGTTTTAGAGCAATTGGAATGGCAGCAACCGGGCCAATTCCCATAATACGTGGATCTACCCCAGCTGTGGCATAAGACAACATCCGCGCAATGGGTGTCAATCCGAGATCGTTCACCATTTTTTCTGACATTACCACTACAAAAGCAGCCCCGTCTGAGGTTTGCGAAGAATTTCCGGCAGTTACCGATCCGCCTGCTGCAAAAACGGGTTTCAATTTATTCAGAGCAGCTAATGTCGTATCCGCCCGTGGACCTTCATCCTGGCTAACTGTTGTTTCTTTTGTTTTTTTCTTGCCGGAACCAGCATCAAAATACGTTTCTTTAACTGTAATGGGAACAATTCCATCATTGAAAAAACCTTCTTTTTGCGCATTCAAAGCTTTCTGATGAGATTGGAACGCAAATTCATCCTGTTTTTCCCGGCTTATATTGAAGTCCTTGGCCACTTGTTCGGCAGTAAGTCCCATACTTAAATAATAATCCGGATTGGTATGCGCAATATCATAATTGAGCGCTGTTTTCCATCCCATCGTTGGCACCATCGACATAGATTCAGTACCACCGGCAATAATACATTCGGCCATTCCTGCATGTATTTTGGCAGCTGCCATCGCAATGGCTTCAATCCCTGAACCGCAGTATCTGTTGATCGTGATGCCTGAAACATTTTTTGGTAAAGCAAGCAAAGCTACATAACGGCCCATTTGCATTCCTTGTTCTGCTTCCGGTACGGCATTTCCTACAATCACATCGTCGACACGTGTGGGATCCAGGGTCGGTAATTTTTCAAGAAGATATTTGATTACTTCTGCGCCCAGGTCGTCAGGACGGGTAAAACGGAAGCCACCGCGTGTTGCCTTTCCAACTGCACTGCGATATCCGGCAACTATGTATGCATTCATATATAAAGTTGGTTTTTTAGTTCAAAAAGGGTTTTGCCACGGATACACGAATTGACACGAATAAAAAACCTCAAAAGAAGATTAGTGAACATTAGTGCATTCGTGGCAAAAAAACAAGCACACAAAAATTAGTATGCCTGCATACCATTTGTAAAATTAGCAATTATATATAAAACAACAAACCGCCGGAATTTGTTTTCCGGCGGTTTGCAATTACCTGTAAGTTCTGATGAATTTTAATTATGGAATAGAATGACGGTTACTTGAAATTTGTGAGTGTTTATTGCTCGCCGGCATGATCATCCAGAAAATAATGTAAAGAATGACGATTGGGAAAGGCGCAGGAATAAAAATTCCCAAAACGAAAAGTACGCGTAATATGGTAACATCAATTTGAAAGTAATCAGCTAATCCTGAGGCAACTCCACCGATAACTTTACTGTCTGTATTGCGAAATAATTTATTAGTATTCATGGCTATGTGCTAGTTTGATTTGTTATTGTTGATTCAAAGGTACTATGTAATGCATGGTAGTTGGATATGAAATGTTATCAGTGGTTGCAGGAATTGAGAAATGGTTTATTTTAAGGAAGAAGTAAGTTTTAACTTACAAAATATTTGGAATTATAGGAAGGATAGAATTGTGTGGTCCATTGAATAAGAGAAACATGGACTTAACGTGGTGCCAGCCTGGTAAAGGCAATATTCATGTTATTTAATGATCTAAAACCATATTTTAATACAATAATTAATCAGCCAATCACTCGTTAAGCGTAAGTATATGGTTTTGATCAGTTTGAATAACGATAAAGAAATACCTTTATGTTGCTTTTTAAATATTAGACTTACATTAGGATTATCATACATATTGCTAATAACTATTTGGAATAAATTACCTTTGCAGTTTAAAATGATAGCTTTGCTGACAATGTGGCACGTAAAAGTATACGGGCTTAATATTTTTTGGTAAAAGGGAACGAATAATAATATATATAAATAGGATCATGTTTAAAATATTTTCGAAGCTATTCGGCACAAAAGCGGAGCGGGATTTAAAGGAATTGACTCCTTATGTTGGGAAGATCAATGCTGAATATGCCTTACTGGCTTCACTAACCAATGATGAGCTCCGTGCAGAATCAGAAGGCCTTAAATTACATATCGCCTCTGAGCTGAAAACCATAGATGAACAAATTTCGGTATTACGGCAACAGGCTGCTGATGAGCCGAATGTTGATAATAAAGAATCGATTTTCAAAAAGATTGATGATCTGGAACTGGATCGGAATAAAGAATTGGAGAGAGTTCTTTTGGATATTTTACCAAAAGCTTTTGCCATCGTAAAAGATACAGCACGTCGTTTCAAGGATAATGAAAAACTTGAAGTTACCGCAACTTATTTTGACCGCGAAGTAGCTACAAAAAAATCACATGTTATAATTGAGGGCGATAAAGCATACTGGAACACAACCTGGGATGTGATCGGTCAGCCTATTAAATGGAACATGCTGCATTATGACGTACAATTAATAGGTGGCGTGGTATTGCATCAGGGAAAAATTGCTGAAATGGCAACTGGGGAAGGTAAAACGTTGGTTGCAACTTTGCCTTCGTTCTTAAATGCATTAGCAGGATTGGGCGTTCATATCGTAACCGTGAATGATTATCTGGCCAAACGTGATGCTGAGTGGAATGCTCCGCTTTTTGAGTTTCACGGTATGAGCGTAGATTGTATTGACCGTCACCAGCCTAATACTGTTGCAAGAAGAAACGCTTATAAAGCTGATCTTACTTACGGAACCAATAATGAATATGGTTTTGATTATCTCCGTGACAATATGTCACGCACGCCGGAAGAGTTGGTGCAGCGGAAACATCATTTTGCTATGGTCGATGAGGTTGACTCCGTGTTGATTGATGATGCTCGTACGCCATTAATTATCAGTGGTCCGGTGCCAAGAGGTGACGAACAGGAATATCTGGAATTAAAACCGCGTGTTCATAAGATCGTTGAAGCTCAGAAAAAACTGGCAATGGATCTTTTGAATGAAGCAAAGAAAAAAATTGCTGCCGGAGATAAAAAGGAAGGTGCATTGTCTTTGTTTCGTGCGCACCGAGGTATGCCAAAATATAAGCCATTAATTAAATATCTGAGTGAATCGGGTATTAAACAATTGATGCAGGAATCAGAATCGATTCATTTGGCTGAAAACCAAAAACTGATGCCGGTTGCTGATGCGCCGCTTTATTTTACAATTGATGAGCGCCATAACAGTATTGAATTAACCGAAAAAGGAATTGACTTCCTGACTGGTGAATCTGATGAAACCAGCTTTTTCATTCTTCCCGATATTGCAATTGATTTAGATCTGATTGAAAAAGATCAGTCTTTAACTGAATCGGAGCGCATTATTCAGAAGGAAGCTTTAATTCGTGATTATTCTGTAAAAACGGCACGTATCCATACTGTCAACCAACTTTTAAAAGCATATACACTTTTTGAAAAAGATGTGGAATATGTATTGATGGATGGAAAAGTGAAAATTGTTGATGAGCAAACCGGTCGTATTATGGATGGCCGCCGCTATTCTGATGGTTTACACCAGGCAATTGAAGCAAAAGAAAGTGTACGTGTTGAAGATGCTACACAAACTTATGCGACTGTAACTTTACAGAATTATTTCCGGATGTATCACAAACTGGCCGGTATGACCGGTACAGCTGAAACAGAAGCAGGTGAATTCTGGGAAATCTATAAACTGGATGTTGTTTCAATTCCAACCAATGTCAATGTAATCCGTAAGGACGAAGAGGATAAAGTTTATCGTTCAGTTCGTGAAAAATATAATGCAGTAACGGACGAAATCGTAGAACTTGTTGAAGGCGGACGTCCTGTATTGGTCGGTACGACTTCGGTTGAAAATTCTGAAATTATCAGCCGTATGCTTACGCTTCGTAAAATACCACATCAGGTATTGAATGCGAAACAGCATCAAAAGGAAGCAGAAGTAGTAGCAGAAGCCGGGAAACCTGGAACTGTTACTATTGCAACGAACATGGCTGGTCGTGGTACGGATATTAAATTAACTGCGGAAGCTAAAACTGCTGGTGGTTTAGCAATTATTGGTACAGAACGTCACGAAAGTCGCCGGGTTGACCGTCAGTTAAGAGGTCGTTCGGGCCGTCAGGGTGATACTGGTTCTTCACAATTCTTTGTTTCTCTGGAAGATAATCTGATGCGTTTATTCGGTTCTGACCGTATGGCGAAGGTAATGGACAGAATGGGGCTTGAAGAAGGAGAAGTGATCCAAAGCGGAATGATTACCAAATCCATTGAACGTGCTCAGAAGAAAGTAGAGGAAAATAACTTTGGTATGCGTAAGCGTCTTCTTGAATATGATGACGTAATGAACTACCAGCGTGATGCGATTTATACACGTCGCCGTAATGCGTTGTTTGGAGATCGTTTGGCTGTTGACATTGCTAATACGCTTTATGATGTTTGTGAAGAACTTGCAGGAACTGCCGGTACTTATGCAGAACTTGAATTAGCCGCAATTACTACATTAGGAATGGAACTTCCATTTACCGATTCAGAATACGGATCTATGCGTCCTAATGAGCGTTCACAAAAATTGTATGAGGTTGCTGAAAGGCAATATCAGGATAAAAATTCTGCTATTACACAAAAAGCATTGCCGATACTGACATCTATTTTATCGGACAGAGGAGCTACTGTTTCTGAAATAATGATTCCGTTCAGTGATGGAATCCGTCAGACAGGCGTTGTGGTAAATCTGAAAAAAGCCATTGCAAATGAAGGTCGTGAGATCACGCATGAAATGGAAAAAGCCATTGTGCTTTCATTGATCGATCAGGAATGGAAAGAGCATTTGCGTGAAATGGATGATTTGAAACAGTCCGTTCAAAATGCTGTATTTGAACAAAAAGATCCATTATTGATCTATAAATTTGAATCGGTAGAATTGTTCAAACGTTTCCTGAGCAAGGTAAACTTTGACATGATTTCTTTCTTAATGAAAGCAGATATTCCTCAGGATGAAGCGGCGCCGGCAACTGCGGTGGCTCAAACCGTTCGTCGTCCTGCACCGGCTCCTGCTTTGCATACAAACAGGGAAGAAGATTTTGAACCTGAAATAGACGGGCCTGGTGAATATGCGCGTCAAATGGAATCGACAACCAAAGCACAGCCTGTTCGTACAATTAAAATTGCAGACAGAAATCAGAAAGTTTCAGTGCAATATCGTGACGGACGAGTTTTACGTGATGTAAAATATAAAAAGGTAGAAGCCGAGGTTAAAAATGGCGATTGCGTTGTCATTGAATAACTTAGCAATAAAATAATAAGATTTTTATATCAGCCCCGCCTTTCAGAATGTGATAGGCGGGGCTTTTGATACAAGTAAATCAGGATTTATACGATATTTGTATTTAGGAACTGACATTAACAAAACTTGCCCTTAAATGAAATTGCATAAGGAAGGATACACAATTATGGCAGTCACTGCTATAATATTAATATTGATAAATTTAGGCATACAATATCTTTTACCTGAAGGTTACTGGATTCCCCGTATTGTATTGGTGGTAAGTCTGTTTGTTTTTCTTTTAATTGTACAATTCTTTCGGGTTCCAAGCCGGATAGTTCATAAAAGCGATACGCAAATCGTAGCTCCATGCGATGGCAAAGTGGTAGTGATTGAGGAAGTGGTTGAAACCGAATATTTTAAAGGCCCAAGACGTCAGATCAGTATATTTATGTCTCCGATCAATGTGCATATCAACTGGAATCCTATTAGCGGCGTTATTCAGTATTTTAAATATCACAAGGGATTATATCTCGTAGCATGGCATCCAAAATCAAGCACCGACAATGAACGCACTACGGTCGTAATTCGCACGGTGGAAGGTGTAGATATTCTTTTTCGCCAGATTGCAGGTGCGGCGGCCCGTCGTATCCGCTGGTATGTGAAAGAAGGTGATAAAGTTGAGCAAAGTACAGAAATGGGCTTTATCAAATTTGGCTCACGTGTAGACATATTCCTGCCATTGGACGCAGAAATAAAAGTAAATCTTCAGGATAAAACAGTGGGAAGTATGACGGTCCTGGCAGAATTGAAGTAAAATTTACATAAGTACCATAAAAAAATATCACCGCTTAAAAGGATCAGTTCTTTTAAACGGTGATATTTTTTTATGCGGTGAATTAATTTTTATAGATTAAAACATTCTCCAAGTCATAATTTGTGCGAAGAAATTGGGTACTGATGATGGATAAACGACTGCCATAAATACCATTCCAAAAATTGCCCCATACAAATGTGCACTGTGGTTGACATAACCTCCTCCGCGTTTTCCTTGATAAAAAGAATAACCCAGGAAGAGAATTGCGAAAATAAAGCCAGGCATACAAATGAAGAAATACAGACATATTCTCATCAGCGGTGCAAATAAAAACGCAGCAAATAATACAGCAGATACACCGCCGGATGCTCCCAGAGAATTATAACCAGAGTTATTTCTGTGTTTCAGGTACGTGGGAATATCAGCTACAATGATACCGACGATAAATAAAAAGAGGTAATAAAAAGTCCCGCTGGGTCCAAATAAACCTGCAAAAACCTGCTCAATTGCTTCTCCTACAAACCATAAACTTAGCATATTAAAGATAAGATGGCCAAAATCGGCATGTACAAAACCGGAAGTTACAAACCGGTAATATTCATTTCGTTTAGAAACTTTATATGGATTCATGATCATTTTGTCCATAAAGCTGTAATTATTAAGGGCATAATAACTGATACCAGAGATAAGGATGACGAGTATTAGGGTAATGGACATGAATTGGTTTTTATAAATAATGATATAATCTATTTCTCTCTTTCTACAAGCTGGCGAACAAATTGCAGTAATGGTTTTTTTCGTTCTTCATTAATTTTCAATTGCTCGAGACTATTAATTCCACGTGCAAAATAATCGTCGATTTTCTCTTGTGTAAAAGTACGGATATGCAATTTTTCGTAAATCTCCGTAACTGCTTTTACCTTTTCCTCAGAATCAAAATCCTTTCTAGAAATCCATTTTTCCAGTTCTGATTTTAATTCACCGCTTGCCTGCGTGAGCGCTTCAATAAGTAAAAACGTTTTTTTATTGGAAATGATGTCCCCTCCAACCTGTTTACCAAATTTTTCAGGATCCCCGTATACGTCTAAAAGATCGTCTTTAAGTTGAAAACCTATACCCATATTTTCACCGGCAGCATACAAAAGTTGGGTAGATTCCTGATCTGCACCGCCGATCAAACCGCCTAGTTCCAATGCAAAGCCAAGTAAAACCGAGGTCTTAAGCCGGATCATCTGAAGGTATTCTTCTTCTGTAACATCCCATCTTGTTTCAAAATTCATATCCAGCTGCTGACCTTCACAAACTTCTGCGGCAGTTTGATTAAACCGGGCTATAACAGCACGAAGTGAATCTTTTGGAATATCCAGCAATAGATCGTACGCTTTGATCAGCATAACGTCGCCTGACAGAATAGCGGTATTTGCATTCCATTTTTCGTGAACTGTTGCTTTCCCACGTCGCAAAGGTGCCTTATCCATGATGTCATCATGCATGAGTGTGAAATTATGAAAGACTTCCACAGCCATGGCCGGTTTGATCGCTTTTTGCCAATCGTCACTATAAATGGATGCAGACAATAAAGTTAAAAGCGGGCGGAACCGTTTGCCGCTCAATGACATAATATATCGGATCGGGTCATATAATTCATCCGGAAAATTTCCGTACGAATGTTGATCAAATTCGGTTTGCAGGGTTTTCAGTAGCTTTTCAGTAGTATTCATTCGCAGTCTAATTCAGCTCTTCTTCCGCGAAAAATACGGATGAAATTCAAAGTGTTATTTAGAGATGTATGCAAAGTAGCTAAATAGTGATGAGAAACTCAAAATGAAGTTACAGCCGAGGTTCTTTTAACTGACAAACGGCTTGCTTAATATGAAACACAGATTATAATTATGGTAGAAAATTATAAACTAAACTTCTAATTTTCTACCATAAATTTTAAATTGTGGCAGCATTTTATTCAACGCCAGGCTCATAGCAATAGGTTTTTAATATATTTGGGCTTCCATAAGTTCTGATCATTTTTTAATTAAACTCCTATATGCCTTTCCACCAATATTTCAACGGAGAAATTTTTCCGATTGATGCCGAATTATTTAAAACCAATGATCTTGGTCTGCTGAGAGGTTATGGCTTGTTTGATTATTTCAGGACTTACAATGGCATACCGTTCCGTTGGGATGATTACTGGCAGAGATTTGAGAATTCGGCTAAATTATTAAAACTTAAAGTGCCGCTGAATCAGGAAGAAACTGCTGATATTTTAGCTGATCTGCATGCATTGTCGGGAGAGCAGGAAGTTGCATTTCGTTTTGTATTGACTGGTGGATATGCTCCTGACAGCGTAAATGTAGTTCAGCCTAATTTTTTAATTCGTACAGAAGCTTTGCCGCAGGATAATCCTGCCGGACGCTTAAAGGGAATTAAAGTGCTTCCGTATGAATATGTCCGTGATTTGCCTGAAATAAAAAGTACCAATTATGTTCACATGGTATTGATGGCTGACGAAATGAAACGCGAACAGGCTGCTGATCTTCTTTTTTATAAAGACGGAGAAATAAGCGAGCTGACAAGGAGCAACATATTTATCTTTAAAGAAAATACTTTAATTACTTCCGACCAGAATATATTAAACGGAATTACCCGGCGGGTTGTAATGGAACTTGCCGAGGCATATTTCAAAATAGAAGTTCGTCCCGTTGCGTATGATGAATTGATGGAAGCTGAGGAAGTTTTCACAACCAGTACAACAAAATGGGTGATGCCCGTTGTGCAGATTGGTAATCATACAGTCGGGAGTGGCGAGGCAGGGAAGCAAACGCTTTTTTTACAAAAACTCTTCGAAGAACTGGTAGGTGCCTGGGGAAAATAATTATAAAAAAGAAAGCTGGTTTCCACTTCGGAATCCAGCTTTCTGCATTACCCCACAATAAGTTCTTATTAGTCAGGCGCAACAGGTGAAGCGAGGTTAACAATTGGCCAGACACCCGGTCTTGGTACACTGACACCTTTTGTAGCCCCTCTGACTTTGTTATCCGGTCCGAAATAATATAAAGGCCATCCTTTATATGTAAGTTGTTTTTTACCAAAAACATCAATGGTCGTAAATAATGTTTTGTCTACCGTAGAAGGAAGATCTTTCAGTTCAGCTGAATAGATTGGCCAGGTTGCATCATGCGTTTCAACATTGGTAGTAAAGTTATTTTTGTTCTTTTTGTCATTGGCAAAGCCATAAAGCGTACGGCCCATGTCGTCAACAAAATATGCAGTAGCACCTGTTCCTTCTTTATAATCACCAGTATATAATTTGGCATCATTTCCAACCAGCTGAGTGTTGGCAATCATAATGGTATAAGTAGTTTTGGCAACGAACCATAACGAGTTTACATTTTCTCCTAATACATCTCCTGCGGCAGCATCTTTTTGATAATAATAAAGAGGCCAGCCCTTGTATGTAATTTGTGTTTTTCCATCAGCACGGGTAATTGAACTGAAATCAGTGGCAGTCAGGCTTGGATCATAGGTTGGACTTGCTTTTGAATAAATAGGCCATACATCTAGGCATCCTCCTGTACAGGTAGAAGTGCCAGCTGCATCTTTGGAGAAAAAATACAATGTTTTTCCGGCTGCATCAGTTAAAACATTTCCTAACGTCGCGGTAGATTTAACCATGACATCATAAGTGGGTGCAGGTGCAATAACAGGGTCGCTGTCGGAGCAGGATAAACTGGCAGTCATCATAATTGCCAGAACTGCCAATTGGCGGGACAAGTGAAAAAATTTCATGGGAATGTAACGTTATGTTAGAGATGAATTGGTTTTTTAATGGATACGGAGAATAATAAGTGAAGGTTGCGTAGCTGTAAAACCTTTATGATTTTGCAATTAATTATTTGGGAGAAAATCATAAAAAAACAGCATAACCGGACGGCTATGCTGTTTCTCACTTTTATAAATTTTTTTTCTAACTTAACTCCAGCCTTGTGCTGTAATCGGGACGCGGTTATCTTGCTGAGTATGTAACATTATTTCTTCTTTTTTATCAGTCATATATCCTATTACACTGATTTTAGGATTATTTTTTATCAGATCATAAGCTTGCTGAGAAACGGTAAAAAGCAGTTCATAATCTTCTCCGCCATTCATAGCCGCCGTTATCGGGCTAAGATTTAATTCAGTTGCTGCCAGATAAGTCTGGTCATCAATCGGCAGTTTATCTTCAAATACAATAGCTCCAACTCCTGACTGCGCACAAAGATGTAAAAGATCAGATGCTAATCCGTCAGAAACATCAATCATCGAAGTAGGTAAAACACCCGCTTCTGCCAGTTCATAAACTACATCCATACGTGCCTCAGGACGAAGCTGGCGTTGAATTACATAATCTTTTCCTTCCAGATCAGGCTGCATATTCGGATCAGCGAGAAACACCTGTTTTTCTCTTTCCAATAATTGTAAGCCTAAATATGCACCGCCCAAATCTCCTGTAACACACAGAAGATCATTTGCTTTGGCAGTATTTCTGTAAGTAATTTTATCTTTTCTTACTTTTCCAAAAACGCTTACTGAAATAAATAATCCGGATAAAGAAGATGAAGTATCGCCGCCTACCAAGTCCACATTGAAATCAGTACAAGCCGCTTTCATTCCTTCATATAATTCATCAATAGCTTCTACCGAAAAACGATTACTAAGAGCCAGGTTTACAGTAACCTGACGCGGAATACCATTCATTGCAGCAATGTCAGATACATTAATCGCGATGGCTTTATATCCTAAATGTTTCAATGGGAAAAATGTCAGGTCAAAATGCACACCTTCCAAAAGCATATCTGATGATAACAATCCATAT
>Ga0247734_1000706_pt1 | contig 27737 bp, 20 predicted proteins | sample UWRJL103311B2_FD_180933 | JGI IMG/M metagenome (GOLD analysis project Ga0247734, IMG submission 180933) | Plant litter microbial communities from Arlington Agricultural Research Station in Wisconsin, United States - UWRJ-L103-311B-2 | ecosystem: Environmental > Terrestrial > Plant litter >...
TTCGCCAGTTCGGCCACTTTCTCAGCAGCATCCGGCGCACCACGGAAAGTATCGCCGCGGTGTACAAGCGTTACCTTTTTAGCAACGTTGGCCAGGAAAACGGTCCAGTCCAGTGCAGAATCTCCGCCACCGGCAATTACAATATTGCGGTCGCGAAAAACTTCGGGGTTACGCACGGCATATAAAACACCCTTACCTTCAAATTCAGCCAGGCGGTCAACTTCCGGCTTGCGGGGTTCAAAGCAACCAAGGCCGCCGGCAATAACTACCACTTTGCAATTTATCTGTGTGCCGTCGTTGGTGCCTATCATCCAGGTGCCGTCGGCTTGTTTATCTAAAGTTTCCACCCGTTCGCCCAAAGTATAACCAGGGTGAAAGGGCGCAATTTGTTCAGAAAGGTTATCCACCAGTTCCTGCGCGTTAATGGCCGGATAGCCCGGGATATCATAAATCGGTTTCTGCGGGTAAATCTCAGACAGCTGCCCGCCCGCCTGCGGTAATGAATCAATTAAATGGCAATGCATTTTTAACAGCCCTGCTTCAAAAACGGCAAACATCCCGGTGGGCCCGGCTCCTATGATGCCTATATCTGTAGTGATCATATCTGTAATAAATTAAGATGCTAAGTTTTGGTAAATTTTATTCAGGATAATTTTTAACTGTTCGTAATCGTGCTCGGTGAGGTTCTCCCATGCTTTCATCCTTATTTCATTTACCTGCGGCGACAGCTCCTCCAACTTTTCTGTGCCCGCCTTGGTTAAATGCACCGTAAAACTGCGGCGGTCTTCCTTGTGTACTACCCGTTCTGTAAATCCTTTTTTGCAAAGCAGATCTATGATGCGCGTAAGCGTAGGATTGTCCTTGCCCGTAATTTCGGCCAGTTCTTTTTGCTTTAGGTATTTATCATTGTCGAGGCTTTTCAGGATCAGCCACTGGTCAACCGTAACATCAAAATTACCGGTTGCAAAGCGTTGCTGGGCATAACCTTTTACCCGGCGCGCGGTGCGGTCAAGCAGGTAAGAATAACTATCAAATTTTTTAATTGTCATACTAATAATTAGTTAAACAAATTTAGTTATAATCCTAATTAACCATGCAACTATTACATGAAATTTTTATCATAAAAAAAGCCTGTTCAATTGCTTGAACAGGCTTAAGAATATAAACGAATGCTTTATTATTTATTTACTGATGATATTTTGTTATCCAGTGTAATGTAATCTGTCAGTACCTGGCCTGCTTCACGTTTCAGGAAGTCGAGGTCTTCGTTCTTTGGTCTGCGTTCGCCTTTTTTAAGCGGAGGTAAGCCCAGTGCTACCCTGCGCAGGTTGCCTTGTTCAAAAGCTTTTTTCTCGTCGGCGTCACGCTGTTGCTTCAACTGTTGTTCATTTAAGGTAACGCTTGTTTCGGCATCGCGTTTTTTCATTTCGGCAATATCTTCAATCAGGTACTTATAGCTGGTGCTGCCGGTCATGCGCTGCTCGTGCATTTTTTTCAGCTGTGGTATTACCGATGTAAAATCACCAACCTTGGTGTAATCTGTTTTCGGGATCATATCATATGGCATTGCAGATGGCTCGGTATCCTCGCCGTATTTATCCATTGGGATAACCGATGGGAACTGAATATCTGGTAATACGCCTTTATGCTGAGTAGAGCCACCGCTGATGCGGTAAAACTTGCCAATGGTTAAATTTAACTGGCCAAATTTATTTTGGCTGCCGGTAGCTACCGTTTTTGATTTGCCTGCCAGTTTAGCTATCCTGTCTTTTAAAGATGGATCAATAACCTCATCCAGATCAATAATTCTTTGTACCGAACCCTTGCCATAAGTTTGGGTACCGATGATTAAGGCACGGCCATAATCCTGCATGGCCCCGGAGAAGATCTCTGATGCCGATGCACTAAACCTATCTACCAACACAGCAAGTGGGCCGCCATAGGCAATAGCTGCATCATCATCTTTCTCTACCTCTACCTGGTTACGCGGATCGCGCACCTGCACAACCGGACCAGTTTTAATAAACAAGCCCGAAAGTTCGGTAGCCTCCATTAATGAACCACCGCCATTCTGGCGAAGATCTAATACCACACCATCAACATTCTCACGTTTCAGGGTGTCCAGTATCAGCCTTACATCGCGGGTTGTGCTTTTGTAATTAGGGTTACCGCTTTTGTAATCGTTAAAATCTAAATAGAAAGCAGGCACGTTAATGATACCTATTTTAATGGCCTTACCATTATAGTTATACGTACGGATCTCTTTCTTAGCAGAGATATCCTTCAGTATAATCTTCTCGCGAACCAGCTCAATGGTGCGTGGCTTACGGCTGCTACCGCCATCTTTAGATAATAGCTGCAAACGAACCGTAGTACCCTTTGCACCGCGGATAAGGGCAATGGCGTTTTCTATTCTCCAGCCTACAATATCCTGAAACTCGCCGGTTTTGCCTTGTGCTACCGCAATGATCTGGTCGTTTACGTTTACCTGCTTGCTCTTGTCAGCAGGGCCGCCCGGGGTAACCGCAGTAATGGTGATATAATCGCTTTGCGACTGCAGCGTAGCGCCTATACCTTCCAGTGAACGGGAAATATCAATATTGAAATTAGCCGCAGCAGAAGGGATAAAGTAATTGGTATGCGGATCGATAGCGCCGGTAAAGGCATCCATAAACACCTGGAAAACATCCTGGCTGTTCAGTTTATTAGATTGCGACAGGATGTTGCTGTAGCGTTTTTTCAAAAGCTCTTTATTCTCGGGGATGGTTTTACCATTCAGCTTAAGCGTTAGCAGGTCGTATTTTACACGTTGCCTCCATTGCTCGTGCAGGTCATTCTCTGATGCGGCAAAGGGCAGTTTCTCGCGGTCGAAAGTAAAGGTTTCATTCTGAGTGAAATCGAAATCTTTACCCAGCTGCGCGATGCAAAAATTCACATACTCGGTATAACGTTTTTGAAACACATTGAAAATATAGAACGCGTTGTTAAGGTTGCCGGCTTTAATATCGTCATCTAAAACAGTTTTATATTGTTCAAATTCCTTTACATCAGATGCCAGCAGGTAATTGTGGTTACCGTCTATCTTTTTAAGATATTCGGTATAAATAATAGCCGAGATAGAATCGTTAAGCGGAACTTTTTTATAGTTGTAACCGCCTACAAGGCCGGCTACGCTTTTCATAACAATGCTTTGTTGCTCGTCGGGCACCAGGTCATTGGTGCCAACCTTTTTCTGAGGACCGGCTGGTTTTGTGGGCGATGCGTTGCAGGCCAGCGCAGCAGCTAAAACCAGCAGTAAATAAAACTTCTTTAACATATCTTTTACACTATTTAAATCGGTATCCGGGTGAAACATCAATACTTGTGCCTGTTTTTAATTGGGTGCTATAAAAAAAGAGACAGCTAAAAAGCCGTCCCGCTAATATATATTGAATAACAATATTACAATAATGTTTGGGTTGTTTTATAATAGGACCTCCATTTTACGCAAATGTTACACAATGCGTAAATATGCCGCTATTTAGATTTGCCGGCAAGCTCAACAGCCTCGGCGTAACGCAGTTCTGATTTGGGTAACCATACTTTGTTACTCTGCACGTATTTTATTTTCCCGTCGATATTCTTAACATCCGCAAGGCGGCCGGTTGATACGGCTAAGCTCCGCGCTTCGGTCAGGTCCTGCTGGGCCTGCACCAGGTCGCCCAGGTCGGCTTTTACCATGGCAAGGCAAACCAGGTTAGAGATGGTATGCGCATGATCGCTCTGGCGTTTAGAGATCAGGATGCTCTGCAGGTAATACCATTTAGCTTCAGATAAACGGTTTTCTTCTACATACAGCTGGGCCAGTTCGCTAAAGCTATAGCTGGCTTGTTCATACTCGCGGAAACGCATATGATGCTGAACAGATTTGATAGCCAGTTTTTCGCAAATGGCCAAGGTATAGGGGCCGCGCGCAACTTTAGTTGCAGGTAATTTAGCTATGATATAAGGTGTAATGATCTTTTTAACAGAGTTATTTTTAGGCTGGGCAATTAAAGGGAAACGCTTGTGTTTTTTAAAATCGCCGCGCCACCACTGGGCAGATGCCGACAGGTTAAATACGCAGAACAGGACGAGTATAATGTAGCGCATTAAATATTTCCTCAAAGTGTAGTTAAATTAACTGGCATGCAAAGGTAAAAGTTATTTAATTCATTTACAATACCTAATCAAACGTTCATTTTATTCAAAAACCTCAGCCTCACCATCGTGCAGGGCCCAAACCATGTAAGGGTGGGTATCGGCATGGTAAATATCGCCGGTGTTGGTAATGCCTATTATACCGGCAAAGCCGTCGTAGGGTTTCATTTCGTCTAAGGTTTTTACTGTTGCGAGGGAAAGGGGCATACCATCGGTAACCCGGGTTACAATTTTGGTAGCCACAGATCCGCTTACGATATCCTCGCCCACACCAGTGCAGGAGATGCCCGCATAGGCGTTGGCATAATTGCCTGCTGTAGTAGCAGAATCACTCACCCGGCCGGGGATCTCAAAACCCTTACCACCTGTCGAGGTTGCTGCAGCTATATCGCCATAAATATCAAGCGCCACGCAGCCAACTGTACCCAGGCGAATGGAATCGCTCAGTTTTTTCTCGTACTCCTTACGGCGCTGTGGGATTTCGGTATTATAATACTCAAAGCCGTTATCCTGTGCAAAATCGCAGGCGCCTTTTCCGCTGAGCACGCGGTCGTCGTAATCCATCAGTTTCTCGGCAACACAAATAGGGTTGCGAATATCCTCGATGTTGATTACGCCCGAAAATTTTTGTGTTTTGCCATCCATCAGGGATGCGCTCAATCTTATCTTACCGTCGCTCTGGATCTGGGAACCGGTACCCGCGTTAAACAGGTCGCAATCTTCCAGCAGGCGCACGGTATAAACTACGGTTTGGGCAGCAGTATGGCCCTCCAGGTATTTATGGCCCAGGTTTACTATCTCCAGCAAGGCATCCTGCTTGGCCTTTTTTACTTCCTGGTTGGTTCCGCTTTCGCTGAAAAAACCGCCGTGTATAATGAGTTTCATTTATTGTAATAGATCGTTACTGCTATCCTCCTGGGCGGTAATAAAAACGCCCTCTTCTACCTTCACCGCTTTCTTAATGATCATCCGCTGCTGTTGCAGATCGTACTTATCAAATATCGACATTACATGCACCTTTAAGTTCTCAATAGATACAGGGTCGCCAATTTCTACATCATAAACGTTGGTTTCTACCATATTAGTACCATCCACCAGCATTATCAATCCCGAGCCTATGGCTTCCATCATACTGCCTTCGGTAATGAGTAAACCGGCATCCTCGCCCAGGCCTATACCTAATATGCCGGGGTTGGTAGCCACAGCGTATAGTAAACGGCCAATGCGCCCGCGCTGTACAAAGTGTGTATCTACAATAACTGAATCTATAAAGCCCAGGCCGGCGGTTATCTGTACCTCGCCTTTAATAAGGGCTTCATTACTTTGCCCGCGGTAGATCATGTGGGTTGATGCCGCAGCAGCCCCTGCAGATGTACCGGCAATTACAAAGTTTTCGGTTTGGTAGCGTTTCTTCAGGATCTGTAAAAACTGCGTTCCTCCAAAAATGGCAGTAAGCCTTAGCTGGTCGCCGCCGCTGAACATTACCACATCGGCACGGCTGATGCGGTCGAGATATTCTACGTTGGCAGCGTCCTCGCGGCTTTTGATATGCAGTATGTTTACGTGGGTAACATTAAGCTGATTGAAGGCCTTAATATATTCATTACCAACCAGCTCCGGAATTTGCGATGCAGTAGTAATTACTTCTACAACAGAGCCTTCCTGTTTGGCCGACTCATTTATGATACGCCTTAAGATCCCCTTTTCGAAAAACTTGATATAATGTGGCTGCATAATATGTTCAAGCACACTTACATTACTGCCCATATCCACAGCACCTCCAATTATTACCAATTTTCCTTTAGGGTCAGCCATAATTTTAATATCAGTTTATACAAATTAAAATAAAAATCATTAAAAACGATTGTTTTAATTAATAATAATGCATTTTACAAATGAAACATTTTAATACCCCCGTAAGTTTTTTAGCTTTAAACCATAATACCCCTCATACCCAAAATCGAATAATAGCTAAATGAAAATAGAGAACATACAAATTTTACGCGGCCCAAACATCTGGAGCGTGAGCCGTAAAAAGCTGGTACAAATGCGGCTTGACCTGGAGGAACTGGAGCACCGCCCAACTAATGAGATAGACGGCTTTTACGAACGCATGAAGGCGCTGATCCCTTCACTTTACACGCATCGCTGCTCGCCGGGTGTACCGGGGGGCTTTTACGAGCGCGTTATTGCCGGCACCTGGATGGGCCACGTAATTGAACATATTGCCTTAGAGATACAAACCCTTGCCGGCATGGATACTGGCTACGGCCGTACCCGCGAAACCAAAACACCGGGCGTTTACAACGTGGTATTTGCCTACCTGGAAGAAAAAGTGGGCGTTTTTGCGGCAGAATCTGCTGTGCGCATTGCGCAGGCTTTAATTGATAGTGAAGAATACGACCTGGAGAAAGATATTCAGCAAATGCGCGAAATTCGCGAGAATACACGCCTGGGCCCAAGCACCGGCGCCATTGTAGATGAGGCTATAGCCCGCAATATCCCGTGGATCAGGCTTAACAATCAATCGCTGGTACAATTAGGATACGGTAAAAACCAGGTACGTTTCCGGGCCACCATGACGGAGAAAACCAGCAGCATTGCCGTAGATATTGCCAGCAATAAGGATGAAACCAAGCGCCTTTTACAGGAGCAGGCCATCCCCGTGGCTAAAGGCATAACCATATCATCTGTAGCCGGTGTTACCGATGCTATTAACAAGGTTGGTTTCCCGCTGGTATTTAAACCGCTGGATGGTAACCATGGCCGCGGTATCAGCATTAACATTAAAACTGAAGAAGAAGCAATTGCCGCTTACGAGCATGCCGCCAAGGTATCGCGCAGGGTAATTGTAGAACGCTTTGTTACCGGGTACGATTTCAGGGTACTGGTTATTGATAATAAAATGGTAGCTGCCGCCCTGCGCGACCCTGCCCATGTGAAAGGCGATGGCGAACTAACCATTCAGCAGCTTATCGACAAAGAAAACACCGACCCGCGCCGTGGTTACGGGCACGAGAACGTACTTACCCAGATAGATGTTGACCGCGATACGCTTGACCTGCTGGAAAAGAAAGGGTACACTTTAGATACCATCCCGGCTAAGGACGAAAAGGTATTTGTAAAATCTACCGCTAACCTAAGCACCGGTGGAACCTCTGTTGATGTTACCGACCATGTGCACCCGCAAAATATTTTCATCTGCGAACGCATCTCCAAGATCATTGGTTTAGATATCTGCGGTATAGATATTATGGCCGAAAACCTTACCGAGCCGCTTACCGAAAATGGCGGCGTGGTATTAGAGGTGAATGCCGCACCAGGCTTCCGCATGCATATTGCACCAAGCGAGGGCTTACCACGCAACGTAGCCGGCCATGTTATTGATATGCTTTACCCTGCCGGAAAATCGGCACGTATCCCTATTATAGCGGTAACAGGCACCAATGGAAAAACTACCACCACCCGTTTAATTGCACATATTGTGAAGAACAACGGACACAGGGTGGGCTTTACCACATCAGACGGGATCTACGTGCAGAACAACATGATGATGAAGGGCGATACCACAGGCCCGGTAAGCAGCGAGTTTATTTTAAAAGACCCTACCGTTGATTTCGCCGTGCTGGAAACTGCCCGCGGTGGTATCCTTCGCTCCGGCCTTGGCTTTAGCCGCTGCGATATTGGCGTTGTTACCAATATTCAGGAAGATCACTTAGGTTTATCAGACATCCACACGCTGGAAGACCTGGCGCGTGTAAAAAGCGTAATTATTAACTCGGTTAAAAAAGATGGCTGGGGCGTATTAAACGCAGATAACGAATACTGCGTACGCATTGGCAAAAAGGCTGATTGCAACATCGCTTACTTTAGCCGTAACGAGAACAACCCGGTTATTTTAGCGCATTGCAAAAAAGGCGGTATTGCCTGTGTAAGTGAGAATGGCTACATCACCATCCAAAAAGGTGACTGGAAAATCCGCGTACAGCGTACCATTCTTATCCCGCTTACTTTTGGCGGTACCGTTCCGTTTATGATTGATAACGTAATGGCAGCTACCCTGGCAGCATTTTTACACGGCTTTAAAACCGAGGATATCAAAATGGCGCTGGAAACCTTTATTCCGTCGGCGGCGCAAACACCCGGCAGGATGAACATTTTTGAGTTTAAGGATTTCCGTTTTATGATAGATTTTGCGCATAATCCGGATGGGTTTTTAGGTATCAAAGCATTCCTGAGCCATATTGATTCGCCGCTGAAAATAGGCATAATAGCCGGTACCGGTGATAGGCGCGATGAGGACATTCGTGAGCTGGGTAAAATAGCGGCAGAAATGTTCGACTACATCATCCTACGCCAGGAAAAACACCTGCGTGGCCGTACCGAAGAAAACATACTGGATCTGCTGAAAGAAGGTATAGCCTCTGAAGGCAGCAACACGCCATATGAAGTTATCCCGAAAGAAATAGATGCTATTAAGCATGCCATGAGCCTGGCCAAACCGGGCGCATTCATCACCGCGCTAAGCGACGTGATCAGCAATGCTATAGAAACCGTACAAAACTACCAGGAACAGGAGCGCAACGGCTTATTTAACGTTTAGCCTCCCACCCCCCTGAAGGGGAGTTTTTGAAGAGCATATACGCCGGCCCAGATTTTTCGGGCCGGCGTTTTGTTTACTATTGGGCGAGTAAGATTATATAGCACTGATGGTTTAGCTTTTTAATTATATATTTAACCAACCTTTTTTATCTGTCACAAATGTTTAAGCGGTTTCGTTGGGTGCTTGTATTTTCCCTATTGTTATCTTTTATAAACAAGGCATATAGCCAGCAAGATTTAGATTTCCATATAAATGCTCATTTACTCAGCGGGAAAAAAATATTAAAACTTAAACGAAATTTCACCGACCCATTTCTATGGGTTTTGGCGCAAAATAACGAGGTATACCGTATCAATAGCGTTAACCAGGAAGTAGTTAATTATACCGCTAAGTTTGCCACATATTCCACTTTAGAATTTATTGATATAGCCGGATATACTGCCGATGTAGTCTTTGTTGCTACAAGATCTAATAAAGTTATTGAGTTGAATAACAGTGCACTTACTACAATATCCGTTAATGATAACTCAACAGATATAGTTACTTCTATAGGTGTCTCAATTCTCAGTGACGGGATCAAGAAATTATTAATTGCAACAATAAATGGCCAAGGGTACTATGACTATGTTAGTAACGAACTCTTTTTCCTTGAATACACAAATAAAAATATACAGCCAATAAATATATGGACAGCCACGTATCGGACCACAATGTACCCCGATCCTTATCCAAGGTTCGACGCCCCTGAATATTATCCACTTTTTTACACTTCCCCTTTTTCAACATACGGAGATAATATAACACATACCATTGAAAGCGGAAGCAAGTTCAATACTATGTATTATACTCTTAGTGGCATTACTTATCCATCTAATTATGGCGGCAGCTTATTTTGGGGAAATGACAATGGGCTTTTTCAAGAGCCTATGTTGTTTCCTTTTCCCAGATCTTTTGCATCATTTTTAAAGGATACAAAGGTCAATAAAATAGCCGATATCTTTGGATTGGCAAGTTTTTTCGATCCTTTTAACGTTATCTCAAAAGACAACCTGCTTATTGGTACAGAAAAGGGATTGTATTTTAGCAACTCTTTATTAAATAAGATGGAAAATTCGCTTGAAGTTTTTGATCTGTATCATTTTGACGCCATGGGCAATACGCCTGTTTATGATATATGCGTCAATAACACCGGGTTAGATCCTGTTAACAATTGTGAAGATGGCGTATGGCTTGCCACTGCCAACGGCGTTTATTTAATAAAACCAGACTACCTGAAATATCTGGATCCTAACCTTTGGGTAGGAGCTCTTTATACTGATAAAGATTTCACCAATTACTTAAGCACGGTTGATTTATGTGGTGCAACCAGTATAAAACTTAATGTAAATAGAGCACGTGCCGGAAAAAACAACTTAGTGCAATGGATGAAAGATGGCCAGGAAATAACCGGCCAAATTTCCGACGAATTAACTGTTTCCTCCATGGGAGAATATTACGCTCTGATATATTCTGCCTGTGACAATGTACATATTCAAACTAATCACCTCAAAATAACAAAAAGTGCCGGCCCGGTTTTCTCCTTTAATTATTCGGATAAAATACAGCAATGTAACAACAGCCCATATACGCTGCAAACAGAAAACAATCCGGCTTATCAATTTCGCTGGTACACCAATGGTGTTTTAAACGGGGCTGCAACTGCCAGTTTCGTGGCTACACAATGTGGAAAATATAAAGTTGAAGTTAGCGCTTGCCCTAATAGCTGGGTATCTTCTAAAGAGGTAGAAGTGGAAATGGTAACCCTGCCTGTGCCGCTTACTACTACCGATAAAAGTACTCATTGTGCCGGCGATATAGCTACCCTCAATGCAAACATCCCGGTTGATGTTGCCGGTTATACTATAAACTGGTATAGGGATGGTATCTTGTTACCTAACAACACTAATTTTAATATTATAAAGGAAACACTGCCAGGCAGCTACACTATCACCATTAAAAGCAATACATCGGAGTGTTTTGAAAACGCCGTTCCTTACAGTTTAAACTTCACGCCTGCGCCGGTTTTCACGTCTACATTTCCGGCCGAACTGAGATCCTGTACAGCCGTTCCGCTTAACGTTACGTTTGCCGTTAACGCGATTTATAATTATAGGTGGTATACCAACGGCGTTTTAAATGGCGCAACTACAGATAAGTTTTTAGCCATACAAACAGGCAAGTACAGGGTGGAGGCAAGCACGTGTGACGGTTCGTGGGTAAGCTCAAACGAAATTCAGGTTTATGTAAACGATGCGCCTGTGCCGGTTATCACAAAAAATAAGGCAGCTTATTGTGCAGGCGATAACGCTATACTAACAACCAATACGCCGCTAAGCCCGGTATATACGGTTAATTGGTACAGGGACAATGTGCTTATTGCAGATAACAGTAATCAAACATTTTTAATGACAGCTGTTGCGGGCACCTATAAAGTAATTATAACTACTAATACTGCAAACAGCGACGGAACAATTTGTTCCCAAACGTCGGCTGAAAACAATGTAGTATTTGATACCCCGCCAACGCTTAGTGTAGCCAGCACAGCCGGCACTTCTATATGCGAAGGCGGTGAAGTTTATTTAACAGCCACCTATAGTGGTGGCACTATAAAATGGTCTACAGGCGAAAAAACCAACCGCATAAGAGTTTCCGCCGCCGGCCACTATAAAGCAAGTGTAACTACTGCTGCCGGGTGCGAAGTAGAAGCCGGTATAGACATTAAATCTCTGCCATCTCCCGTTTTAAACGTTGCAGATGCCACACTTTGTACTTATAAGCAAGAAGCTACTACTATTACTGCACCTGCCGGCTTTACAAGCTACAAATGGAACGGTATAACAGGAGGCCAAACTTACAAGGTAAGCCAACCCCAGGTTATTAGCCTTTCCGTTACGGATGAAAACGGCTGCGAGGCTACTCAACAAATAAAGATAACTAGCCAATGCCCCGATATATGGATTCCTAATACATTTACACCTAATAACGATGGCGTTAACGATACCTGGAAAATAGAGGGGATAGATAACGATAAAACAGCAACGGTTAAAATTTACAACCGCCTTGGTGCGCAGGTATTAAATATTGCAGGTAGCTCGATACCATGGAACGGGGAATTTAAAGGCAAAAAACTACCTGCGGGTGTATATTACTTTATAGTTACTGCCAAAAACGGGACGCAGCGTTTAAGCGGATCGGTTACCATAATATATTAAGAACGCTATTTTTTATTTACCATCTTCGGTGCGCTTAAATAAAAATGCCACAGTATCATGGTGGCTACGGTGCGGTTGGGCTGCCATTGCCCGGCAATGGCAAGCAATTCTTCTCTGGTGGTTTCTATGGGTAATTGTTTTACCCGCTTAAGGGCGTTTACGGCGGCGAGATCGCCGGTGGGGAAATGATCGGCACGCTGGAGTACAAACATCAGGTAAACGTCCACCGTCCAGTTGCCAATGCCTTTTAGGGCACATAGCTGCCTGCGGATCTCGTCGTCTTCCATTTGTTCAAAAGCTGTGAGGTTGATCTGGCCGCTGATGATAGCTTCGGCCAGGTAACGGGTATAAGCCGTTTTCTGCCTGCTGAAGTAGCATTCTTTAAATTCGGTATCAGTCAACAAAAAAACCCGCGCGGGCGTAATTTCTCCTATCCTTTCTTTCAGTTTATTTAAAGCAGATAATGCCGAGGCCAGCGATACCTGCTGCTCTAAAATAATATGAATTAAGCTCTCGAAAGTATTGGGCCGGCTCCACATAGGCGGGTAGCCGTAGGTTTGGATTATCCCGGCCAGGTGCGCATCCGCCCCGGCAAGGGTATCGCAAATAGTATGAAAGTTAGCGGCGGTAAACTGTTGGGGCATGGCTTAGTTGGTATTACGTATTGGCTATAAAAGTAAATGCCGGATAGTTTGTTTACTACCCGGCATTTAAAAATAAATTAAAGAAGCTGTTATCTTGCTCCCGGAGGGCAATGCTCCCTTAAATAATTGGTGTACATGGTGCGCAGGTGCAGGCTTGTGCCCGGGCCTTCGCTAATGCTGTGCGTACGGTTAGGGTACAACATCAGCTGAAACTGGCGGTTGTATTTAACCAGTTCGTTTATCAGCTGCTCTGCATTAGAGTAATGCACATTATCATCGCCGGTGCCGTGTACGTACAGCAGGTTGCCTTTAAGGTTTTTGGCATAGGTAATAGGCGAGCCTTTAGTGAATGCCGCACGGCCAGCCTCATCAACCGGTACGCCGGTGTAGCGTTCCTGGTAAATGTTATCGTAAGTAAGCTGGTTACCTACCGCCGCTACAGAGATACCGGTTTTAAAGATCTCCGGGTATTGGAACATCAGGTTTAAGGTTGATGAACCACCTCCGCTCCAGCCCCATACTGCCACGCGGGAAGTATCCAGATAAGAACGTTCTTTCAGCAATTGTTTGGTTCCTAAAGCCAGGTCGCGAATGTTTACCGTGCCTATGCCTTTGTAGATAGATTTACGCCACTCGCGGCCTTTAGGTACCGGTGTGCCACGGTTATCTATCGACATGTAGATATAACCATCCTGCGCCATATCGCCGGTGTACATAAAGTTGTAAGTAGCGCCGTTCTCGTCCTTAACGTTTTGGCCCCATGGCTCGCCGTATACGTATAAAACAACCGGGTACTTTTTAGATGGATCGAAATTGTTTGGCTTTTGCATCCAGCCATCCATTTCAACATCTTCTTCGGTTTTTACTTTAAAAAACTCTACGTTAGATTTTGCTTTGCCATCTGCAGATGCTTTTAAAGCATTTTCCACCTCTTCTTTACCGCTGAATGTTTTGTGGGTAGGCAGGGCTACCACTTCGCTTACGCCGCCAGTATAGTAGTTAGAGAAAGAATGCGTAGCCGCGTTTCCGTTTGGCGATACATCATACTCGTGGGTGCCCGGCTGGCTGGCCGGTGTAAGGCGCTCGGCCTTGCCGCTGCCGTCCAGTTTGGCGCGATATAAGTATTTTTGGGTAGCATTATCCGGCGAAGCAGCAAAATAAACATAACCTGTTTTTTCGTCGACCGCGCTGATGCTCATGATATCGTAATTGCCTTTGGTGATGAGCTTTTCTTTTTTACCATCGCGGCTGATGCGGTACAGATGGCGCCATCCGTCTTTTTCGCTCGCCCATAAAAACTCGCTACCGTTTTTAAACCAGTTCCAGCCGCCGTAGTAGTAATGCTCTTCCCATGTTGGCAGGATGTCTATCCAGGTAGCATCTTTCTCCTGGTAAATGGTGGTGGCTTTGCCTGTAGCTACGTTGCACATCATCAGTTCTGTTTGATTTTGTGCACGGTTCATGTGCTGAACAACCAACTCGGTGTTATTGTAGGCCCACTCCATACGCGGCACGTACGATTGCAGTACCGGGTCGGTTGGGATATCCATCCATTTGGTAGCACCACCAACTGCGCTCACTACACCAATTTTAAACGGCGATGGCGCTTGCCCGGCAACCGGGTATTCTACAGGTTTTACATACGGGTAAATAGAATCGGTAGTGTTTAGCATCAAATAGTTTTTGGTATTGCTGGCATCTATCTGCCAATAAGCTACCTGTTTGCTGTCCGGGCTCCAGCGGAAACCGTCGCGGCAGAAGAACTCCTCCTCGTACACCCAATCGAATGTGCCGTTAATGAGTTTTACGCTGCCATCGCTGGTCAGTTGTTTTACACTGCCATCGGCCAGGGTTTCCACATAAATGTTATGATCGTGTACGTAACCAACCTTACTGCCATCCGGGGAGAATTTACCAAACATCATGGTAGATGCAGGCAGGCTGGCGCCGAGTTTGGTTAACTTTTTGGCGGTAAAATCATAAACCCAATAATCGCCGCGGGTTGGGTAGCGCCACACTTTTTTAGCGTTGGTGTAGATAAGCACCTTCTTGCCATCGTCAGACAAATAGAAGTTACGCACTTTAACAGGTTCCTGGCCCTGCGGGGTTAGCATTTCTTTGGAGAGGATAACCGTTTTTTTGGCAGCGTCGCGGGCATCAAGCACCACAACTTCGCCGCTTTGCACTTTGTAGTATTGGTAGCCATCTTTTGCCCAATGGGTAGATGGGATTTGGGCCATTACAGTGTTTTGCGCTATAAGCATTACCAATAACAGGAGGGACGAGCATCCCCAACGATAAATTTTCATATCAATAATTAATTGGGTTAACAGTATTATTTATTAATTAAATAATGCCGCAGTAAATTTGGCGTTAAATTAGCACTTTTAGCCTTTTAAATTATAAATCTACGGAATGAAAAAATTCTGCCTGCTTGTTTTAACTTCTTTTGCACTTGTAACCGCCAACGCCCAAACTATAGATAGGAGTAAGTTTATTAAGGATAGCCTTGATACTTATATTAACCGCGCGCTTACCAACTGGCGCATTCCCGGTGCTGCGGTATGTATTGTAAAGGACGGCAAGATCGTTTTAATGAAAGGCTACGGCATTAAAGAGCTTGGCCTGATGAACAAGGTTGACGAGAACACCCTGTTTATGATAGGCAGCAATACCAAGGCATTTACCGCCACGGCATTGGCCATGCTGCAGGCAGAAAAGAAACTCTCGCTGGATGAAAAGGTTACCAAATACATCCCCGAGTTTAAATTAGACAACAAACCCGCCGGCGAAATGGCTATTGTAAAAGATTTGCTTTGCCACCGCCTTGGCTTCCGCACCTTTCAGGGCGATTTTACTTTTTATAATACCAACCTGAGCCGTTACGAGGTGATAGAAAAGCTGGGTAAAATGAAGGCCACTTATCCTTTCCGTACCAGCTGGGGTTATACCAATTCGGCATTTTTAACAGCGGGAGAAATTATTAACCGCGTTACAGGCAACCCATGGGAAGTATATTTAAGGCAGAATATTTTTGCACCGCTGGGCATGGGTAACACTTTAGCGCTAACTGCCGATATGCCAAAATCTATTAACCGCACCGTACCCCATACCATGATAGACGGGCGCTTAACCGCTATCCCTTATTGCAATATAGATGGCATTGCCCCCGCCGGCAGTATTAGTTCATCGGTAAACGATATGAGCAAATGGGTACTTGCCCTGCTGAACGATGGCAAAGCGGGCACCCGCCAGGTGATTCCGGCGGCGGCTATACAGGCTACCCGCCAGCCGCAGGATATTGTTAGCAGTGTAAGGCACCTTAACGGTGAAGTTAATTACGAGCTTTATGGGTTGGGTTGGTTCCTGCAGGATTATTCTAACCACCGCCTGGTAATGCACGATGGCGGGGTGAACGGTTACCTGTCGTCGGTAACGCTTGTTCCGCAAGATAAGCTGGGCATCATCATCCTCACCAATACCGACCAAAACCAGTTTTTTGAAGCCCTGCGCTGGGAAATTTTAGATGCTTATTTTAAACAGCGTTTCCGTAATTACAGCGAGGTTTACCTGGCCGGTTTTAAAGAAGAGGCCGCCAATACCCTCAAAGCCGACCGTAAGCTGCGCGACACTGTAGCCCTAATGCGCAAACCGCAGCTTTCCCTAAACAAATACACCGGAAAATATGTACACGAATTGTACGGCAACATGACTATCACCGAAATTGAAGGCAATGCTTTAGATATGCGTTTTGAGCATCACCCTAAAATGTACGCCAAGCTGCAACCCTTAGGCGGTAACCGCTTCTACGTAACCTTTAGCGACCCAACCTTCGGTAAGGCAGTGTTCCCCTTCTTTGTAAACGACGGCAAAGTAACCGGCGTACGCGTTAAGGTGGCCGATTTTATAGAGTATAACCCTTACGATTTTAAGAAAATAGATTGATTTGGGATTGAGGATGTTCGATTTCGGATTTATACCGCGTCCGGTCAAGTGTGGACACTTGACTGGACGGGTTTTCGTAATGCCGCTTGATTAGGCAATGGTATTCAATCTCGATAAAATTAAGATGATACGCGGCGTATCTGGTAGATAAAAGATAATGATATGCCTATGATAGACAGATACAAGATCAGCTTTCCATGCCTGCGGTCGGCCTCACTATAATCAAATACCTTTTCGCCATTTGGCAGTGTCTTTTTATAGGTTGATAAATGCCAGCCAATAAAAATGCCTAAAACGCCTCCTAACAGGGCAAATATATATCCCATTATTATCCAGAATGTTTGTGGTGGTTCGGTAACTTTTAAAGCTACTATCCGCTGTTGTGTTAAGGCAGATAACCTTTCATCGCTTATATCTACACCGCGCCCAATCAGTATTTTCCGGGCAAGCTGGTAATCAAACGGGCTCCATTCATCGGCTTTGGCCAGTATATCCAGCAACTCATCATTACTAAATGCAAACAGGTAGTGGTCATTGTCTACCATGTCAACTTCTGCTTTTTCTGCCTCATTCAAAACCTGGTTAGCCAAGGTAAAATCTGCCGGTGCTATCAGCACCAAGTAATCCTTGTTATGCTCATTAATTAAAGTAACAAGCGGATTCGAGTGTGCTGATATTTCTTCAACCCGAAAATTGATCTCGTGCTTTTCGAGTATTTCTACAAGGTTTGCAGCCAGGGCCGGATCGTTAAATTTTCTATACATTATAAGTTCAGGTTGCATAATTATGGCTATTCTTTTATCTTTTGCAGTGGTGGCGCCCGGTCAAGTATCACCAGTTAACCGTGAGGGGACGGATTGTATTATTCAGCTTTCAGCTGAATTTATTGCGGTGACAAAGTTTAAACCTTGTTGGCTAAAACTTTGAATTCCCCATAGTCTTCTGAGGCAAATTAATACGATTCCAGGCTTCCATGGTTAATACTATCATTGAGTTTTTACTACAGTCCCACACAGAAACATAATCTTTTGATATTACCGTGCAGGTTTTCCAGGTTGTGAATCTCTCGTAAAGCATTAAGGTACATATATCTGTAGCCGTCATAAATTTATCTTTTCCCTCTATGTGCGAATGCACCGCGGCAATGCTGATCTGGGTGCTGTCTGTTGCTTTTGATGTATTAATAGGAATAATACTGTTGTGTATTCTGTAAACTGATTTCACTTCATTTTTCTGATTAAAATCTATCAGGTAATCGTTTCCAAAAATCACCACATTGTTAGTGGTCGGTCCGGTTAATACATAAACTTTCTTCCCTGTTTTATTCATAATGGGTACGGGATTAAGGCTTGAATTTTTATATACCCTGAATGTAGAATCTGAGGCCATCCTTTTAATTGCTGCTTTCCTAATCGTGTACAAATCCATTTCCTGCCCGGTAAGCTTACGCGAGGTGGTATCTATTACATATTTAGCCGGGTCCATTTCTTTTGTAAAAGAAGTGGTTACCAAAACCATTGGGTTGTCCCCTTTAGAGTAAAATATATTATTAAGCCCACTGCTGGTTTCATATGAAATATATCCACCTATTAGCGCTTGTTTCCCGGGAAACTTCTCCGTGAATATATCGGTACCATACCACGATGCCCATTCTGACCGGTACAATGCTTTGCCTTCGGTTTCAATACTGTCTGTTAAGCGGTCAATTATCTTCCTGTCAAGATATTTGGTTTGCGCAAATGCAAAAGTGAACAGTTGTAACAGTAATAAGGTTATGGTTATTTTTTTCATTTTTATATATAATGTATGTCTTTTTATTTCCCTTTTACCCCATTCATATAATCCAGCGTTAAATTGCACAAGGCTTTTACGCCGAGGGTAAAACCGCTTTCATCCAGGTAAAAATCGGGCGTGTGGTGCGATGGCGCGGTAAGGCTGTTGCCGCCTTTGGGCATGCCGCCTAAAAAGAAAAAGATGCCGGGTACTTTCTGCTGAAAAAAGCTGAAATCTTCGGCACCGGTTACTGGAGGGCGCAGCAATACGTTCTCTTTACCGGCAGTGGCTTCCAGTGTAGGCAGCATTTTGGCGGTAAGGGCAACATCGTTGAAAGTAACAGGGTAATGGTTGCTGTAGGGGATCTTCACTTCGGCAGTTGCGCCGTAGGCTTCGGCTGTTTTAATGGCAATGCGGCGCACATTCTCAGTCACCAGTTTTTCATCGCCCTCGGTAAAGTAGCGCAGGGTGCCAAACATTTCGGCGCTTTCGGGGATAATATTGAAACGGGTACCAGCCTTGATAACGCCAATGGTAACTACAGCCGGATTTTCGGTAACGTTTACGTTGCGGCTTACAACGCTTTGCAGGCTGCTGATAATTTGTGCCGATACCACAATCGGATCAATACTACTCCATGGGTATGCGCCATGCGCCGAACGGCCTTTCACTACTATCTGCATATCGCTTACGCCGGCCATGGTACCGCCCGGGCGGTAAACAATTTTACCCACCTCTGTTTGCGAATTAATATGCAAGCCGAAGATCACATCAACTTTAGGGTTATCCAATACACCTTGCTTTACCATTTCTTCGGCCCCGCCTTTTTCACCTGCGGGGGCGCCTTCTTCGGCAGGCTGGAAGATGAACTTAACGGTGCCGTGCAAATCGTTCTTCATTGAGGATAGCACTTCTGCAACAGCCATCAGGATGGCCATGTGGCTATCGTGCCCGCATGCGTGCATTACGCCAACCTCGGCGCCGTTATAGGTGATTTTTACTTTTGATGCAAAGGGAAGTGCAACACGCTCGGTAACGGGCAGCCCGTCCATATCGGCACGCAGAGCAACCACAGGGCCGGGCTTACCGCCTTTAAGGATGCCTACAACGCCCGTTTTGGCAATACCTGTTTGTACCTCAATGCCTAAGGATTGCAGATGCCTGGCTATAATGCCGCTGGTGCGTACCTCGTTGTTGCCCAGTTCGGGGTGTTCATGAAAATCGCGGCGCCACGCAATAACCTTGTCATGCAGGGCATCTGCTTTAATGCTCACCACTTTTTTTACGGCTGCGTTTTGCGCATAAGCCGTGGTTGCCGAAAGGCATAAAATAAAAAGGTAAAGCTTTTTCATACTGGCGTTTAAGGCAGTAAGATAAGCTTTACCCTGTAAATTATAAAATTAGTTTATTACCCCTGTTTAGGAGAAACCAAGGATATCAATAGTAAATACCAATACCGAGTTTTTAGGAATAGCCGCACCCGGTGAGGTATTGCCATAAGCTAATGCAGACGGGATGATAAGTAATATACGGCCGCCAACTTTACCCAATGGGATGCCGTATGTCCAGCCTTTTATTACACCACCATCAAGGTTGGCAGAAAAACCGTTACCGGCATCGAACTGGGTGCCGCCATTAAGCAATTTACCAACATAGTTTACAGATACTGTAGAAGTTGCTTTAGGGTTTGCACCAGTACCTGCAGTAAGTATCTGATAATACACGCCCGATGCATCTTTGGTAGCAGTGATGCTTGGGTTAGCCTTTAGATACGCCTGTATATCGGCTTCATCTTTTGCAGCCTGCGCGGTTGCATCAAAGTTATCTTTATCTTTCTTACAGGCCGAAAAGCCAATAATTATTAAACTGAGAAGAAGTACGTATTTTTTCATGTTATTATTAACGCAAGCTTTGGCTTTTATGATACAGTTGTTTTTATCTTTAATTCATTCATCTGCGCTTCGGCAATGGTTGATGGTGAATCAATCATCACATCGCGGCCAGAATTGTTCTTAGGGAAAGCGATCACATCGCGGATAGAATCAAGCCCGGCAAAGATAGAGGTAAGCCTATCGAACCCGAAAGCGATACCACCATGCGGAGGTGCACCGTATTCAAAGGCATCCATTAAAAAGCCAAATTGTTTCTGCGCTTCTTCAGCAGAAAAGCCTAAGTGCTTAAACATGAGCGATTGCAGCGCACGATCGTGGATACGGATAGAGCCACCGCCAATTTCGGTACCGTTTATTACTAAATCGTATGCGTTGGCGCGTACGTTCTTAGGGTCGGTATCTAACATGGCAATATCCTCTGGTTTTGGCGAGGTGAAGGGGTGGTGCATAGCGTGGTATCGCTCTGTTTCTTCGTCCCATTCCAACAGCGGGAAATCCAATACCCAAAGCGGCGCGAATTTATTTTTATCGCGTAAGCCTAAACGGCCGCCTATCTCCAGGCGCAGTTCGTTTAATTGCTTGCGTACTTTATCAGTCTGGCCGGCCAGGATCAATATTAAATCACCCTTTTCAGTTTCGAAAGCGGCGCTCCACTTGGCCAGCTCTTCTTCGTTATAAAATTTATCTACCGATGATTTAATAGTACCGTCTTCGTTATGGCGGGCGTAGATTAAACCGGTAGCACCAATTTGCGGGCGTTTCATCCACTCGGTTAGCTCATCAATTTGTTTGCGGGTATAGCCGGCACAGCCTTTAGCGTTGATACCTACAACTAGTTCGGCATTGTCAAAAATGCTGAATCCTTTGCCTTTAACCACATCGTTCAGTTCTACAAACTGCATCCCGAAACGGGTATCCGGTTTGTCTGAACCATATAAGCGCATGGCATCGGCGTATTGCATGCGAGGAAAATCGCCCAGTTCCAGCGCTTTTACCGTGCGGAACAGGTGGCGGGTTAACCCCTCAAATATATTCAGGATATCTTCCTGGGTAATGAATGACATCTCGCAGTCTATCTGTGTAAATTCCGGCTGACGGTCGGCACGCAGATCTTCATCCCTAAAACATTTTACAATCTGGAAGTAACGGTCGAATCCGCTCACCATCAGTAACTGCTTAAAGGTTTGCGGCGATTGCGGCAGGGCGTAAAACTCGCCAGGGTTCATGCGGCTTGGTACCACAAAATCGCGTGCACCTTCCGGGGTAGATTTGATCAGCACCGGGGTTTCCACCTCAATAAAATCAAGATCTGATAAATACCTGCGAATTTCCTGTGCCATTTTGTGGCGCAGCACCAGGTTGTTGCGGATAGGGTTGCGGCGCAGATCCAGGTAGCGGTATTTGGCGCGCAGCTCCTCGCCGCCATCAGTTTCATCCTCTATCAGGAATGGTGGTATTTTAGCAGCGTTTAAAATTTCCAGTTCGGTAACGGTAATTTCAATTTCGCCGGTTGGGATCTTGGTATTTTTGTTAGAACGTTCAACCACCTTGCCTGTTACTTTAATAACAAACTCGCGGCCAAGCTGGCGGCCGGCATCGCGCAGGTCGGCATCTGTATCGGTATTTAAAACCAGTTGGGTAAGGCCGTAACGGTCGCGCACATCAATAAAAGTAGTGCCGCCCAGGTCGCGCGATTTCTGTACCCATCCGCAAAGGATCACTGTTTCACCTAAATTGCTGATATTTAATTGCCCGCAGGTGTGAGTTCTAAGCATAGTTTGTATTTTATAAAAGTTTGCAAAAGTAATACTTTGAGCCGAAAGCGTAAAGATAAAAGCCTAAAGCTCGAAATTAGATGTATTTAGGTTTAGAATTTTCTTCTCAAATGGTTCACGCGGCCAATTTGTTCATATTTGACAGATAAATAAAAACAGGTATATTTGATATATGACAACATTAACTATTCATCCGGTATCAGAAGATCAGGAAACCGCCATCAGGATTTTTTTGGATGCGTTGCATGTTGAATACAAAACAACGGATGAAACCGACGAAACGGAGTATCTTTTATCATCGCCGGCCAATGAGGCACATTTACAAAAATCTATAGAGCAAGGTCAACGGGGGGAAGTAACTAAACTTAACCTTGATGATATATGGAAAGCATAAGCTTTACAGCCGAGGCGTTAGCTGATCTTGAATATTGGAAAAAAAGTGGCAACACTATTATCCTAAAAAGAATCCGCCAATTAGTACAAGCCATACAAAACGATCCATTTTACGGTATAGGTAAACCTGAAGCTTTAAAACATAATTATATGGGCTATTGGTCGAGACGCATTAATCACGAGCATCGCATTATTTATAAGGCTATGGAAAACAATATCACCATTTACTCGCTTCGGTTTCATTACAATAAGTAATTGCAGAATAATCCTAAAACAAAATGCCCGCCGGTTAACCGGCGGGCATTTTGTTTTTAAGATAACACTTACTTAAACTTATTCTTCAAAGCGGCCAGTTTGCTCATCATATCCATTTCGGGCTCTGGTGCAGGTTTAGCCGGGCGCTGGTTAAATGGTTTCCCGGCGGGTTTGTTTTCGCGTGGTTTACTGGTGGCGGCTGGTTCGCGCTTTTCGTTCTCTTTCATGCTAAGCGAGATCCGTTTGCGATTTACATCAACCTCAGTTACGGTAACCTCTACCTTTTGGTGCACTTTAAGCACTTCGTTAGGGTCTTTAATATAGCGGTTGGTTATCTGGCTCAGGTGAACCAGACCGTCCTGGTGTACGCCGATATCAACAAAAGCGCCAAAGGCAGTTATGTTGGTAACGATGCCGGGTAGTTTCATGCCCACTTTCAGGTCATTAATAGCATTAACACCCTCGGTAAAGCTGAATGCTTCAAACTGCTCACGCGGGTCGCGGCCGGGTTTGGCCAGCTCGGCTATAATATCGTTCAATGTTGGCAAGCCTACAGTATCCGAAATATATTTTTGCAGCGGGATAGATTTGCGCAGCTTATCATCGCGCATCAGATCCTGCACCTTACAGTTCATATCTTTGGCCATTTGCTCCACCAGGGCATAACGCTCGGGGTGCACAGCACTGGTATCCAAAGGGTTTTCTGCTCCGCGGATGCGTAAAAAGCCGGCAGCCTGCTCATAGGCCTTATCGCCTAAGCGGGTAACATTCTTTAACTGGTCGCGGCGTTTAAAGGCGCCATTGGCGTTGCGGTATTCCACAATATTTTGCGCCAATTGCGGGCCAAGGCCCGATACATAGGCCAGGATCTGCTTAGAAGCCGTATTCAATTCCACGCCCACGGCATTTACGCAGCTTACCACGGTATCATCCAGCGAGGTTTGCAATTTGTTCTGATCCACATCGTGCTGGTACTGGCCTACACCGATAGATTTTGGGTCAATCTTTACCAGCTCGGCCAATGGGTCCATTAAACGGCGGCCGATAGATACGGCGCCCCTCACGGTAATATCTTTATCCGGAAACTCTTCCCTTGCTACATCAGATGCCGAGTAGATAGATGCGCCGCTTTCGTTCACCATTACAATAACAGCGCCCGGCAGGTTAAGGTTGCGCACAAATAATTCTGTTTCGCGCCCGGCGGTACCGTTACCTATGGCAATAGCTTCGATATTATAACGCTCAAACAAGTGCTGAACGGTTTTTTCAGCCTCTTTTGCCTGGCCTGCGCCTGTGTGCGGGTAAATGGCGGTGTTTTCTAACAACTTACCCTGCTCATCCAAACAAACCAGCTTACAGCCGGTACGGAAACCCGGGTCAATCGCCATGATACGTTTCTGCCCAAGCGGTGCGCCTAACAATAACTGGCGGGCGTTTTCGGCAAATACACGGATAGCTTCCTCGTCGGCTTTCTTTTTGGTTAGCAGGCGGATCTCTGTTTCCATGGATGGTTTCAACAAACGCTTATAACCATCACTGATGGCCAGGCCAACTTGTGATGATGCCGCGTTGTGGCCTTTGATAAACTCGCGCTCCAGCAGATCTAAAGCTTCTTCTTCGGTTGGTTTAATATCCAGCCAAAGGATCTCTTCCTTCTCGCCACGGCGCATAGCCAGGATGCGGTGAGATGGTGCCGATTTAACAGGCTCGGTCCAGTCGAAATAATCTTTATACTTAATGCCTTCCACCTCTTTGCCATCGGCAACTTTAGATTGAAAGGTGCCTTTCTCGGTAAACAACCCGCGCATTTTGGCTCGGGTTTCGGCATGCTCGCTAATGTACTCGGCAATAATATCGCGTGCGCCGGCTAAAGCTTCTTCGGTATTGGCAACGCCTTTTTCAGCATCAATAAATTTGCCGGCTTCCAGTTCAGGGTCTATGTTCTTTTGCTCCAGCAAGGTATCGGCCAGTGGCTGCAGGCCTTTTTCGCGGGCGGCAGTTGCGCGGGTTTTGCGCTTAGGGCGGTATGGCAGGTAAATATCCTCCAGCACCACCATGGTTTCTGCGGCATCAATACGCTGCTGCAGTTCGGGCGTTAACTTGCCCATATCCGTAAGCGATTTAAGGATGGCTTCGCGGCGTTTATCCAGATCGCGCAGCTGCTGGATGCGGTCGCGGATGGCGGCTACCTGCACTTCATCCAAGCTGCCGGTAAGTTCTTTACGGTAACGCGAGATGAAGGGTACAGTTGCGCCCTCATCCAATAAAGCTATAGTGGCGGCAACCTGTTTACTGCTAACAGCAAGTTCCTGGGCTACCTTAATATCATGGTCGGTCATATCTTCAATTTCGGACTGCGAAGTTGAGGGAATTGAAATGAAATTCAAAAAAAGATTGCTAACAAAGCTGGATAGTTTTTTATTACTGAATTGATGTGAAGCCAATAAAATTCCTTAATGCCGGCAGTTATAGTTTACTAACTCAGATCTGTTACGCCAATAATTTTATCGCCCGCAAACGTAAATACCGACCGCCCCGTAAGATTTAGCGCATCGCCCTGTTTTAAGCCATTGGGCAGATCAACCGCTAATATGGCGTGGTAGTTTACTGCTATTTCGGTGTTCTCCTCTTTGTGTAAAATGGCGGTTATGGTTTGCTGTCTGCTGCTGAAAAAGCTTTTGGCCTGTTCGGCCTGTGCCTTAAAGGCGGGCAAACCGTTTAAACTCATATTTACTTCACCAGCGGTGATGTTTTTAAATTGTATAGCCTCATCTGCATCTTTAAACATCTCCTCAATATCAAAGCTGTTGTAAGCACTAATATAGTTATGAATTAGCTCTTCGCGCTGTTTGTAGGTTAAGGTAACTGGCATACAGGATGTTTTTAAGGTTGGTAAATGTGATGTGATCCAAATATAGCACATCCGGGCCTTAAGTAATTTATTTAGGGTGTAACTTAATTTGTGGGAACATGTCTTAAAGCTATAATTTCAATTATGGCTTTAGAGATAAAAAACCTTACCAAACAATATAGCAAGGATAAAACCGGCATAGCAGATTATTCTATCACAATAAATAAAGGCGTATTGGGTTTACTTGGGCCAAACGGCGCGGGCAAATCTACCCTGATGAAAATTATTGCCACTATAAGCAAGCCCACCCGCGGCACCCTGTTTTTAGATGGCGAGGATATTGTAAACAATCCCGACCATATCCGCAGGATACTGGGCTACCTGCCGCAGGATTTTGGTGTATACCCCAACCTGAATGCCTACGAGTTTTTAGAATACATTGCCGCCATGAAAGGCGTGGGCGGCAGCGGCCTGCGTAAACGGATAGACCTGCTGCTTGAAGGAGTTAACCTTACTGCCGATGCAAAACGGCCAATAGGCACTTACTCGGGCGGGATGAAACAGCGCATTGGGATTGCCCAGGCGCTGCTGAACGACCCCAGGGTGCTGATATTTGACGAGCCCACCGTAGGCCTGGACCCGGAGGAGCGCGTACGCTTCCGGCAGCTGATCTCCGATCTGGCAGATGATTGTATCATTATCCTTTCCTCGCACATTGTATCGGATATTGAAACCATTGCCGATGAGGTGGCCATTATGCAGGCAGGTAAGCTGATCACCAAAGGGCAGCAGCAGGATATTATTAAACTTGCAACCGGTAAAATTTATGAAACGTTTTTAGAAAGCAACTCCCTGGCATCCTTTAAAACCCGCTACCGGGTAATTGATACCGCCCGCCAGAACGACCGCGTGCGGGTGCGTTTTATTAATGAGCGTGGCGTTATCGAACCAAACTCAACCGCTGCTAATGCCACTTTAGAAGATGCTTACCTGTTATTAACCCATACCAAAGCCTAACCTTGTGAAATACTTATACAGCATTGTTAAAGCCGATTACCTGCAGCGCACCCGCAGTTATGCCTTTTTAATTACACTGGCTATTACTATATACGCGGCTTATTCTTTTGTGCCGCCGCCTACCGCCAATTACACTACCTTAAGCATGGTAGGTTATAAGGGCGTATATAATTCCGCATGGGTAGGTTACGTTTCGGCCATGATGACTACCGTAATGCTCTCGCTATACGGATTCTTCCTGGTATCGGGCGGCATAAAAAAGGATGTTGACACCGGCGTTGGCTATATTGTTGCCACAACATCCATTACCAACTTTGGTTATCTGCTTAGTAAAATGCTGAGCAACTTTGTGGTGCTGCTTACCATTATGGGCTTTACGTTTGTGGTAAGCATTGCCATGTTTTTTGTGCGTACCACGGGCTATGCTTTTCATATATTCGATTTCATTTTCTCTTACCTGCTGTTTGCGGTACCTGCGCTGCTGGCCATATCGGCTTTGGCTATCGCCTTTGAAGTGGTATTTGGTAAAAGAGCCATTTTGCAATACGTAGCCTTTTTGTTTCTGTTTGGCGCCATAACTGCCAACGCCAACAAACAAGCTAACGAAACCGCGGCCGTACTAATGGACCCATACGGTATCCGCACCATGACCAACAGTATTAAAAGTAAGGTGAACACCCAATATCATACAAACATAGAAAGCGTTTCCTTTGGCTTTACCTTCCACAGGAAAACCGCTTTTCAAACCTTTGAATGGAATGGCATCACCTTTACCCCGCTGTTTATGCTGAGCCGTGCGTTATGGATCAGTTTTGCATTTGCAATTGTTTACCTGTCGTCCCTGGTTTTTCACCGGTTTGATTTTAAGCAGTCGGCAGGGAGCAAGAATAAAAAAACACCGGCCTTAACTTATACGGAGCACAACCCAACTATAGCTGCCGGTGGTATCAACCGCGCGGCCATGCCACCGCTGGTTACCGATTATGGCATCTTCCCATTCATTAAAACAGAGCTTTTACTGCTTATTCGTAAAGGCAATAAATGGCTTTGGTTAATAAATGCCGGTTTGTGGGTCGCCCTGTTTTTTGTGAAGCTGGATTTCGCTGCATTATATATGCTGCCTGTGCTGTTGTTTTTGCAGGTAACGCGCTGGTCGGAA
>Ga0247734_1000707_pt1 | contig 27716 bp, 39 predicted proteins | sample UWRJL103311B2_FD_180933 | JGI IMG/M metagenome (GOLD analysis project Ga0247734, IMG submission 180933) | Plant litter microbial communities from Arlington Agricultural Research Station in Wisconsin, United States - UWRJ-L103-311B-2 | ecosystem: Environmental > Terrestrial > Plant litter >...
CTAATAGGCTCGCTTATGCAGCCACATCTCGAGCGAGGATATATAACAGTAGCAGTAGTTGTTATATGATAGAAGTAGTTGATGCCTCAGGCAGCAGCACATTCTCTCATACCAGTATTTGACAAATTTGATAAGGGAAATACTAAGATAGTAATTGGTAAAATTGTAAGAATCGATTTGTAAAGAGCGTTTATGAAAGCTTTGATCTATATCTGGCAGAAGTGTATTAAAGGTTTATTTGTACTTCGAATTGGCTATAGGGATGATTTGTAAGGCGGTTTCTCTTAAAGGTTGGTTTTGAAGGATAATTTAAAGGTTAATTTCTTATAAAGGGCGGTTTCTTAATAAGGGTGGTTTTTAAAGGGAGGTTTTGTAAGGAATATTTGAAGGCATTTTCTCTTATGAATAAGAGTCCTAATTAATAATAGATATTTCTTCTAATATAGATTAACTTTTGTAAAATTTGTAAATTAAAGATTAAAGGATTATAATAGTTTTGAGGATAATTTCGAACCTCCTTAGAGGAGCTTTTGGAAGGGTAAAATTGAAGCTTCGCAATATTAATTAAAGTAAAATTGAGAACTCTTGAAATGGGGTTTTCGTAATAATTTGAATTTGTCCTTCTTTGATCTAAATATAAACTAATCAATGTTGGATCATTCTTGAATATGTGGCACTAATATGTATTGTACGTAAGTGCTAGTTGTATTCGGTGGTGATAATGTTTAATTGAACTAGATATACGTATAATCTAGTATATATGACTTCACCGGAACCGGGGTTACTATAACCCGATGCTTACATCAGCATCCCCAGCTTATGTAAGTCGATTCGGAAGGTCAGTATACCAACACTTGAACATATCTCTCAATATTTACCTCTTAACATATCAACCAAACATGTTGGTACCTACCAACATGCAAGCTTACACACCGATCATTTGATGCCTACTCAGTCTAGATAGATAACCAAGTCCAAATTGTTGCATTGGCTCAGTAATAAAACAAATTCTCCTATCACGAAATAATAATAGGTAAAAAAAATAAAAATTTATTCACACGCCATTGTGTTATGACAAACAAGGGGCTATACTAAGTAAGTGTTTTGTCGAGGCGGGCAACGCGGCCGAGTCGGCCGCATTGTTATTTATTGTGGGTCATGTATTTATGTCGTTGTCGCGTCTGAATTCCTGAGCTTCATCTTCAACTTCCTTCACATACTCAGCGTCGACCGTTTCGATTTATGTGAACTTAATTTTGATTCTTGAACGAGATCATTCTCTCTACCGGAAAATTCCCACGCAACATACTTCAAATCATTTACCGTTTAAGTTTGCAGTTTATTCATCAGAACTCATTCAAAATGCCACCCAAGCGCAAAGGATCTCCTCTCGATGAGCCCAAGGCGAAGAAACCAAAATCGGAAACCACTGCGAAATCTTCAGTAAGTAAATCGAAGTCTATTATAGACCCTGCTACAAAAAACCCGAAGTCTGCCGTCAAAGCAGCAACGAAGAAAACAACACCTGATTCGTCGACTCTGTCCAACAACAAGAGGAAGGCTTCCGACGCAACGGAGCCTAAGTCTAAAAAGACCAAGTCTGCCAATGATGACTGGTCTACATTCAGCCTAGCTGAGTTAAAGAAAGAGCTTGAAGCGCGTGGTCTCTCCAAGACTGGTAGTAAGCCAGATCTTGTAGAACGTCTCACAAAAGCATCAGTGGTAGGTGGATTTCCTCAACGTGCTAGACTACAGCTGATTCCTATAGGCACCCAAGAAACTACAAAAGGTTACTGCTGAGAAAGACTGGAAAAACGAGTCGATCACAACATTGAAGCATGAGCTTGGAGCCAGAGGTCTTTCCACAAATGGGAAGAAAGCAGAGCTTGTGGCACGCCTCGGAGGGGTGAGTACTGTGATGTACGTTGTTACTAGAGAATAAGGCTAATGTATATAGGCTGCTACTAGCAAAGCTGCTACCAAGGCTGCTCCTAAGGCTGCTCCCAAGGCACAACATGCTCGAAAACCTAGAGCTACAACTCCAAAACCAATTATCCCAAAGTTTAAGTTCGGTCCTGCGATCAACCAGGTTCCTGTCAAGAAGCTTGATGTATATGTGTTTGGAGAAGGTTCTGCAGGTGAACTTGGACTAGGAGCATTCAGCTATGAAGGGAAGAAGCCAATCGATGTTAAGCGTCCTCGGCTCAACCATCTATTGAAGGCTGATACTGTTGGTGTCGTTGCTATTGCTGTTGGTGGTATGCACGCTGCTGCTCTCACGCACGACAATAAGATTTTGACATGGGGTGTGAATGATAATGGTGCCTTGGGCCGTGAGGCTCAAGCTGGCGGGAAAATGGTCAGCCTTCCAGAGGAAGGAGGCGAGGCCGATGATAGTGATAGTGATGATGACGATTCTGGGCTCAACCCAAATGAGGCTGAGCCGAGAGAGGTGGATCCAAAGCACTTTCCAGAAGGGACAAAATTCGCTGGGTTATTGGCCTGTGACAGTGCTACTTTTGCTTTGACTGAGGATGGCTCTGTTTACGGATGGGGTACATTTAGAGTAAGTCTTCTTTCTCTATTTTATCTCTCTTCAAAATTAACATACATAGGGAAATGATGGCGATATGGGGTTCAGAACAGGTGACAAAGGGACAAAGCAAACTACTCCAATTCTCATACCTGAACTCAAAAAAATAATTGCACTTGCTGGTGGAACAAATCATGTTCTCGCTCTAGACAACAAGGGCAAAGTTTTCACCTTTGGAGCTGGTGAACAAAACCAAATGGGTCGCCGCACTGTCGCTCGTCACGCTCGTGCAGCTCTGACTCCTCGCGAGTTTGGGTTACAACGTAAGAAGATTGTTAAGCTTGGATGTGGAGATTACAACAGCTTCTGTATTGATAAAGACGGCAAAGTTTATGCTTGGGGATTGAACGCTTTTGGGCAGACTGGCATTGATATTGATCAAGGCGACGTTAACGATACAATTACCGTCCCAACGCTTGTTGAGAAACTGGAGGGCTATCAGATTAAGGAAATCACTGGAGGTGCTCATCATACTCTTGCTGTTACAGAAGATGGCAAAGCTCTCGTCTGGGGATCTATTCAAAGTGGCCAAGGTGGAATCGACTACGATGATGTTGACCAAGAAGCCTTGTTCCGAGATCAATCCGGGGCGCCTCGCTATCTGAAGAAGCCAGTAGTGATTCCAGATATCACTGGCGAATCCATATCTTGTGGTCCAGATCATTGTCTGTTGATAACCCAAGAGCACGAGGCTTACTCGTGGGGATTCAACGAGAATTACCAGACTGGTCAAGGCCAATCTGATAAAGTAATGGAGGCTACCAAGATTGAAAACACTGCTGTGAAGGGAAAGAAGCTGGTGTTTGTTGGTGCTGGAGGACAATTCGGTATCATTGCAGGAGAAGCAGCTTGAGGATGGAAAATTGTTGTGCGGGAAGATGATGCACATTTCTGTTTTGAAAAATCCAAGTGCTGGATTAGTTTAATTTAATTCTTACTAGCAGAAACTTTCTTCTTCGCGCTTCCTTCATAATCTTGAATTATGTGATACTTACATAAACTGCTTTGAAGCTTCATGAAATTCATGAACCAGCATGTCATCTGGTACTCCGAGAACTGGAATTATATGATGATACGGTTCTAGGTGTTTCGTTTCTCGAATGTCATACAAATCTGTCGATGCTGGCAGATCAGACTCAGCAAGCAGGCAAAAGAAATGATTCGCATGACTTTGGGGATTTCACACAATCAGAACCAAGAAGAGGTCATAGCATCTCAATCAATACATCTCTAATATTCCTTCATGCAATTTGTATCCTTTTTATCAACCACATCACTTATCTACAACCTAACATCCTCTCTCAAAGCCCGCGTCCTCTCCTCGCTCTCCGCCATCCACTTCTCCAGCTTCTTCTCATCCCTCGCCTTGAATCCACACTTAAAAGCCTTCGGATCCGTCGTCAAACTCGTAGGCACAGCATTACACTCCAACGCATCCAACACGGGTCGATCCCTCTCCTCCTTCGGCGGCAAGATATGAAACGCCACAAATAGCCTGATGAACGCGGTGTAGAGTTCGCGATTGGCGAGGTGAGACCCAGCGCACATGCGAGAACCGGCGCCATAGGCATAGTGAGGCGTCCCGGAGCCTTCGGGGTTTTGTAGGTAACGGTCTACGGAGAATTCATTGGGGGATTTGAAGTGCGTGGCGTCGTAGTCGGCTGCCCATGCATTCTGTTGACATCTTTCAGTGGGTGTTCTTTGGGAATTTGGAGTGGGAGGAGATGAGGCAAGGGAGAGGGAATATATACCATATAGAAGGTGGTCCCAGCAGGAATTACAGCGTCATCGTACTTGATGTCCTTGATGCTTGTTCTTGGAAGACAAATCGGGATGACGGTGAAGAAGCGTAGCACTTCACGAACGAAAGCTGTGACGTAGGGTACTTTCTCTTCAACAAGACAACGTTCCCAAGCGTCGCCGTTGGGATATTCCTTCATGATCTCATCGTAGGCTCGTTTTTGGATTTCCTGGCCATGATCACTAGTTAAGTATCCGATCCCCATAATCAAATTACCTGGTACGGTATCGAGACCAGCCGAGACCATAGTCAGACAGATGGATTTGATCTCATCTACAACGAGTCAGCACGACACTAAATTACCTGGACAGAAAGACTTACTTTCGTTCAGCTTCGCCTCAGGATCCTTCAAGATATTTCCGGTGATACAAGGCATATCAGTCCCATTTGCGATCTGCTTCTTCAACTTGCCCAACAATAATGTCAAATACTTATCCCTCCTCTCCCGCCATTCATTCGCATCCTGACTTTTGCCAGGCAGCCATCTCAACAATGGTATATAGTCCTGCCAATTATTACTGGTGCTCCTGAAATTGGAGATTGCTCTCTCTGTATCACAAATCTCTTGCAGTAGCTCATCATCAACCTTCCCGTCGATTCTCGTCCCATAGTTCAGTGTGAGAGACGTGTTGAGCGCGAAGCGTTGGAAATAGGCAATGGGGTCTATGTCGACTTCTCCATTGCGGCCGTCGGCGAGAAGCTCGGAGAGGGAGATGTAGGATTCCAGATCGATGATGGGCATGTAGGTTTGCACGGCGGGACGGTTCAGCGCGGTGGCAGCGGCTTTGCGCCGTTGTTTGCAGGATTCATCCCATGGGGAGGTACCGATTGTGAAGCCTGGCCTGTTAGCTATGTATACCAATAGACCGCCGGATCATTTACCTTGGGAGCTCGAGACAACAGTGTGGAAGGTGTGCAGGGTTGGGCGGGAAATGAGTGCGGACTGATTGTTTATCCATATCTGGCGGACCGAGTCGAAACTATTGGCAAACACAATACGCTGGCTTTCGTCAGAAATGATAGTTTATAATCATGTGTAATTGCACCTACTCGGTTTCCCAACCGTACTTGGAAGACCGGTCCATACTTCTTTGCTAATTGTCCTGCTACTTTAGCATGACTGCTGCCAAATTGAAGCAGGTTTCCAAAAAGTGGAAATCCCGGTATTTCTGGCAAATTCTTGATCTTGGGAGTGTCTGTTTTATTAAAATATTTCCAGAGGAGGACAAGAATTGCGATCAACGCAATACCGGTGGCTTGGTTAGACATCTGGAAAGTTGAAAGAGAAATCCAAGACTGGGCTCGCGAATTTGGGAGTAGGGAAACGCATGGGTTGATATAGTTAAGGAGGAGTGTGAAGTGGGCATCTGACTATTCCTCCCGTCTTACTCTAGCATAACTCGTGGATTCTGACATTATAATTGCATTGCCTCGAGAGTCATTGGATAGTGCGGACCATTCCGTCGAGCAAAGTCTAAATTCCCCGCATGTAGTTCAATGTCGCACAAAGCATTCCGCTGGTGGTGCGGATGCACGGGAACGGGAACGGGGTCGGGGTGGATGGTGCACACACACGAGCGCCAAGGGGCTCGCTAAAAAGAAAGGGGCTCGAGAATAGTTGTTGGGTAGGTAAAATAGGTAGGTAGGTGGACAATTGCTAGTTTCACATTTTGGTTTCAAGCATTTCAGTACAAGGAGGTTGATATATGCTTCTGCTATCGGTCCCCAACTAACTGCAGATTATACCGTATCTCGCTAATAACACCTACACCACCTAGGAGCATTGTTGATCTGTCTATGCCACTTCCGTCTTCCTCTCAGTTCTCCAAATGCTCACTATAACTTCTGCATAGCCAAAACATCGGTAGATTGCACATAATCATCCATCTCCTGGATCTCCTGCTCCAAATCATCGAGACCGATCTTCTCATCCTCAACGACCAAGTTTATTTGCAGCTTCTTGACCCCATATCCGATTTCCACCAGCTTGGAAGCCCCCCAGACAAGACCGTCTTTGATAATTCCGCGGACGGCGGCTTCGAGCTCCTTCATGTCGGTATCTTCCGCCCATGGCTTGATGTCCATGGTGACGACGGACTTTGCTGCTGGCTTGGCTTTGGTTTCTTTCTTCATGAGGGGGTGATCGGCAGGGAAAGGATTGGGATCGGCCATTGTGGGTGAATTTGTGTGATTTGTTGTTTGATGGTGTTTGATGATGTTTGACGGTGCTTTGAGTGTGGCTAGACTGCAATATACAGTAGAATTCGAGAAGGGGCTTGTGATATTTGGGGGAGTCCGATGACTCATGAGCAAGTTCGCTTGTGGATGTGATGTCTTCTTCCGTCGACTCCTTAGTACCCCTGTCAGCTATTAACCCCCTCTATCTATACATTTTAGACGTATTTAAATCTATCTCATGGCCTATTTTGTAGAATTGCAGGCGAAGAAGCGAGATAGCCATAATCAAATCACATTCTCCTTTGCAGAGGCATTCTCAAACCCTCACAAACGAAGTAACGTGAGTGAATTAGCGAGAACTCGGCTAAGAATGGGGAATAGCGGGGAGCGGAAGCCTTCCGTCTCTTACTCTTGGCATTCGACCCCGCCAACCCTCCACAACATCAAGCTAGCTTCAGGAGAATGTAGGGGCGCCGCATCAGCAATTTCTAAATAGATCCTCTTGCTCCAAATATATGCAGCATATATTTCAATGCTCAAGAGCCTGCCAACATACAGTCTGCAGAAATCTATAAGGAATATAATATCTGCTAGAACCACGATGGCACCTCTCAAATCCTGGGTCTCTATCCCTTCAAACCATCACTTCTCGCTCGCCAACATCCCCTTTGGCATAATTCGCTCTAAATACGACGATTCCCACCGTCCAGCGGTAGCAATTGGCGACTTCGTCCTGGACCTGAAGGCCTTTTCTTCCCACAATGGCTTCTCGGCCCTGCCAGCCCTTGACCTCTCCGTTTTCTCGCAAACAACTCTAAATGCATTTGCCGCGCTTGGCCGTCCTGTTCATCGTGAAGTACGAGCATATCTGGAGAACATATTCTCCGAGTCCACGAGCCATCCCGAGTTGTTACGGGATAACGAGGAAGCCAAAAAAGCTGCGCTTTTGCCAAAAATCGAAACCAAGAATCTGCTACCGATGGCTATCGGCGACTACACGGATTTCTTTGCAGGCAAGAATCATGCTTTCAATGTTGGGTATGAATGTTCCTATCCTCAGCCAATACGTAGCTGATTTATGTTAAGGACAATGTTCCGTGGCCCAGAAAATGCTCTGCAACCCAACTATACACATTTACCAGTCGGTTATCATGGTCGGGCTTCTAGCGTTGTCATATCAGGCACAGCTGTTCGTAGACCCAACGGCCAAATTCTTCTAGATCCATCAGCAACACCAAAAGTGCCGTCCTTCGGGCCATGTCGTAAGCTAGATTTTGAGCTTGAGCTTGGGGCTTTCTTGTGTACGGGAAACAAACTTGGGGAGCCGATACGTATCGCTGAAGCAGAGGAGCATATCTTTGGGTTTGTGCTTATGAATGATTGTAGGTCTCCGTTTCTCTTCCTTCTTTTTCTTTTTACTACATACCCAAAGCCTTCTAAGATCGAATTGCCCAGATTTGATTTCTAACACCAGTTTACAGGGTCCGCACGCGATATCCAAACCTGGGAATACGTCCCTCTGGGACCCTTCAACTCCAAAAACTTCTCCACCACGATATCACCCTGGATCGTCCTCACCGACGCGCTCACCCCGTTCAAAACCCACGGAATCCCCAACACCAACACCCTCCTTCCCTACCTTCAGGAGTCTTCTCCCTTCACCTCTTTCGACATCTCTCTCTCGGTATCGCTCACCACTGCCGAAGATTCCACCTCCTTAATTTCCCAGACCAATGCGAAATGGTTGCTGTGGAGTTTTACGCAGATGCTGGCACATCATAGTGTTGGGGGGTGTGAGATGCGGACGGGAGATCTGCTGGGTAGTGGGACAATCAGTGGGGACGGGGACAAGGAATTGGGGAGCTTGTTGGAGATGAGCCAGGGAGGAAACAGGGAGGTTTTGTTAAGGGGCATGGAGGTAAGGAAATGGTTGATGGATGGCGATACGATTACCTTGACGGGGGTTGCTGGGGGGGATGGCGCCAAAGTTGGATTTGGGGAGTGTAGTGGGAGGGTGGAGAGTGCAGTTGTTTATTAATGATGATGACACCAAGGATAATGATGTGCTATGAAGGATAGATGAACGACTTGAGTAAAATCTGAAGCCAAAAGTATCATACCCCCCATCCCCTCCTTCTTCAGCGAGATTGTTCTATGACAGTCTTTGCATAGCTTCACTATTCCCAATTCCTCAATTCCGTAATGAATCTATATATTCAACTAACAGAGTCAAAACTTGTGATATTAAAGCCAAAAAAAAATGTTTCTTAGACGATACACTTTGTTATTTGTTATTAGGATGGGATCATACAGATAGAAATACAAATACAAATACAAATGGGTATATCCCGCCATCCCCAATATATGGTAAAAGACTTCCACCCAAAAAAAAGGAAAAAACCAAGTGTTCTAGTAAAATACTCATACTAATATTAATACTAAATAGCTTAACTCTGCCCCCGTTACCCTCCTACCCCATCCCCTCTCCCCCCCCAAAAAGCAAACACAAAACAGAAGCTATATATATACTTGAGGCCAAAAATGACGCATCACCGGCCTGAACGGGAATCGCGGGGGGACCACATCCACATCCACATCCACCTACAGATACACATACACACATGCAAAATCTGCATATTTAGAGCTCGAAGGGGAGAAGGGTGATTTACCCCTCCCTACTGACTTCAATGCCTGGATCCCCCCTCCCTCCCTCCCTCCCTCCCTCCCTCGCTCTCTGTGTGTGCATGAAGAAGGACGAGGTTAACATTGCTATACATATATACATATACATATATATATCTCCTAATTGTGTTAAATGGCGGTATATTTGTTGCTTTTGGTTTTATGGTCGTCTTAGAGGGAGGGGGGGGGCGGTTTGGTGGTTAGTTGGTTAGTGGATATTTCGTCATGGGTCACGGGCAGATGCAACGCTAAGGGGCTAAGGGGGGTGAATGCGGGGGAAAAGCAAAGGAAGCTCGAGCTTGGTGCTATCTATGCGTACAGTATGGTATGGTACGGGTACAGTACAGCATAGTGGATAGTGGATAGTGGATAGTGGAAATAAGCTGGGGAAGTGGGGCCCGGGGGATTGATTTGGTGGGATGTGATGTGACGACGACGGAGGGACAGACAGGGACAAGGGAAGCAACCAACGGCTGCAAATCCTGATGATAGTGACCGGAATATGGAATAGCGCGGGAAGATGAAGATATATATCTATATCTATATAGATAGATAGAGAGAGAGAGATAGAGAGATAGAGAGATGGATCTCAACATGCTATTGAGCGTTTGCTAGAAAACATGTGATCTGGTAAACTGGCGTGCTGCTGCTGGTGGTGTGACTTGCCGTGGAGTGAGCGTGAGCAGCGTGAGCGTGAGCGTGAGACCGACCCCCCTTTGGATCTTCCCTTCCCTTCCTTTCAACCAGCTCACTAGTCACCAGAGCTCGTGACTCTCGTTTGCGTGCGGGGTTGTGCCTCATAACCTCCAGCTCCCCCTTGATCTTCCTCTTTCTTTCCCTCCTCTTCACCATTCTGGTACCTGACTATAATCAAACTCACATCCATCTACATTCTCAAGACCAAGCAGACACGCAATTGCCCAACAATCGTCCACCAATCTCATCCACTAATCTAACCCACCTTACGCATCCAAGACGTGAGGTATCAACAGCACTGAACTTACTCCCACCACGAGCAAGACCATCCATCAAACATCCATTATGTCCGCCGACGCCGGTCCCGCACCTCTCTCCAAGGTCGACTCTGCAGTGCAAGGCCTCTCATCAAGTCCCGCGAAGGATAAGGAGCCCGCCAAGCGGAGAGCAAGCTCCAGTGTTCCCGGTGTATTTCGAATCGAAGACTTAGGTACGTACCATTGCATGACCATATCTCCGGCGAGGTTCATTCACGAGCGCAGGCACGATTACTAACGAATATGGTGTTTATAGAAGCGGAAGGAAAGGAGTTGCAAATTGCGAAGGAGACCCAAAAGCTGAACTGGTATGACCTCCCCAATACTCTCCATCGCTCCCATGCCCATGCCCATGCCCATTCCCATCCCTACCCAGCCTTACCCCGCATCTACCAATTGCGCTCTATATATAGATATAGATATATCATGTATCATATATCATATATCATATCTCGAAACTCCGTGGATGGCCTTGAGCTAACATATAGAACAGGAAAATCAACAAGTCTCCAATGACCCTCGAAGACCCCGAAAAGGGCTTCCTGAAAAAGATGCTTACCGAGCCACCCGTCAAGAAGATCGACTTACACTTCCCACTGGGACTCGAGGTATCAGCACGTAATCTACGAGGGGTAACCATCAAGGATGCATTAGATGCCATCTATAAGCAATTCCGCAAGAAGGTAAGCCTACTCTCCCAACCTCACCACCAACCTCAACTCCAAGCATACCAGAAACTAATATGACTAGGCCGATGATGAACTCGAAGCGCCCGTCCTAGCTGGATTTGAATGGGACAAAGACGAATCATGGACCCGTCTAATTGTACACTGCAAGAAGGAAGGTGCACCACAACCCAAGAAGAAGTCCAAGAAAGCCGGTCAAGAAGGCGAGGATCTTTAGGTTTCCGTCTGGGCACCGCTCCATCATGTCTTTCTCCATCTATGGAGAGATGTATAGACTAGAGCAAACAATGGGAGTATATGCTAGCAGGGCTAGCTGGATTCGGCGGCTATTCAATATGGGATCCCGGCAGGCTTGCTCGTGGATTGGTACAACACACAATGGAGCATTGAAGGGTGGGTGTTTCTGGCTTTGGCTGTCATTATGGCTGGTGTATACTAGCAAGATACGGTAGCTTTCAGACCGGAATTAATCTTCTCTCTCCACTAGGACGTTTTGATGGCTCCTCGTGTATGAAATGTTATTTTCGCTGATTACCACTGCGACTTCGCATGCATCTTTAACGGCTCAGCCGCCTGCTCGTGTACTCGATCACTCCAGCACCGTTTTCTATCATTCACTAAACCTGGTATCGACTTCGAACACCCAAAAGAGGTAAAATGGAGATGGTTACATATTGGAAGTTTTATAGCCATTTCATCGAGAACCCCGCGATTCCCAATGAGGTAATTGCACCCGACCACTGTTTCTTAGCTGCAACATCCCATCTTCCTCCAAGATAACAATATGAACATGTAGGCCTTCGCAAGCTAAGTATTATTTCCTCCCTCTCCTTTCTTCACTTCCCTCCCATTTCAATTTTCCTATTCTTTCATTTCCAAAAACTCACCATGGACGAACGAGCCTCTATTCCCGTAGGCTTGCCCGTTCCAAACCCCACCACAAGCTACTGGCAAGATCCCCCGGACGAGATCGCCGACTACAAGAGCAGTGCTTCACTCGCGGATGAGCTCGATACCGTGATTATCGGGAGCGGGATTACCGGCGCGTGTATCGCTTATAATCTCCTCGCCTCGGATTCTTACAATGGGGAGAAGATACTCATGCTCGAGGCGCGACAGGCTTGCTCTGGTGCTACGGGTCGAAATGGTAAGCCACCATGCTTCTTTATTACCCCAAACGTGAGAGAAGAGGGACTTTTACAGTGCTGAAACTAAGTAACTACAGGTGGACATACCAAAGCAGCATCCTACCGTGCTTTCCTCTCGAATGCTAAAACGCACGGTCTCGAGACTGCAGTCAAGATCGCAAGGTTCGAATATAATAATATTATTTCGCTGCATGCGTTCGTGCAAAAGAACGGTATAGAATGTGATCTCTACACCGGCGATTCGGTGGATATCTTCTACTCGGCCGACGAATGGCAGCATGCGCAAGAAGCTGTTGCTGCTATGAAGGATGCTATGCCCACTGAGCTGGCCTCCGTGGCGAGATATACCTTCTGGACGGCCGAGGAAGCGAGAGAGAGGTTCCATGTCAATGGCGAAGAATGCTTTGGGGCTGTGAGCTACCAAGCCGGTAGTTTGAGCGCGTACAGGGCCGTGATTGGGATATTGAAACTATGTCTTGAGATGGGGATGCAGTTATATACGAATACGCCTGCTACGCACCTCGAGCGCAACAGCAGCAGCATATGGGAGGTGGAAACTCCCAAGGGCAAGGTGAGGGCGAAAAGGGTGGTTTTGGCCACGAATGCCTACACCGCAGCTATCTGGCCGGCCTTCCAAGGAGCGGTCGTCCCGTTGAGGGGTCAGATCACCGCCCAGATCCCACCTTCTACACTCCCAACGTTGCCAACTACATACTCGTTCATCTACAAAGCCGGATATGAGTACATGATCCCTAAACCTTTGTACTCGAAATATCCACCGCATCCACGCGACATTGTGATTGGTGGTGGCACGGCTACCCTACCCAACGAAGGAGCCGAGGAGTTTGGCATCACTGATGACAGTTCTCTTAACCCAGCACTATCAAGTTATCTGAGAGACCGCACGAAGCGCAGCTTTGAAGATGCAAACGGCAAGAGCGAAGAATGGAAGGTAAGAAAAGAATGGACGGGCATAATGGGCTTCACAGGCGACGAGATGCCATTTATAGGGCGTGTGCCCGGCGAAGAGGGATTATGGATCGCGGCTGCGTTTCAGGGGCATGGGATGGTGTTTTGTTGGGGATGTGCAAAGGCGTTGGCCCTCATGATCGAGGGCGAGGAGGGAGGGGGGGAGGCTTTCCCTAGGGTGTTTATGGTGTCAAGGGAGAGGATGGGGGTGGTATTTGGCGGGAGGCATTGATCTCTGGTGCTATCTATCTAATTGTAGTATTTATATATGGGGTGGATAAGAATAATAAACCAAAGGTGGGCTTAACGAATAGTTGCATTTTTTTGTTCAAACGGTTTTTTTTTGCCTGGGAATTCGATATATATACTACTGCTAGTCAATATAAATATATATTGGACAGGTAACAAACACATAACAAAACAAGATTGAGAATTCGGTGGATAATTCTTTCTTTCTTTCTTTCTTTCTTTCTTTCTTTCTTTCTTTCTTTCTTTCTTTCTTTCTTTCTTTCTTCTTGGAAATGCAAAAAAGAAAAGCTGCATAGCTTATACCAACCATTTAATCACATTCGATATAAGAACATATAGGTAGGAATCAGAAGCCCGAATGCAACACGTGTCGGTGTTGTTGTGGATTGTGGTGGAATAAGGAATAATCAGAATAGTAAAAGTTAGGGTTTGGTTTGGTTTGGTTCCTTGGTTCCTTGGTTCTTTGGTTCCCTCCCCTACCTATCTATCCTATTATTCATTTATTTCATAGATACCACTCAGCAGCACTAATCTAATCTAATATCGTGATCGTGGGCACGAGAATCGCGTGTGTTGTTCTTCCTTCCACAGTAGAGCTACCCTACCAAGTTTTCCAAACACACCTCCTCTGATCTCCAAGGATAGATATGGTGGTGGTGCTGCCGCTGAAAGTAAACAAGCGCAGGCTGGAACATCAGCCCTTTTTTTTTCGAGATCACAGCCCAGCAAACTCCCCCACAAAGATGCTCAGATGCGTCTTCTGGTAAAGTATAATATCAAGCGGCCTGGAGCAGCTGGAGCGAGAAACACGTATCACACACATACATAACGTCCATCCATGCGTAACGAGAAACCACCCGTGGCGAGAAGAGAAAAAATGTAAAAGTCTGTACTCGAGCTACCTTTAAGATAAATTGTTGGAATTGATGTTGTTATGTTCTATGACCAATTCTCAATCAGTATTCGATCCATAGTTGCTAAATGTTACGTTGTGGCAAGCTAATGGGTCGTGCTGTCGTCGGCGTCGAGAGTGACATTAGCGTTTCCCCTCTGCTCTATTACAACGATTCATTATTTTCTAGCATTCGGCGCTGTAGCAAGAAACTTAATCCCAAGAAGAATATACTGCCCTAGTTTCAAGACACAAAGCACAAGAGAATCGGGTTGCCGAGTTTATCCGGACAGAAGGGAGAGGGGTAAAAGGCACGCCAAGCGAATTAGCGAGTTCCAGCTTAGCTAATATAATAATTTCGGTCACGCTACTCGTATATATTCTCAATATTCTAGTGTAACTTAGTTACCAAACAAACAAACAAACAAACCGAGAATCACTTCCCCACTTAAAACCCCAGGGACCAGTACTCGCTCTTAACTCCATCTATACTAGTGCACCTCGAACTTCTCAATATAGGGCTCATCCTGCCAAATCTCCGCATCCATAATACCAGAGATGTAGGCCTCGCCCACCAGTCTCAGCTTGGAATCTTCACCTCTCCGGAACACATAAGGCAGTTCAACCCCACAAATCACATAGATGAGATCGCCTACAAGTAATGAATCAGGTCCAATACCAACCTCCCCATCCCCACAAATAAAAGGGCGCCTCCTATCAGAAATCTGTCCAACAGTCTTTAGATATCTTTTGCAGCTATCGAGGAGTGTGGTATTTTCGATCCTAGTGAGACTTTCAAGAGATGCGCTGCTCAGAATTTGTTTGTACGGTATGGCCAGATTTTCATCTGCTTTTCGGTACCATTCTGTTGCGTACAACTGATCAGCAACGATGGTTTTCGCAATCACATTGACGTCTTCAGTGTTGCCATTGGTAAAGTACTTATACAGAGACCGGCAGTAGTTGAATTGCTGTGCCATATTCGCTGGCTTTCTATAAGTTGAGTTTAGAACATCCCCAATACTTTCTATACTTTCGATATAGACACCCCTAAGGGAGATAGTGCCTCGTATCGTATCGCATCGAACTGCAAGTTCTGAATCTCCACAGGCCTTGTAAGCTGGACCTACCCCGTCTCCTTTAATCTCCAAATATTGAAGCGTATGCACCCCCGGCGCAGACCAGTCCGGGACCCATGAAGGGAGATTCTTCCTCATACCGTCACAGCGAGTGAGCGACAGGATATACGTTTGTCCACTTTGCAAAATTGAAGCCGCAGTCTCTATGTAAATTTGCTCGCACGTCTTGGAATAGTCGGGTGTCAGGCCAAGGGCTTCTCGATCATATGCCATTCCCAGAAGTGCAAACACTCGATCTCGATCATCAAAACAACTTGTCATGGAAGTTCCTCGACGACTATTGACGGATGTAAGTAGTGTCAATAGACATGAAGAGCCAACCTCCTCCGGAAGACCACACATCAACAAAGCGCGTCCGTCAACATGAACCAACTGCTCAATCTTCGCATTCAGATTCAATTTCTTTACACTTTCATTTGGCTCAGCCTCAAGCTTCAAACGATAGATGAATAGTTTCGACAGAGCCAAAGCAAGGTGTACCCTTGAGATCCTAAAGTGCCCCCATACAAACACCGCATTCCTTGACAACGCGATCTCTTGAACAACCCAGACCCGGCGCCACCAGTCTAAGTTCAACATATGAAACCACGCCTCTACAGGTAAAGCTTGCAAGCGATCATATCGATTTGTCGCAATCCAGACCAAGAATCGTTTTGCCATATGCGGCGGGATCTCCAGTCCAATATTGTTGACATTAATAGAGTCTAAGGTTATGGTTGCACCTTCCGATCTCGCACAAGCAGCATTGTAGGCCTCTACTAACCTCCCAATATTTTCCGCCATCTTCACAGCCAGCACACTATCACTTATCCCTGGACCAAGCCACACGATTACCTGATCCGCGGCTCGGTATACATCCCCCATCATCGCAACCTGCCAGGATTTCTCCTCGTCGTCTGTCTGGTTAATACACAGCGCATCCGCCCACAGGATCAGCTCTTCTGACTGGTGCCTTAGGTGCATCTGTGCCAGGTAAAGGTTTAAAGGGATGAGCACGAGCTGGTCATTAAGCTTAAGTGGCGATATAGATTTGGGATCTCCCCAGGTATAGGAGAGTGCTAAGAAGGAAGGGGCGGCGTTAATGGGATACGTTTTCAGGAGGCAGGATCCCGGTCCTGAGGGGTGGGTTTTGGGAAGAAGGGTTAAGAGGCGGATTTCACGCTTTGGACGGTCGAGTGGTGTATATGTGAAGTTTTGGAGAGCCCAATGCGGTGGTATGGGAGTTGAATCCATTATGAATTTATGGTAGAAGGTTTGTTTATGGGATGGATGATTTTGGGTTTTTTAAATGTCTGATAGACCTGTGCTCTCTCTTGAATTGGATGTCAGCCAGAAAATGCTCCACTGATGCTTACCTGAATATTCAGAGGTGTAGCTCTTAGCACGCTATACCTAAACCGGCTCGCCACCTCTGCAAAAGTACTGAATTGCGTGGCGACTTTGGATCAATATGCACGATAAAGCTGCCACAAGGCTTGAAAACAATGTCAGGCATGGTATTTAATACATATAACTCAAGTAACACTATACATAGAAAGTAGGAGTGAGATAAGTACTGGGGTGGAGATTTGGGAAAGGAGCTATATTATAGACTTCAAGTGAAGGCATGCTATAAATCAAGCTAAGAAAAGCTTATATATTTTATTTTCTTAATGAAGGGTCTCAATATGTTCAGAATTAACTATAAAACATAGTTAGTACAAAATATAGGAGCACCTATCTTTGTTCAGTTTTTCGTTCCAGTTTGAAGGTGAAGTACCGAAAAAACTTCTCGGCACGGGTGGTTTCTCGTTACGCATGGATAGACGTTACATGTCAAAAGTTGTGCAAGGGTTGTGCCATACTTCTAGGATCCCTACTGTAGTTACAGGTTTTCTAAAAAGTCAAAACGCAAAACGCCAAATTCCAAACGCCGCCTGCTACAATCAAAATGCCGTCCGGTCTAAATGCATGCTTTTCAAATCAAAATGCTTCCCAAATCAAAAACGCCGTGAACGCCAGCCAAAACAAATACAGCCCAAACGCCGTACCCAATGATATTTCCCCTTCCTGGTTTGTCCAACTAGCACTTAGGTGGATGAGCAACACCAGACGCCTTTGTCTTGAACAGAGCGACCTCGGCCTTTCTCCGTCTGGTCAAACCGGGCAAAACCTTATTGTTGGACTTGTTCCACTTTGGTAGTTCGGCGGCGGCGACTTTGTTTGGGCTCTCTTTCTTATTGAGTCTCTTGATCAAGGTCGAAGAGCCGGTATTTCCACATCCGACGTTGAAAGCCCAGCTGACCAGGGCACCATATTGGTTGGGGTTGAGCTTGATGTTATCCTTGATTTGGCTGCTGATGCACTTTCGTGCTGTCTAGATAACACCTTAGTAGCTGTTGCGGAGAAGAAATGAAGAAAATGGTTTTTGTGTAATATATAAAAACTTACTAAAAGATCTTTGTTAAGCAGCTTTTCACCGTCGGCTTTGGATAGAGGAATCTTGTATCCGATCTCCTTGCATGAAGAAGACTTGCAGAGATGACCCCATCCAATCGTAGGGTGTCCTGTCGGGTCTTTGTCTGTGAACAAGAAGGTTAGCATTACAAATTCAGCCTCTTAGTATATTAAATACCAGATTTCACATCAATGGTGGTGATTACTTACAAGCTTTTGCGGACCAACCCTCAAATCCCTCAATCAATTTCAGCGTTGCCTTGTTGGCAGCCGATGGGGCGCATGCACGAGCCTCAACTTCGGCTTCGGCTGCTCTTATTTCTGGGGACGATGCTGGAGGTGCTTCAGCTGGAGCAGAAGCTACTGAAGAAATGAAAAAAAGGAAAGTGAAAAGAGCGGGGGAAAGTAGTTGAACCATAATGAAATATGAAATATGACTTATGACTTATGATGGGTTTTGAGGAAAATTTGAGAGTATCGAAAATGGTTGACCGATGTTAAGGCTTTCAAGACTATGGAGATCTTTTTGGAGATGATTGGAGGTTTTGATGGAAGATGTTTGAAAGCTTGAAGTAGTTGAGACCGGATTGGATGTGAGCTGATGATTTTCTGATGTCTCAGTCGAAAGGAAATGAGTCTTTCTTATATCCCATTTCTCAGTCGCGACGTGCTCACGCAGAGCATAAAATGATTTCCACATTCCATTCCTCCCTGGGAAGCAGCATGGCAGCATTCCGATTCTATTGCGCCTACCATACAATAATCATCCCATTCTTTCAAAGCGTCGGATAAACTCTTCAAAACAAAAACCGGGCTGATTCTTCAGCCGTGACCGTAGTCGGGATGCTGAACTGCCTACCTATGACCATCTGTTTGGTTTGCAATGGATTTCGAGGCGTCCAAAGTTCAAGTTCAGCCTCTTCCTTTGCATGTCTAAGGGCATCATCTGCAGCCAGCCGAATCTCCTTGATCCTCACCCCCATGCTTATTCTAATTATACCCCAGTCTGTCAGCCTAACAGTGCTTGGGTAGGCGTAAGACGGGCAAAATTAAGCTTTTTGGTTTATCGGATGAGTTGCACCGTGCTGACTCAGTCCTGTAAATCCCCCCGTTCGCTAAAGTAAGGGGTACGCTAGCCTCGGTCGTTAAGCGAGGTTGGTATTAGATACTTCTGATATATTTTGAGAATAATATGGCCCCGGGTAACCTGATATATACTTGACTTTGTGAGCTTGAAATCAACGGTTGGTTGGGCGACATTGACTTGCAAAATGTAGGTTGGCTATAATTTGTGAAGATCTCGTGGAAAGAATAGAACCACTAACCGATTCTTCTTCTCTTCCTCATCATGTTTTGTAATTATCGACAACAAGCTCACAAAATGGCAACACGTGCGCAAGTATCAGAAATTTCTGCTCTTGTCGGTGTATCTGTCCCAATTGGTGCTGCTTAACCTCTATCGAGCAATGCATTCCAGCCTTTGACAGCCGGGTGGAACTTCTTACAATATGTTCATTGAACCATTGGGTGTGTACTACCCGCAACATAAAGACGAGCTTCTCCCACTCGACCCGGATGCTGTGTGTTGTCTTCCATTAGATTGTATTCCTGCAGGGGCTGTTGCCGCTGTTTCCCTTCGATGGCTTCGATCCCACTCCCTCCTCTCCTCGTATTCGAATACATAAGGGAGATATGGGCTGATGAAGATATCGCCACCATTAAACGTCGTGCTTCCAGGGAAAATCCCAACTTCCGGTTACCAACCAACAGCTTATGGTGCAAATCATGATAATGGCTCAGTCTATAGTTCCTGGATACAGTATTATTTCTGGATCATATCCCTACCGGGTTTCCCTTCGTAGTTAAGCCTTCCTAATTGCTCGCCAGATCTTCTTGGGTGAATCTGAGATGTTTAGATTACGAATAATGATGTTGCTACTCTCATGTATTAGGAAGTTGGTCCAAAAAATAAATTTCTACGTTTGAAGTAGGAGCAACATTCAAAATGCCGTTAGATACAAATTTACGGAATTGATTCAGCACAGTGAAACCTATCCCGGTATAATAATATCTTGTATTAATATCCATAATGCTAGCTGGTATCTTTGCAGCACAAACATCATGATTGATAAGGGCGAGCGCATTATATGTGGCTTTAGGTATTGCAGGGGCCGTTTTAAGCAGATGAACACATGAGTAGGATCACGTGTCATGGTGTGTGGTTGGTATTCGTATATTATTGACGAGTGTTAGAGAGTAACATGTGAGCGAACGCTGTTTACCATTGGATGTAAAATCATATGGTTTATATCTATTTAGTCTTTCGAATTTCTACTTTTAAACTGAAATACTAGGGCAGGGAATAAGCGACTGCTTCCGGTCCTATGAAATGACTATCTTGTGCTGCACGCATCGGTCAATCATATGGCCCGATCCACAGGTCTACTCAAACGACTGTAACTTACGATAGCAACAACCACAAACAAGCAAGCCGAGTTACTAACTACATATTATGTCCTCGCTTTCATATCTCATAGTCGGATCAGGCGTGTTCGGTGCCTCGACGGCCCTTGCTCTGATCCGTAAGTATCCTGACTCCAGCATCACCCTAATCGACCGCGACGCTTACGATGCACCAATACGGGTCGCCGCATCTTGGGATTGGAACAAGGTCGTACGCGCTGACTATCGCGACATCGTCTACACCAAACTAGCCCTCGAGGCACAGCATCTATGGCGGACCGACCAGATCTGGAAGCCTTTCTACCATGAGAGCGGTGTCGTCTGGATCTCGCCCACCTCGTTCGCTGAACAGGTGCAAAAGAACTTTGCTGAGCTGGGAGTTAAGGCTGATTTGCACACATACCCTGTCGAGCAAGCTCGGGTCTTGTTTGAGAAACTATTTGCTGATGCTGATTACACCAGTGTCAGCGATATACTGGTGAATAAAACCGGCGGCTGGGCCGAGGCGAAGGAAGCATTACAGAGCACCATTAAGGCCGCTGTTGCTCTTGGGGTGAAGTATATTACTGCTGAGGTTACGGCCATCAAGTTCGACGAGACTCGTCCTCGGCGTCGCTGCTGGGGCATTGAGACTGCAGAGGGAGAGACTATCGTTGCCGATCGGATTGTTCTCTGCACGGGAGCCTTTACGCCTAAGTTGTTGGTCGACAGTGCTCCAGAGTGCACCGATATTCACGCAGGCGAGAGGATAATTGCGGCCGGTGTCACCGAAGCTATCGCACCATTGTCCATTGAGAAAAGCCCGATTCTAGACACCATGCCGGTTGGTATTAACGATAATCCTACAGAACGCGGTATTAATGGGCCTTCATATACTTTTGTGTTGATATACTAAGTGGCTTTAGGATGTGAAGTCGGATGTTTGCCATTGCCCAGTCTTAATTCCATGAAATTCTGGGGTCAAATAATCTTTCGAAACACTCTGGAGCATCCCGACGCAAGTATACCGCTAAGTATGCCACCGATGCAGTCGGACTATGCACAGTGGGATGTACCTCTAAGGTTAAAGGATGATGTTCGTCAGGCACCCAAGTCACTCTTTGGTACAAAAGACTTAGGCACCCTAGAACTAGAGAAGTTTAGAATATGCTGGTTAGTTCTCCTTTAGCTCTTCACTACTAGCACACCTCTACTAACCATACGATTGCTTCTATAGGGAGGCCTTAACTCCAAGTGAGGACTTTATCGTGTCTCCCCACTCAGCTTGCGATGGGCTATTCATTGCCACTTGCGGGTCTTTTCACGGGTTCAAGTTCCTACCGGTGCTTGGAAAATACGTGGTTGAGATGTTATGTGGCGAGCTCGATCCTATCCTGCAAAAACGATGGGCTTGGGACCGAGAGCTACCAAAGACGGATCATAATAGCAAATGGCCGCGGAAAGAATTGAGAGAGCTGTCTTTGTAAAATTAATAACAAACAGTAGTGACTATGTTTGGTTGCCAGTTAATGGCTGCTCTTGGTCTTGGGGTGAGTGATGAGGTATTTACGGCTAGGTCATGGCGATTGTAATTACGAAAGGGTGTAATATCGCACCTTACCTTACGTTTCATAATATCGCTCGAACTTTACAACCTTTACGAAATGCACTAAAGGGACCCAGAATTTAAAAGGGGACCAATTAAAAGTGGATCTAAGAGCTTGCAAGTGAATTTACTCCGGTACACAAGTTATTCCGATCCGAAAGTCACGTTTTGTATATCACGTGAGAGTAATAAGATGTAAGGGTCAAGACCACCTTTATTACGTTATTGCTGTAAAGCACGCCCTTTACGCGTACAGTATTCGCCGACCCCTACTGCCAAGTTCGACGTGACCTATTTTTAACTTTGCTGTTGCGGCGTTAAAACGGCAAAGGGATGTTAAGAGTTGCTGAGCGGGATATAACACTAGGCGCAAACAGATACTCAGAGCACCAGACCAATTTTTATCGATATCTCCACTCGAGAAGAACGTAATGTCCAGGTTAATAGCCACCTATACTGCGATGGTACCTACTCATATATCTCCAGCAGAGTGTCAATTATTAGTAATGCATAAATCTATTTGTTCTGGAGAACCAAATCTTTTACTATACCTCAGAGTCAAACGTACTGGCCCCCAATTCAGTAGAAACGGTATCAAAACGCGGGGATTGAATGGCCGCCTTCTTCGCTGATGTCCTTGACAACATCAGAAATGCGTTGTGCACCCACAATCTGTCATCTAATTGGCTCTAATGGTGGAGAACTATGACATTTATACTGCAGCTTCAGGGCGAGCTTCGGGGCGACGCAAGATTTCGTTGGATGCACCGTGGAGCCCCCAACCCCCCCTAAAATGTGCTTGGAATGAAATGGCAATATATCAGCACGGAATACCCAAGGACGTCAGTTCACCTAGCTTTGCACTCTTCCTAGCCTTGCGCTCTCTTCGGTCAACATCTAATTACGCGACGTTGCTTTCGAAAACTGTATCAGTGTGTAAAATCATCAAACATACGCCTGCATTGATGTTCAAAGGACCAGGATATCACGTATTAAAGCGTCTGAGACTATCAGATCCCAAAGACCGGTAATGTTCTCAACTTATTACATTTTATTGGGGCCAGGACTGAATTGATTATGGTTGAAAGGCTGACGATCGCTTCTCCGGGCTAGCAATGTCAATGGCAACGGCATCTCCTACTACCCTTGGTGGTGCAACTATAACCTTGAATAACGAAGGCGATAATGGAATCAAAACCAAAGCTCAGAAGACGAGCATATCATCTCTCAATATTGCAGGCCAAACACTGTACCAGGGCAGTGCTATTACTGTTGGCAGTGATGTTTTAAGTTTAGCCCCTTCTGGAATTATGGTTATTGGCACGGTTTCCGTTGATACATCTCTTTCCACCCGCACAACTGTACGCAACGGAACGACAATGGTCGTGCTTAATAGGATACCGTCGACTATCATGACTACTAATCCGACCTTGAGCCAAACCACGCCCTTAATTACTATATCTACTACTATATCTGTAGTTCCACAAACGCCGACAGTAGATACTCCTCCTATGGCCGCAACTACACCGGCTAACAAGCCGCTTCCAACTGGAACAAGGGTAGGCATAGGTATCGCAGCAGCCGCAGCTTGTCTTGGGCTTATAGCAGGGTTTTTATATGTCTTTCGCTACCGCAGACGATCTGCAACCTCGGCGATGGGTGGATTTGAAAAGCCAGAGCTAGCCACATCAGCAGATCTTACAGCGGAAGAAAAGGAAGAACTGGTGAAACTGCGGAGTGCGGCTGCAATAAGCGGCAGGCATCCGGATGGAATCCAGGAGCTGGGCGGGAACGAGAGATTTGAGCTAGACGCCAGAAGAATATACATTAGTATGACCCCCGTGGAGTTGGAGTGAGCAGGCTGGCTCCTCACGGATGGGAAAGATTGTCGGGGAGAGGAGATTTCGACGCGGGGCCCTTGGGTGTGATTGCTGGGCTTTTTTGGCTCCAGAATAGGGACTGGTATTCGACACCATAATTCGGCCCAAGCCAATGAGCGAGAGTTCTGAGATAAAGGCGAATATAGTTGTGTTGGGGGGCGTTGCTGGTAGGAACACCATCGTGATTGGAATAGTGAGCTTCTTGGTGTGAAGAGAGTGCGTCATTTGATTCCCGAGCACAAGAAATGAGTTGTGGATGATGGAATATCATATGGGATTTGACATGGCTGGTGGCTTCTGGGCTCCATGGAGGTTTCGGCAACAACAGTTAGTAACTTGGAAGGCAGGTAGCCACTTAACTAGCCTCACGGTGGACATAAAAAGCCGCACTTTTTGAAATGAGAAACAAGACCCCCACCGAAAGTTATTCTATTTCTGCTCTATGATTAAGTTGACACAACTATATGTTAAACTGCTAGAGATTACAGGAGACAATTCTTTGACTGTTTTTCTATCATTGTTTCATTTTATATATATGTTAAATAACTTTAATCAGCGTATAATGTAAAGGGTGAAAAGGTAGTTCTGATAGAACTGCAATAGAAAAAGAGCGGCTTTTTATGTCCACCGCGAGCTTACACAATAAGGGGTTAAGCGAGATGTTAAGCGAGACACCTTCCTCCTTATAGTAGGTATGTGCGTAGCAGCGATAACCCCACATTGCTGATTCACCCGATGTCTTGATTGCAATAAGGCAGCTTGGTGGAAAACGTGATCAAATTGGGGTATATTCTAGATTAACAACAAACTCATTTGCGTTGAAGATTAGATAAAAGGCCGTGATATCATAAGAGTCCAGCTCAAGCTTTTCTACTCTTCCTCCTCCCGTTCAAAGCCTTCAAGCCCTGTTTCCCACTATCCATCGCATTACTAAGCGCCCTCCCGCTGCGTTGCGAGACCTGATGTTTCTCTCCTTCATCCCTGACATCGTCAATGACATCTGGTCCAATACTGGTCCCGTGTATCCAATCCAGCAAGCCCCAAGCGCCGAAATTCCCCCCTCCTCTGCCTTCGCTGTGCAGATCTTGTCGACGGGTTAAACCACCGAGCATGATTCCGGGTATGGTAGAGTACCCAGAAAGTGTGAGGGTTTCTTCGAGAGAGATGATCGAGAGGAGGAGGAGGTACGTTAGGAGATGGGTGCGAAAAATGGCGGAGGGAAGATAGGTAGGGAGGAAGCGGAAGAGGATATAGGAGAGCGGATGGTCGTAGTGGGCAGTGAATGAGTATGGAGAGGTAATGGAGTGGAAGTAGGTGTTATGGAGTTTGCTGATGCGATTTGGCGAGGCCGGGTGGAGGATGAAGCGGTGGATGTAGTATTGCAAGGCCTATCTAGCTATTAGTAATGGCGACGGGAGGATTTGATGCTTAGTATGCGTGAGCTTCACTAACCTCGCGAAGCAAGAGACCCTTCAAAACATCCTTTGCAATGCTCCAGGGCATCGGCAATGTAGTCGTCACCTTCAATGCACTGGGCCAATCCATAACCTCTGTGAGCAAGAACTCAATTCCAGCCTGCAGGGCGGTGGTGAGACAGATGTTGAACACGCTCAGCCCAACCGCCCTGTACCACTCCGGTTTCCCGCCACGTCTCTTGACTTTTATACCACCAGTTCGAGTTGGCAGGGCAGCGGCGCCCTGGGTTTTGATGCCTACCGCAAGACTCGGTATGATTGTGTCGAATATTAGGAATAGTATCGAAGGCACCAGCCAGAATATTGTGCGGATGCCGAGGACGCCTAGAACCTCGACTTTGAGCGGCGAATGTGAGAGTATCAGAGTGCTCCAGGTCTAACGGCTATTAGCTTTCGACTTACCAGATGTGGTAGAAACCCACCATGTAGAAAAATAGCACATTCAGTGAAGTGCTGTAGGAGGTCAATCCCGGCATGAAGAAATAGCCCATAACGGGTAAGGATAATAGAGCATCCATGGCTCTAGGGCTTCTTCTAATTAAGCTGATCTGTGGAGTAGAGGTATATATGTATGAAGAAACTGTATTCAGCGATTGGGGTAATTAAGAAGGGATTCAAGCTTCTTGGAGCTATGAGATGTGTTGCAGCATCACCTCACAGGGAAATTGGTGAGCCAGCCCATGACGTAGGGATTTCTGACAGAATCCTGACTTTGAGAACGGAACATCTGTCGGCCCGTTGTGGTTCACTTTTAACTTTCACACTGTATGTACTATGTATGTACTGTACATGTAGTAAGTACTGTACATTACTGTGTGATCTTATCTGCCTGTTCTGCGCCAAGATCATACAGAAAATAAAGATATTGGGTTTGCGCTAGCACTAGCAGTTTATCGGCACTAGCGAGACCCACTTGCAATTGATGTTCAGGGGTAGCGAACGGGTTTTGCTCCGCTGTAGGGATTAGGGGTGGAGCCCGAACTTTATGGTATGGTACTGTATGGTACTGTACTGTACCTAATGTGGGTGGCCGATTGGGATATTTTAGAATTGAATTGGATTCCGAACTTTGGGGATCGGTGAAGCTATACCGAAAAAAAAAAGAGAAAAAAAGGAAAAGAAGAACAACAACAACAACAATAACAACGCTGAACCCCGTCCCAGAGAGACAATAAATATATCACCAAAGAAACTGTTGATTCATTAGAGATTTGTATATTAAATTATATCACCTTAATTTGCACCTAAAGTTCTTGGTGGTTTGATCTGCTGCTTAAAATTTGGGTCAAGCGTTGTCGCACGGTCCTCCATCTCAGGGGCCTGAACTCCAGAACCAAATATCTCCCAAGTCGTCCCAGAAGTCTTGTCAGTTGTTACCCATCGAGCCATCACCACGCGTCCGGCTGCATGTCATTCTATTCGGCTCAACTGGCAGAGACCTACGGTATCTACGGAGTCCCAGCCGTTGCATGCGAGTTTATTCTACCTCTCCGTTGCATTTGCATTTGCCTTGCATGAACACCGCAGCCTCTTTCCATATATCCCAAGAGCTCACTCACTCTGCTCCTTTTTGCTGGCTGTTTACGCCAGCGAACTGAAGCTTGCGCCTTCGTCAAGTCTAGGAACAGCGCGATCTTTGGTAGAAGCTTTTAACGGAGTCGTCGAACCCCTCCCGTCACTCCTTGTGTGTTTTGGAACGCTCCGAAACAATTGTCGCATTGCGACCGCTCGTGCGTTCCCTTACTGGTGTCCCAGCTTCCCTTTCCATCCCAATTCTCCCCGTCCCTCTATACCGAAGTGGTGTCTGACAGCTGGCTAGACCTGCCAAAGCATCCTCCCTACGAAAGTACGACCCTTAATGGCAAACGCATAAACCTCCCAAACCCGGGACTCAGATTCTGGACGCGGTGATTTGGACTAGTTTCTGAAACATTCATACACACGGAGTACATAGTGTGGTTTGAGCAGCATCGATAGTTCCAATCCTGCAGAAACTCACGACATAGACACGGAAAAATTTCGTCGATTTTAGCCTGAGATATGGAAACCCCTCCTATACCAAGTCGGCACAGGCATCATAGTCGTCGAAAGTCACTTCCAGGTCCTTCGGCGCATTCTACAAACCGTGTACATTTGCAACCAGCCTCTCCCGAGGTAATCTCATCTCTCATAACATCTCTATCGATAATATCATCACCCGCAAATCAACTGTTCGAGGATACTGGAAGATCATCCCGTGGCCCGCCATCTCCCATAAATACATCCTTCAGTAGATCCACCGGTTCACATGCAAATACACAGGTCCGGACACCCGGCGGCAGTTTTGGTAAAGATTACGGCGCCTTTGACCAGCCATCTCTGCGAGATTTAGTGGAGGAGGGACAGTCTCTTGATGAACTTGCCGCAAGTCCACCAGTCATTAGAACCGCGAAGCCTCCTTCCGGGTTCTCGCCTTTAACTGCGCCAAAATCGCCGCGCGACACAAATGGTTTGAAGGGCTTTTTGCGGGGTAGCTCAAGGCCGTCAT
>Ga0247734_1000708_pt1 | contig 27715 bp, 18 predicted proteins | sample UWRJL103311B2_FD_180933 | JGI IMG/M metagenome (GOLD analysis project Ga0247734, IMG submission 180933) | Plant litter microbial communities from Arlington Agricultural Research Station in Wisconsin, United States - UWRJ-L103-311B-2 | ecosystem: Environmental > Terrestrial > Plant litter >...
GGTAATAAGGCGTTCTTCGAAGAGCGGGACATCATAAGATTGATCGGCTTTAGAAACTATAATTTCATTTTCTATAAACGTGATAGTATAATCTGCTTTTTCTTTGATAGCTGGCTGCGTAACAAGTATAGTATCCTCCATTTTCGTAAATTCAAATACCAACTTAGTTTTTAAATCATCATTGATAAAATCCGTAAATGTACTTTTTATAGTAGCAAAGAATATAGCTGCAGTAATGCCTTTTGTGTTTTGTATTTTGATCATCATAGGTTTAGTTATTTATTGTCTAACAGCTTGCAGAGAACAATGTTTTGTGAAATAAACACCTTAAAATGATAATCAAAAAGGGGCTGTCTCGCGACTGCCCCTTTTTAGTCTTTTGTGAAAAATTACAAATGAATTTATTAATATACACAAATAAGGCCTATCCGGGCACTTAATATGTTACGAATTTATGCATTCAATTCTTTTTATAAATACCTGTTTTAAAGGGGTAAAGTACTGTATTTGAAACGTATATTTATTGGTAGGTCAGTATTTATCTCCCCACCTGGAGAACATTACAATTTATTAAATAAAGATCAAGCCTGAATGTCGTTTACCGCATTTAATGCAGCTAAGGGTGATGTTTTTGCTAATTCAAACACCGCTGCAGTTGCGCCGACATGAATTTCGTATGTTTCGCCCTCTAAGGCATCAATAAGTTCCTTTGCTACCTCTTCCGGAGAAATCCCTTTTTCTCCTCCAATTAATTTCGAGAATTCGGTATTCACTAATGGGGGCATCAGGTCGTACACTTTTATAGCTGTTTCTTGCAATGCTAAACGCAGGCCTTCGGTATAGGAGTGCAGTGCTGCTTTACTGGCACTGTAGGTTAAAATATTAATATTAGGGGCTATAGCAACAACAGACGTTACATTTACTATGGCAGCTGTTTCTTGTAACAGTAATTGTGGTAGTAGTTTTTCAGTAAGACGGATAATAGACGTGTAATTGGTAACCATTTCTTCTGCTGCTTTTTCCCATGCTTTACCGCCCGCGGTAATATCATAAGCATGTCCTTTGCCTGCATTATTGACTAAGATATTTAATGCTGGAAAATCTGTTTTAAGTCTGTTTACTAACTCATTTACTTCATCTTCTTTAGTTACATCAAAAGCTATGGCCGTCGCGTTATTTAGTTTTGCCGCCGCCTCTGTGAGACGCTGCTGATCGCGGCCCGTAATAATTACATGGTTGCCTTTTTCAGTTAATAATTTAGCGATTTCAAATCCGATGCCTGCACTGCCGCCAGAGATCAAAATAGTGTTTTTAGTTAAGTTCATGTTATTAAATTAATATACCTTTTGGTATTTTATTGTTTATAAAAAATATGACCAATAGATCATATTGTCAGTTTTAAATTGACAGAGGTAAATGTATGTACTGATCGGTATATTATTTAAGAAAATAAAAATAGATTGCTTTAGATTGACAAAATGAACATTGTCAAAAAATATAGTAACAATAAGCTAATGAGCAGGGTCAAAGTTAAAGATGGCGTAAATGGTATGCTACCAGAAATAAGAAAGAAAAATAAAGGAGAGCACAGACTGATCAGTCTGTGCTTTTACTACTACTTTACCTGAAACATAGTACCTCCTCGTAATTAATACTGTAGATAAACAATCTCTCTGATAACATGTATTAACCTTACTGTTTCAAAGTTGCAGAAATTGTAATATGTTTTAAAATGTTTTTTTACTTCAGTAATTTTTTTTAATTATGGATTTTTATTAAAATAATATTTTATTGTAGCTATTTCTTAATACTGATTTCAAAATAAAATTTCAATCTCTATTTTTTTTCTTAAAAACCAGAACATAAATTTTTGCTTTAGGTATTTGCCAGTTTTCTTTTTGATTGGGTGTTGTTTTAATATCTTAGCGATACTATGATATTAGCAGCTGCACAAACTATTGCAATTAAAGGCAACATTGAAGAAAATATTAAGGGGCATGTAAAATTAATTGAGCAAGCAGCAGCGGACTCTGCCGAGCTAATTTTTTTTCCTGAGCTATCGCTAACAGGTTACGAGCCCGAGCTTGCAAAAGAACTGGCTATTACCTTAGATGATGAGAGATTAACTGTTTTCAGACAATTAGCTATTTCCCGTCAAATCATCATTGCTGTTGGAGCACCTGTAAAAGAAGAGGTGGGTATATTAATTGGAATGATCATATTTATGCCTGATGGTACTTTGAAATTATATACAAAGCAACATCTTCATCCTGGTGAAGAACAGTATTTTGTTCCACAGTATGCTGGTTTACAGTTGGATGTTAAAGGAAAAATAATCAGGTTCGCTATTTGTGCCGACTTTTCCCATCCCGAACATGCTAAGCATGCTGCAGAAAAAGGTGCCAATGTATATCTAGCCAGTGTGCTCATTTCAAAAAATGGATTAAAGCATGATATGGCTTTGTTAAAATCATACGCCGAAACTTATCATATGACTATTGTGATGTCAAATTATGGTGGAATATCGGGAGGTTATAACTGTGCCGGAAATACAGCAGCATGGTCAAAAAATGGTATTTTGCAAGATTATATTATGGGTGACAGGGAAGGTTTACTGATCATAGATTGCTGATTTGGAACTGATCTGTTACTATTAGATTTACCAGATTAAAACAATGAGATATACTGTATGTTTTATATTGTATAATCAGGTCATTTATGGAAGAGTTTAGTGTTAGGTTTGTACATCAGATAATTACAGTAACTCCCTTGTCTGATATTACAGGGGGCGAGGATGATCAGCATTATATGGTAACCGTGAATGACAAATTTGAAGGTGTAATCGTCCCAGCAGTTTTAGGTGTAATTTCTCAGCAAAAAATCCCTGGTATAGGTAAAGAGTGGAAGGCTGATAATGACATGAACGAATCCCTGGTCGAGATTATTGGCGAAATGATAGAAGATCTGGACGAATTAAGCTAATCACCTATATTATTTGTAGATTATGGGCCTATGAAAAAGGTGCTCTTATTTATTGGTATAGTGCTATTTTCTTGCAAACCAGCAGATAAAATTTCAGAATCCACAAAAAGAGCTGTTATTGATAATGAAGAACTGAAAAAATTATATATACAAGATCAGGGCGACCGGTCTTCTATTAAAATTGATTGGGTATCAGTCGCAAAAAGAGATAGTTTAAGACTGGTAAGGGTTTATCAATTAATTAAATCTAATACATTCCACACTGCAGTTGATTATTATAATGGGGCAATAATTTTTCAGCATGGTGGCGATTCTATCGCATCGGGAATGGCTGTAAAAATGATGACAAAGGCTTTGCAACTTGACAGCTCGACTAACAAATGGCTGTTAGCTGCAGCAATAGACCGGGATTTAATGTATAGGAATAAGCCTCAGGTTTATGGTACTCAATATTCAAAAAATGGACAAGATACCCCATGGTTTCTTTATCAGATAGATAGTACAAAAATAACTGACCAGCAAAGGGTAGAATATGGCGTGGAGACTTTGGCGGGCCAGCGGGCCAAAGTTAAACAAATGAATAAAAAGGAGCTATACGAAATGTTTGAAGCTGGGGTTAAAATAGACGATATAGTTGCTTTCGTTAGTAAAGAAGATAAAAACAGAACTGTCTATGATATCTCTCTGCAGGCCATAATAAGTTTCGGACGTGATTTGATCGGGTTAGAACGAAAAGACGACGCGTTAAAGATATTCACCTTAGGTACCCAGCTTTATCCTGCCGAATCAGGATCATTTAATGCGCTTGGTAACTGCTTCCTTAAGCTTGGAAAACAGCGGGATGCTTATGCCGCCTATAAGAAAGCCTTACTGCTAAATCCAGAAAGTAGTACGGCTAAAGAGGCATTATCGGCCCTTGCTCATAAATAAGGTCTCCTGTTTTTCTTATTTGCTATAAGCAGTTTTCCTCTCAAAATTCCTTTATTGATTTCATTGATTGTACCGTGTTTTTACGTCTTTTACATAAGAAATTTACCTGTGAATATAGGCTAAAGTAGTTATTGCAGGATAATGTCACGAAGATATCTTTGGGTTAATAAATTATTAATACTCGAGTACTACAGAAAATAGTTTTGGTAAAGAGAAAATCCCTGTGAAAAATCTGCAGTTGAAACTAAGTTTTACACGCTAGTCTCCTGCAATAAACAGGACCTGTACACAGAAACCTGTTTAACAAATAGCGCGCTCTCGCTATAAGATTCCCGGCATTAGCAGAGTTGGTTGCTGGTGTCGGGTTTTCTTTTTGCAGGTGATATGATCCACAGTTAAAAATAATAATTTGATCAGTTGTACTTTTTAACCGAATTTCATTATCTTAAAGTATGAATGTATCAAAGAACGAATTGCCTGAACCCGAGGTGGCTGCGAATGCTGTGGTCTCGGATCTGATCACGATAAAAGCAAGGGTCTCGAATGTTTCAAAACCATTAATTAGAACTGCAGATTTTAAGTATAATAAAGAAGTAGCACTTAGTTTCGGATTTGACGATGCATTATATAATCAATACGCACACGCATTTCACTTATTTAATGGTGGGAAGTCGCTGCTAAATGGGAAAACCTATCCTGGTTTAAAATATTCTGACGGAACAGGGAAGATGATTGCTTTTCGGGGGACGCTGGTTATACCTGCAATGGCAATGCGAACGCAGGAGAATGCAGCTAAACCCTATTCTTATAGCGTTAGAGAGGCAAAAGCGATGATCAATGCGGGATGGGGGGTAAGTAACCATAGTTGGAAACATGGCGGTGGTCCTAACCACCCAAAGTATTACGACAGGTTGTATGATGTTAAACAGGCGGAAAGCATATTCTGGAAAAAACTAGGTGTCAGGCCCCTTGTAGGTACTACCCCGGCTAGTGAGACTGGGTTTATGTATACCTTTTTAAATACCGGTTATCTCTGCCATAATAGTACTACAAATGAGTTTAATAGTGATATCACCAGGTATGGGCGAATGAGTTCCAAAGACGTTCCTTCAACCCCGTTCAATTTAGACAGGGTGGCCAGGGGAGATGCTTTCAGTAAACAGGAATTGTCTGATAAGCGGGCGTATATTGATGAGATATTTAATGCCTCTGTAAATGGGAATAAAGAATTTGGAAATGACTTTACCCACGGACCTGGTGAGCCAGACAATTTCGATGCCTTTTATAATTATGCACTAAAACATCCTCAAAACACAAATCAAAATAGGCTCTGGGTGCCCAGTATACCAGAGTTTCTGGAATATTTTGCTGTGAAAAGAAACAGTGTAATAAAAAAATCTATCACTGGAGATATCATGACCATTACAATAGATCAAAGTGCTGTTCACCATAATATCAGGTACAGGGATATGTCACTGCTATTGTCAGGAATGAAACTGGATTCGGTGATCAGTGCTTCTGGTGCAAATCAAATTACCTTTAACCCGGCAAGCGGACTAATTAATATATATGCTATCAATACAGCTAAAGTTACTGATCCTGCTCTCGACGTATTACCAGCGCAAATCATACGTTTAACGGCATCTGGCAATAGCGTACATGTATTATTTGATAAGCCAATTAAACAGACCATCGCTGCCGGGTATACAATTAATGGAAAAAAGGCTCACATACTTTCTGGGTTGGGAGAAAGCTGGTATGTCAATTTTAATTTTCCTGTTTCTGGTAAAAAAATGAGTTATCAATCTCATGAAGGCAATGCCGTTACACAGCGTACTGGGTTAAAGGTTTGTGATTATATTGATTATCCAGTGCGCCAGGGATAGTCATAGAAAAATTCATATTGAATAGGAAAAATATTTTTACCTTGCTAGCCTATCATGAGCGCATATTAAATAATGAATTGGTTTAACAACACTAAACAATCGGATCCTATTAATGACGAGTTGCTTTTAAAGCGCTATCGTGAAACGGCAGATCTGGCTGTTCTAGGACAATTGTTTCAGTCTCATGCGTCGATGGTATATTATGTTTGTTATCGTTATTTACAAGATAGTGAATTAAGTAAAGATGCAGTAATGCAGATATTCGAAGAGCTTATCCTGAAGGTAAATAAACACGAAATCACTAAATTTGGGAGCTGGTTATATGTTTTAAGCCGTAACTATTGTCTCATGCAGTTGCGTTCGGGAAAAAAGATGCAATATGTTTCTTTCGATGATGTTGTGGAATTTCCGTCAGATTTGCATCAGGAAGATCAGGAAAAAAAAGAAGTTGTGCTGACGGCATTGGAACGCTGTATAGAAAAACTGCCTGAAAAACAAAAGCAAAGTATCGATTTGTTCTTTTTAAAAGAAAAGTGTTATAAAGAGATTGTCGATTTTACAGGATATAGTTTAAATGATGTAAAGAGCTACATCCAGAATGGCAAAAGGAATTTAAAAATTTGCATGGATAAGAATCGTGAAGAATAAAAAACCCGACATAGCTTTAATACGGAAGTACCTGAATGGGGAGCTTGATGCCCGTGCTATGTACGAATTGGAAAGGCTTGCGCAGGATGATCCGTATCTGATGGATGTAATGATGGGGATGGAAATGGGGGATGCAGAGCAGCACCAGGCGAGTATTCGCACTATAGATCAATTGATCGAAGCACGTATCCAGCCAGTTAAAGTCAAACGGATGGTCTCGTGGCAATCATGGAGTGTTGCTGCCTCCGTTGTTGTCGGAGTAGGGATCGCTGGTTTTCTATTTTTTAATAATTCGGGGCAGCAACAGCCGAAAGATGCAGATAAACAGGCTATTCAGTATCGTAAAAAGGATACTAAACCTTCAGCGGAACAAAAAGATGAAACGATTACCAATGTGCCTGTAATTGACAAATCCTTGCCTTCAGGTGATAATATTGCGGCTCTTTCTAATAAAAAGAGCGATTTTAGGAACAAAAATGCAAAACCGAAACTTAGCTCTTCTGAAGTAGCAGAACTAAGCACTGTTGATGCGTCAATTATTAATCCTGTGGCATTGGCGGCTAATATTCCTGTTAAAGGCAGAATCATAGATTCCCCTGCTATAGCAAAGTTATCAGATATGGATTCCAATGAGGTAGTTGTGGTGGGTTACGGGAATGCTTTGGCGGGAAAAATAGCAGGAGTACAGGTCACTGGTGCGCGTTCAGTAAAGATGAAAGCTACTGTTAAAATACATGGGGTAGTTACCGATGCGGAAGACGATATACCTTTGGCAGGTGTAGCTGTTAAAGCTTACAATAGTAATGTGGGCACTTCTACAGATGCAAAAGGCAGATTTACTATTACAGTGCCTTCAGGGACAAAAAAGTTAGACGTTGTTACGCTTGGGTATAAAGTAAAAACAATTAGTATTGAAGGAAAGGATAGCCTCAGCGTTCCATTAATACAGGAGAATCAATCACTGAGTGAGGTAGTAGTAACTGGATTTCAGCATAAAAGGGAAAAAGCGCGGCCGCTAATTGGCTGGAAAGCTTATCGGGTCTATTTAAAGAAAAATGCAACTGTCAATGATAGAAAAAAGGGGAAGGTAGTTGTTGCTTTTACAGTGGGCGCCAACGGTGTTCCTGCCAATATAAGAATTGTAAATGGCGTTAATGATAGTATCAACCAAAAGGCCATAGAATTGATTGGTACTGGTTCCAGGTGGGTAAATGATAGTGACGGACAAACAAAGGAGATTATTTTGGAGATAAAGTTTCACTAAATAAAAATTCTGGTGATATTTATTTTTGTTGATATAACTATCGAGTTTTTAGTGTTTTAAGTTTGTATTTTTTATGATTTCGCGTATATTTAATTTATCGGATCTAAATTTACGCTCAATAGATTTATAGTATTCGGTGTGAAGTAAATATCAACTGCAAACCAGCTATAAACCAATGAACATTATTGAAATCGTTAGACAATGTCTTTCTTCATTTCCTCAGTTAAGGTATGAGTTTGAAGAAGAAAACTATCTTACCGTTTATTCCAACACGGCTGTCTGCAATATTTATATCAAATTTCTTGAACGGGAACAGACCTTGTTTTTTGAGAAATGGCACTGGCATTTCGAAAATAACGAAAGAGAGCATTGTGCCTTTATCGAGACGCTGACGAGTATCATTTCGAACCGGGCAAAGGTAAAAGTGTTTAAAAGATTTGGGAAACCATATCGATGGGATATGGAGTTGCCTGGTGATGCTGTTAAGAAAAAAAGAACATTAAGCAGTGTCTTACCAAAATGGATATTGTTGTTCAGTGTGCAAAGTATAGAATATTACCCGGTAAATTTTTTGTGATGATAGAAATATATTTCATCTGTCACTAGAAATAAGCTAAATTAATCCTTCTTTCAGGCATTTGGCAACGAGTTCACTGCTGCTCTTTACGCCAGATTTTTGCGTGATATTTCCCCGGTGTTTTTTTACGGTATGGGCGGATATATATAACATTTCAGCAATCTTCTGACTGTTATATCCCTTAGCAATCAAATGGATTACCTCTTTTTCCCTCCTACTGAAGGTAACCGGATTAGACTTCTGCTCATTTGTTGTCAGCACATCAATGTTCAGGTAGTTCTGCTGACCTGATAAACTAGCAACAGTCGCTTTGTAATTGTTGGTACAAGTTAAATGACTGATGTTAGTGTGAATATTTAATGCCCTGGCGAAATTCCCGTTCTCATCGGTTGTTAACACGATTGACTGATGCTGGAATAGCTGATAGCTACCATCTTTGGTTTTAAGACGGAAGCAATAGCTGCATTTGTATTGTGTTATTTTATCACGTCTGATATTGTCATACATATAGCTGAGCAGCATCTCTTCTGCCTGTGCAACATAACTGATATCTTCGGGGTGGACCTGAGATATAATATCGTTAAAGCTTATCGATTCCGGATCCAGGCCCAATACCTCTTTTACGGCAGGGTTAATATATTTTAGCTGCCTGTCATAAAAATCTACAACGTAATAATAGTGCGGCCCCGGACAAAATATACCGGCCAAAAGTTTATCTATTTTAATGTTTTCTGGATATATGTCTTTCGTGGTAGCAATATTACTCGATTGGTTCCATACGGAATGCAATATCTCATTATTAGAATTCATGATAGATTTATAAAAGAGTGAGAGGTCGGGTTATGTCTATCTTGCTGACTGCTAGTAAATATACAAATAGAATTAAGGTTATTGAAAAAATATACTTTAATTAATATCCACTCACGCTACGCCCTCTCTTATACATCAATAATGTTAAGCGTGCTTTGGTGCTACATTTTTACGTGCTTAGCTTATTAGTTTTATAAATTTGTACAGGACCAGCTATGATCGCAGCTACATTTTCTACAAATTGCTTAAGATGCAGTTGCTCATTGTGAATATTAAGTCCTTCTTCTCCTTCCTATATCTCATGAAAAATAAACATATTTTCTTCGTCAACAGATTGATGAAGATCGTATTGAAGGCATGCTGGTTCTTTAATTGATTCGCTGAAATTTTCCTCATCAGCACACCGAAAATAAAAGATAGAAAGAGTCGTTTAAATGGGTACAGCAGATATCGTATAGCATTATTTATCAAAGAATGATAAGCTGACTTCATATTATTTACTGATATTTATATATCCAGGGCGGCCGATATTAAGGAGTAGGGTAAATTATAAAGATACTTTTCGTGCAGCTGTATTATAATTATTATAGATGAAATTTAGCAGATACTTTTTTTTATTACTCCTGATGATATCAGTTGTGGCGACAAAAGCACAATCCGTAATAGCTGATCAACCGCCAAAGCGTGAATTTAGAGGGGTGTGGATTGCTAGCGTAGAAAATATTGATTGGCCAACAACTTCTAACGCAGATACAGAGCAACAGCAGAAACAATTGCGCTATCTGTTCGACCAACATCAGAAGACAGGTATCAATGCGGTCATGCTGCAGGTGAGGCCGGCGGCAGATGCCTTATATGCCAAAAGCCGCGAACCCTGGTCAAAGTACCTTACTGGCAAACAAGGTAAAGCGCCCGATCCGTTTTATGATCCCCTTGAGTTTGCGATAAATGAATCCCATCAAAGAGGAATGGAGCTGCATGCTTGGTTTAACCCGTATCGGGCTACAATGGACAGTGATTTCAACGCATTAAGCCCGAACCACATTACAAACACAAAGCCAGAGTGGTTTTTTATCTATGGTGGGAAAAAGCTGTTTAATCCGGGTATTCCTGAAGTGCGTGAATATATCGTAAAGGTCATATTGGATGTGGTAGATAATTACGATGTTGACGGAATACATATGGATGATTATTTTTATCCTTACCGCATAGCTGGACAAACGATAAATGATCAGATGGCATTTCAAAAATACAACGCGGGGATTACCAATATAGATAATTGGCGCCGTAATAATGTTAACCTGCTGATCAAAATGCTGGGAGACAGCATTCACCAGCATAAGCCAAGAATTAAATTTGGTATGAGCCCGTTAGGGGTTTGGGCAAATAAAAAGCAGCACAAAGATGGTTCTGATTCCTATGGCGGCAATTCTTATTTTGAGCAATATGCAGATTCTCGTAAATGGGTTAAAGAAGGCTGGATAGACTACATTAATCCACAGTTGTATCGTCCGCTCAACGATAATTTGGTCGCGTTTAATAAAATGGTAGATTGGTGGAGTTACAACACCTACGGCAAGCATCTATATATCGGGCAGGCTCCCTATCGGATCATTGAGAATAAACTTCCTGGCTTCAAATTGCCTGGGCAGCTGCCAGATCAGATCCGCTATCTACGCAAAAACCTGCGTGTACAAGGGAGTGTGTTTTTTAGTTCCAGGTCTTTGATCATCAATCCATTAGGTTTTACAGACTCTTTAAGGAATAATTTTTATCATTATAAAGCATTACCGCCAGTCATGTTATGGTTGGACTCTGTTGCACCTAACCCGCCTCAGCAGCTAACAAGCAGATTAGAGGATAATGCAACAGTAATTAGTTGGCAGATGCCTTTAACCGCTAATGATGGCGAATTGGTTTATGGTTATATAGTTTATCGCTTTGAAGAGGAGGAAAAGATTGATATCAGCGACCCCAAATATATTTTAAGTATACAATTTAACCCTGTTACAAATTATAAAGATATAACGGTAGAGAAAGGAAAGAGATATGTTTATGTAGTCACGGCAATTGATAAAATAAAGAATGAAAGTGAGGGTTCAATTCCTCTTGATGTAATTGTGTTATAGTTTAAATTGCTATTTTAGTGCCTAACCAAATTAATTTTAAATGATACGTTATACTTTACTGATCCTGTCTTTTATATGTTTAACAAGCACATTTACCCACGCACAAACTGTAAATCAGACTAGCGGATGGTTGTTTTTGTTAAATAATACGAAGATAAACGATAAATGGGGGACGTACCTTGATGTGCAGTTCCGTTCTGCAGACAATGTAGATTATTTGAGAAATTTCCTTTTTAGGCCTGGTATAACTTACTATATAAATGATAAAAGTGAATTAACACTGGGCTATTTATTGAATAAAACCTTTAACAGGCTAGATGGTGCAGCAAATACTTCGCTGACGGAACATAGGATCTGGGAACAATTTATTTATAAACAGAAAATAAGTACCATCAGTTTAAGTCACCGCTTTAGATTAGAACAACGGTTTATAGAAACTAATTCCGTAAGTGAAGATATTTTTTCACAGCGTTTCCGTTATTTTGTACGTTTTATCCTGCCTTTACAAAAGAATAAACAGAAATTTGAAGATGGCGTTTTTGCTGCATTGCAGAATGAGGTGTTCTTAAATATCCAAAATAAAAACGAGCTTAATCATAAAGTTTTTGATCAGAACAGGGCTTACCTGGCACTCGGTTATCGTTTTAGTAAAAAGTTGGATATTGAAGCAGGATACATGAACCAGGCGATAAAAGGATTGAGTGCAAATACGGTAAATAACATAGTGCAGATGGCGTTATACACACGTTTTTAATACTTTCCTATATAGGATTACTGATCATATTTCTGCCTTCTCACCTGTATTGACCGTCCAAGAATACGGCCTTGATCTAGTTTGGGCAATGGTACAAAATGGTAGTGTTGACCTGATTTTCGAATCATTCAACAGCATTGAAGGAAAAGTGCCAGAAATTAGTCGCCAGTCAGGCGGTGCATTACTTAATCAATTCCATCCAGCTTTAACCTTTTAGCTAAGCAATTACCTGGGATATACACATAATAACACTGTTACTTGGTAAGTGGGATATTTTAATTTATTTAAAATATATTCGCCTATGCGAAGTCGTCCCACACTCCTCACTGGATTATTCTTTTTACTCATTTCATGTCATGCACCAAAAAAGGTGGTTGAAAGTAATTCTGCTCCCGATGCATTAACATTAGAGAATGGATTTGTTAATCCGCCATCTTCTGTTCAAACCAGTATTTACTGGTATTGGATGTCTGATAATATCTCAAAGGAAGGTGTAGTGAAAGACCTGCAGGCGATGAAAAAGGTTGGCATTAACAGGGCTTTTATCGGCAATATCGGCTATGAAACGACGCCTTATGGAAAAGTTAAAATCTTTTCTGATGAATGGTGGGATATTATGCATACGGCATTAAAAACTGCCGGAGAATTGAATATTGAGATTGGTATTTTTAACAGCCCCGGCTGGAGCCAGTCGGGAGGCCCATGGATTAAACCTTCGCAATCGATGCGTTATCTAAGTTCTGCTGAAACACGGGTGAAAGGGCCGGTTGCCTTAAATGTGAAGCTGGAAAAACCAGCTGGGGATTTTCAAGATGTAAAAGTGATCGCTTTTAAGGCACCTAAAGATTATGGTAGCAGTATCCTTTCTTATCATCCGAAAATCAGTACCTCAGTACCGGTAAAAAATATAAAACTGGCGACCGACCAGCACCAGGAGACGGAAGTGTTGTTTCCTGCGGCGGCGTCATTTTCTATCAGTTTTGAGACTGTTAAAGATTTTACGGCCAGAAGTCTGGTTATCTATACCGGGAAACGGGAAAGCAGTGCTAAAGCAGCATTGCAGGTAAAAGAAAAAGATGGGTACAGAACACTAAAGACTTTCGAAATCAACCGGACCAATGATAATCTCAATGTTGGTTTTAAACCTTATGGAGCCGTGGCCGTTTCCGTCCCTGCAACTACTGGTAAATATTTTCGCGTGGTATTTACTGATGGTTCTGATGAGTTGGCGATTGCAGAGATTGTGATCTCCTCTTCACCGGTGGTAGAGCGTTTTACAGAGAAAACGCTGGCAAAAATGTATCAGACGCCATTGCCATACTGGAACGAATATCAATGGGCTCCACAAGCAATAGTTGATGATAAAGCCGTGGTAATTGCGCCAAACGGGGTAATAGATATTTCATCAAAGATGGATACTGCTGGCAATTTAAAGTGGACAGTACCTGCAGGTGATTGGATTATTGAGCGGACCGGAATGCTGCCGACTGGTGTAAAGAATGGTCCGGCTTCTCCTGAAGGAACAGGACTGGAAGTCGACAAAATGAGTAAAGAGCATGTAAAAGGTCATTTTGAAGCCTTTTTAGCGGAAATAATTAGACGGATACCTGCAGCAGATAGAACTTCATGGAAAGTGGTAGTGGAGGATAGTTATGAGACTGGCGGCCAAAACTGGACTGATGATATGTTGACCAGGTTTAAAGAACGGTATCATTACGATGCCTTAGCTTACTTGCCTGTATTAGAAGGTAAGGTAGTTGGTAGCCAGGATCAGTCGGACCGTTTTCTGTGGGATTTAAGGAGATTGGTAGCTGATCGTGTGGCTTATGATTATGTTGGCGGATTAAGAGATATTAGTCATAAGTATGGATTAACCACATGGCTGGAGAATTACGGACATTGGGGCTTTCCGGGCGAATTTCTGCAGTATGGCGGTCAGTCGGATGAGATTGGCGGAGAGTTCTGGAGTGAAGGTGAATTAGGGAATATAGAAAACAGAGCAGCTTCTTCCGCTGCGCATATCTACGGCAAAACAAAAGTTTCTGCAGAATCATTTACTGCTGGCGGTAAAGCGTATGCTAGATATCCTTATGTAATGAAACAGCGGGGCGACCGGTTTTTTACGGAGGGGATAAATAATACTTTGCTGCATGTTTTTATTGAGCAGCCAGACGATCAGAAAGTCCCGGGTATCAATGCAAATTTTGGAAATGAATTTAACAGGCATAATACGTGGTTTAATTATCTGGATCTCTTTACACAATATTTAAAGAGATGTAATTACATGCTGCAACAAGGTAAGTATGTAGCTGATGTTGCTTATTTTATTGGAGAAGATGTACCGAAAATGACGGGTATAACCAACCCGGAACTTCCTTTAGGCTATTCTTTTGATTACATCAATGCTGAAGTTATTTTAACGCGGCTTAAAGTAGAACATGGCAGGATGGTATTGCCAGACGGAATGTCTTACCGTTTATTAGTCTTGCCAGAGCTGAAAACAATGCGCCCGGAGTTACTAGAAAAAATAACTGAGCTAGTTAGCCAGGGTGCACAAATCTTAGGCCCTGCACCCGAACGTTCGCCAAGTATGGAGCATTATCCTGCTGCAGATGCGACAGTTCAAAAATTAGCAAAAACCTTATGGGGAGGTGTTAATGGCACTTCTTTAAAGCTGGGGATTTACGGAAAAGGGAAAGTACTGAGCGGAATGGATATGCATACTGCATTAAACACGCTAGGCATCAAGCCTGATTTTAAAGAAAATATCAATGAGCCTATAATTAATACCGACCCGGTGCTTTATATACACCGGAGAACTACAGAAGGTGATATTTATTTTATCAGCAACCAGAGTGAAAAAACAAAAGCGATCAACTCTGCTTTCAGATTAACTGGTATGCAACCGGAAGTTTGGGATCCGGTAACGGGAGAAACCCGTTTATTATCACAATTTACGGAAGAAAATGGTGCAACAGCTGTTCCGTTAAAGTTAGCACCATTCCAGAGTTTATTTGTGATTTTCAGGAAAGCTGCAGTTCAGGCACCAAAGGATGGGGCTGATAATTTTCCAGAACCAATACTGGTTACTTCTATTTCGACACCATGGACAGTGGATTTTCAAGATAAATTACGTGGTCCCAAAGAACTGGTTGTTTTTAATCAATTGGTAGATTGGACAGAGCGACCAGAAGAGGATATCAAGTATTATTCAGGAACAGCAGTATACCGTAATACTTTTAAAGGAAAAGAAGCTAAAGCTGATGAAAAAGTATATTTAAATATTGGCGAAGTGAAGGGTATGGCAAAAGTTATTTTAAATGGAAGCGATGTTGGTGGTGTTTGGACTGCCCCATGGCGTGTAGATATTACCAAAGTAGTTAAAAATGGTGTTAATAAGGTAGAAATAGCTGTGGTAAATACCTGGGTAAACCGTTTAATTGGAGATAGCAAATTACCTGTTGCCGAAAGGCAAACCTGGACAAGTACACCGTTGTATAATGAAAAAAGTAAACTGCAGCCTGCCGGAATGAAAGGTCCTGTAACGGTTACCTCAATTGGATATTAAGTTTGTGCAGCTATTATCAACTGATCAGCTATACGACGAAAGCCATGTTTTGCGCGATCAATCGGGAGCAAACTGTTTTCATTGCTAAAAATAGGAAATTGGTCGGATCGATCAAAGGAGAGAAGCCGCAAGTTCCTTTATTTGCAAGATCAAATCAATCATATGCAAGCTCAACAACAAACTATTCTCGTCTGGCTTATAATAACCCTGAATTTAATCTGTTTTAAAACCCTTGGGCAGTCGGCCTCTAATTATTCAGTCTGCAAACTCGAAAATAAGATCGGGACAGAGGCGGCTAATGAGCAAACTTCTTCAGGGGTAACAATCTGTACGACTGTTATTAAAAGCAGTGATAGAGGGTCAAAACTGTTTTTATCTTCGACGCTTAAATTCCAGGCCGATGAACCGGTATCCTACTCCTCTAAAGGCAATACATCCCGGTCTACTACTGAAATGATCGATACCACATTTACTTCCCTTAAATCTTTTCCCATCAGCAAGAGCGGATCTATAAAAATTAAAGAGTTGTTAGTTAAGTACTGGAATAAAATTAAACGCCCCGCTACGTTGTCATCTACTTTAGATAGGGAAATAATCACTATTCGTGCATTAGATACCATATCAATACCTACTACAAATGAACAAGTGGTTATCCTTGAAATTAGTAAAGGAAAAGACCCAAACGAAATTCTATGGGTCAATAAGGATGGTTTGGCAGTTTTTCTTGCTACTTGTGATGCAGAAGGCGATAAAAGAGAAATTATCAACGACAGCTACAGTGCTCAGCTGGCCTATTTTACAAAAACATCTACTTCATATCTTATTAATACTTATAAAAATAGGAATAAAGCTTTCGGGAAATCTTTTGCGAATGTAGCTATTATTGGTGGTAATTTGATTGATGTAAAGAATGGGGGCAAGGTAATCCCTAATTGTATGGTGTTATTAAAAGATGGGAAAATTGATTATATCGGCAAGATTGATAAGTCTGCCGTCCCTCTTGGTGCTTATTTAATCAATGCAGAGAACCAATATATTATTCCGGGCCTGTGGGATATGCACGCACATGTATTTCATCCTGATGGTTTAAAAAGTGCTATACTATCTGGCGTAACCACTGTTAGGGATATGGCAAATGAGTTTGATTTTAGCAATCAATTGAAAAAGCTGACAGACGACCAAAGTTTCCCATCGCCAACACTTTACAGGGCCGGGATAATTGAAGGCAAGTCTCCCAATGCTTTAGGAAATGTACAAGTGAACAACGCAGCAGAAATTGCAGCTAAGGTTAAATTGTATCATGATGCGGGTTTTGATCAGATTAAGATTTACAGTAAGATAAGTAAAAAGAATATTTCTTTGATTAATGAACAGGCAAAGCTATATCAGCTAGATGTTGTTGGGCATATCCCGGATGTGACAACGCTAAAATATTGTGTCGAAAACGGTATGAAAGTCGTTAGCCATGTTCATTATTTTATGAATTCTTTAAAATGGAAAAATTCAGATTTTGTCAATGAAAACAAAGTATTGGTAGATTTGCTAAAAAATAAAGGAGTAGCAGTAGACGCCACATTAAATGTTTATTCTTCATATGAAGCTTATAAAATGAATAACTATAAAAGAGTAACCAAGTTTTTATTTGATCAGGGTATACCTGTGGTAACCGGGACAGATAATGGGAGAATAGCAGAGGAAATAGAACTTTTTGTGAGCGCGGGTTTTACACCGCTTGATGCCATCCGGGCTGCAACGATTATCCCTGCCCAGGTGATGAAGGCGGATGGACAGACTGGTAGTGTCGAAGTTGGTAAAAATTCTGATCTGCTTATTTTAGCAGAAAATCCTTTAGTGGATATAAAAAATATTGAAAAGATCAATACTGTGGTTAAGGGGGCTTTTGTGGTAAATATTAAGGAGGTCAATTAGAATCCAAGGTTGGTAAGCAATTAAATGGCTAATATCATACTGGTATGCGCCAATTACAGGTAATAAAAAACGAGCTTAAATCGAGAGTTTTATAAATCTGCATATAGCAGTGCGAACTTGATCAGACCATATATGTATTCAAAACTCTTTAAGCAGGCTGTTATCGCAGCATTAATGCCCTTTACGGTAGTTACCGCTCAGCAGAAAAAGCCGGCAATTAAGCCAGTTGTGATCACCATCGATGCAACTAACAAAGCGCAGGTTATTCAGAATTTTGGTGCGGCAGGTTGCTGGAATGCCGAAGGTATAGGTAAGTTTTGGCCTAAAGAAAAAAAGGAACATATAGCGGAGCTGTTGTTTAGTCAGGAAAAAGATAAACAAGGAAACCCGAAAGGGATAGGTCTTTCTGCCTGGCGTTTTAATATCGGCGCCGGGACAGCCGAACAGGGGGATAGCAGTGGAATACCAAGCATACCACGAAGAGTAGAATGCTTCCAGAACCCTGATGGGACTTACGATTGGAATAAACAGGAAGGTTACATCTGGTTTGTAAAAAAAGCCAAAGAATATGGAGTGAAAGACCTGATCGCATTTGTAAATAGTCCGCCAGTACAAATGACAAAAAATGGTTATGGCTACAAAACAGTAGAAGATTTGATTAGTAACTTGAAGCCAGACCAATACAATGCTTTTGGAGAGTTTCTTGCCGAAGTACTTTCGCACTTTGAAAAGGAGGGACTTAACTTCAGTTATATTAGTCCGGTTAATGAACCGCAGTGGAAATGGTTATGTAAAGTTGGGGAAGCTGATCAGGAAGGCAGCCCATATACCAACCAGGAAATCTATAAGGTGATGAAGGCATTAGATAGTTCTCTAACTGTAAAAAAACTTGCTACAAAAATACTAATGCCAGAATCTGGTACTCTTACCTACCTTTATGGCGGCGGTAGGAACAACAACATGAAAACTGCTAACCAGATCCAGGAATTTTGGGGTAAAGGAAGTCCGTACAACCTGGAAGGAGTTTCTCATCTGACCCGCATGATGGGTGCCCATAGTTATTTTACTGAATTGGGAGACAGCAGCTTGGTCAATATCCGGAAAAATGTTGCTGATACAGCAAAGAAATATGGTGTGGATTTTTGGCAGACTGAATATTGCATGCTTGCTGATGGATTTAGGGAAGGCACTAAAGATAAGCGTAGTGCAATAGATTGTGCCCTTTTTCTATCTAAAGTAATTCATTATGATCTTACTGTGGGAAATGCTACAGCATGGCAGTTCTGGAATGCTTTTGAACCAGGCAAAACAGATTTCGATTTACGCTATTATTTAATTGCCCTGCAACCTAACAAAGATAATAAGGATGGAAATTATGCTGCGGTAAAAACCTTATGGGCATTGGGTAATTACAGCTTATTTATAAGACCTGGTATGCACCGTCTGATTACAAAACAGAGCGATAACTTAACAGAAATTGCAGCAGCACAAAAAATGATGGTATCTTCTTTTGCTGATGATAAAGGAAAGCTTGTGGTAGTGATCAATAATTACAGTGAAATACAACAAATGGTAAAACTTGACCTTAAAAATTTCAAAAACAAGGTTAATTTTGATGAATATGTAACTTCTGCGGGTGAAAATATGAACATGAAGCCATTTTCTGGTAAAAAAATTAAAGATGGAGTGATTTTGCCTGCCAGATCTATAGTTACTTTGGTGTTAAATTAGATTTTACTGTTAAAAAATGAAAAAGCCTCAAATTTTTTGGGGCTTTTTGTTTGGTTGTAACATTTTTATGTGTCATTATTCAGTTTTTTGCAGAAAATAGCAAGTAATTGTTAATATAGTGTTAAAATGTGTTAAATTCATAGGGGTCTTAGCCGCCAAATCGGGGTATTATTGTATATAACAAAATTGCTACAGAGCGAGTTTCTTTGAGTAAGGAGCTTAGAAATTTACCAGAATCGCTCAATATCCGCAGGGGAAAAATCTTTTGTTTTAAATCAATTCTGAACGGTAGAAATATTCGTTGCGGGAGCAGTATGTGTTGTAAACAACTCAATTAACCAACCAAAACTTTAGCTAAATGATGAAAAAAATTCTACTCATTCTAATGCTGCTCGCCACTACCGTCACGAGTATCATTGCACAAGACAAGACCGTTTCAGGACGGGTGTATGAAGGAAAAAGCCAGTCGGGCCTGCCTGGGGTAAGTATCCAACTAAAAGGCACCCAGGTCCGGACGATGACAGATGGAAAAGGTGATTTCAAAATCAAAGTTCCCGCAGGTGCTGCAACCCTGGTGTTTACTTCTATAGGTTATGGCACTAAAGAAGTACCTGTTAGCGGTTCTGCAGATATCCGTGTAAACTTAGATGAAGATTCTAAACTATTAACAGAAGTGGTAGTAACCGCGTTAGGTTATAACCGTGAAAAAGAAAAACTTCCATATTCTGTTGGTGTAGTAAAAGGCGAAAACTTAACACTTGCAAAATCCAATGATGTTTCTACTTCGTTAGCAGGTAAGGTTTCTGGTATACAGCTTCAGGGCTCACCAAGTTCTACATTCGATAATGGAAACGTAGTTATTCGTGGTGCAAACAGTTTGGGTACTTCTACTACGACAAATAATCCTTTATATATCGTAGATGGAACGCCTACAGAGCAAAACAACGTAATTATGGACAACGTAGCTAGTATATCTGTACTTAAAGGGGCTGCTGCTACAGCACTTTACGGTCAGCGTGCTGCAAACGGTGTTATTATTATTACAAGTAAAAAGGGTAAAAAAGGAGAGCCTACTATCGAGCTTAACTTGTCTGCTGCAATAGAAAACCAATCATTATTATTCCCTGCACAGGAATTATATGGTGGTGGTTATGCTTCTACTGTAAACAGTCCGGGTTCAAGTTATGATTCAGAAGGTTTCGTTCTGTTCAATTACAAACCTGGAATCCATCCTGCAAGCTGGGCTGGATTTAACGGTCAGCGTATGCTTGAATATGGTGCAGACGAAAGCTGGGGCCCAAAAATGAACGGACAAACCTTTCGTCCGTACTATTCTTGGTATGCCGGAGCAGATTTCGGAACAACGTCAGCTTATGTTTCTCCAGAAAACAAAACATCAGATTTCTGGAATACAGGTTTAAATCTAAATAACAGTATTGCTGTAAGCGGCGGTGATGATAACTATACTTACCGCTTAACTTATGCGAATCAGAACCGATCCCTGATTACCCCTGGTGCTAAACGTGACCAGCACCAAATCGGTCTGAACTCAACTTATAGCATCAGTAAAAAGGTAACTGTTTCTGTAGATTTAAGTTATACCTATAACAAAACTAAAGGACAGCCTGGAGAAGGTTACGATTTAACAGGTATCAGTTCTGCAATGAATTTTAACCAGTGGTGGCAACGTCAGAATGACATTGAAAAGTTGAAAGACTATGTTAATGACGATGGAACTTTCCAAAGCTGGAATATCGGTAATCCGAACAGTTACGATCCTGCTAACCCGACAGCTTTTTTAAAACCTGCTTATTGGGATTCACCTTATTTTTCAGTTGAGAAAAACTATAAAACAGAAGAAAATAACCGGTTGGTAGGTAACCTGGGGTTAAATTACAAGATCAATGATCATCTAAGCTGGCAGTCTAATGCCAGGATGAGTTACCGTAATACCAACGGCGATCAGCGTTATGCATTTGGAGGTTACAACCAGAATAAATATGAAATCTACCAGAGCATCTTGAAAGAGATGAACTACGAAACCAACTTCAATTACAAAGAGACATTCGGTGATATCTCTCTGGATGCGGTAGCTGGAGGAAATATCCGTCATAACTTATATGATCAGCAAAGAATGAACTCTAATGGTGGTTTGTCTTTCCCAGACTACTTTGATGTGGGCAACGGATCTATTGCCAGACCAACAATTAACCGTGGATATTATCAAAATACAGTACGAAGTGTGTATGGCCGTGTATCATTAGGTTATAAAAACTTCTTATTTGTTGATGCAACGTTAAGAAATGACTGGTCTTCTACTTTACCGCAAGCCAATAACTCTTTCGCTTACCCATCAGTTGGGGGTAGTTTTGTTTTCTCTGAACTGCTGAAGAAAGAAAGTACGATTTCTAAAGTGATTACTGCTGGTAAATTGCGCGCTTCATGGGCACAGGTAGGATCCGATCTTGATCCGTTTAAAGTGAACACTGCATTGGTTAACCAGGCAATATATGGTACTACCCCTTCTGCAGAAATTGGTGATGAGTACCGTTCGGGTAATGTAAAACCATCACTCACAACTTCATGGGAGTTAGGAACAGATTTGCGCTTATTCGATCTATTTAATTTAGAATTCACTTATTACCAGGATGATAATAAAGATCAGATCTTAAGTTTGGATTTAGATCCGACCACTGGATTTAGCAAATACCAAATCAATGCTGGTAAAATTCAGCGTAAAGGTATTGAGTTAAGTTTAGGCGCTTCACCGTTTAAAGGCAACTTCAAATGGGATATTACAGCAAGTTTCGGTCGTAACCGTTCAAAAATTATAGAATTGTCTGATGGTCTTAAGACCTACTTAGTTGGTACAGAGCGTGCAAATACACGTTTAGAGCATAGGGTAGACGAACAATGGGGTATGCTAATTGGCCAAATGTGGAGCCGCGATGCAAATGGTCAGGTTTTGATTGATGCAACAGGTGTACCACTGATAGACCAGAACAGAGAAGGCGGAACAGTTGCTGCCGATTTTACTGGAGGTCTATTTAATACGTTTAGCTATAAAAAGTTCTCCCTGGCTTTCTCGGTCGACTTCCAAAAGGGCGGACAATTTGCTTCAAGAACAGCTGTGCATGGTGTAGGTGCTGGCCAGCATGAAAGTACAGTTGGTGTAAATGATAAAGGTATCGACTGGAGGGTTTTCCCATCAGCTGGCGGTGGTATCCGTATCGACGGTGTATATGGTCCGGGTGTAATCATCAACGGAGTTAATGTAGGCGGACAGCCAAATACTACTTATATCGCAGCATCCAGATACTTCAACTCTGCGCGTCAGGGAGATAACTTAAATACGAACGTTTTATCGTCTACTTATGTTAAGCTTCGTGAAGTTCGTTTTGGTTATGAATTGCCTAAAACGATTTTAGGAAAATCTTTCAAAGGAGCAAATATCGGTCTTACCGTTAATAATGCCTGGTTGATCTATTCTCCAGCAGCGCGTGATTTTGGTATTGATCCATCAGAATTAGAGCAATACTGGTACGAAGGTGGTCAGTTGCCTCAGACACGTACAATCGGTTTAAATCTTAGATTAACATTATAATTATAGCAACAACTTTATGAAACATATATTTATCATATTAATAGGGCTGGTCCTGTTTGCCGGATGTAAGCCCACAGATTTCGGAGATACGAATGTTGATCCGAGGCTGGTTACACAAGCGCCAACAAGAACATTGTTAACCTTTGCATTGCAGCAATCACCTTTTGTGGTGTTCGACTCGCCGAACCGGCAGCTAACGGGATATGACAATTTGGATATGAACTTCTACGCTCAGTATTTGTCGGAAGGGCCATATCCTGGAAGCTCACTTTATTCTACACGTTTTCAAAACTGGGGCGCATGGTATACTGGTCCGCTTTACAATTTGCAGTCGATCATTAATTTTGTTAATGAAGGCAATACACTAGCAGATCCCGGGGCAAACGGATCTGCAAACAATCAGCTGGCAGTAGCAAGAATCCTTAAAGCTTATTACTTCTGGTTCCTTACCGATAAATACGGCGATATTCCTTATTCAGAGGCATTAAAAGGTAACTTAGTATTGCAGCCTAAATTCGATAAACAAAAAGACATCTATTACGATCTGTTTAAAGAACTTACCGAAGCACAGGCACAAATCAACGTGAATGAAACTCCGGTAGCGGGTGATATATTACTAAACAGCAATATGCTTGCCTGGAAAAAAACGGCAAATACTATACGTTTGTTTATGTCTCTGCGTTTGCTTAAAAATGATCCAACGAAAGCACAGACAGAATATACTGCTGCTCTTGCCGCTGGGGTATTAGAAAGCAATGCTGATAATGTAATTTATAAATACATTGGTTCTGATCCTAATAACTGGAACCCATGGTACGAAAATTATATTAATGATAACAGGAATGATTACGCGATCAGCAGTACGATCGGTAATTACATGATCGGAAACGCCGATCCGCGTATCCGTGTTTATGGAGAGATCTTGAATGGTGAGGTTAGACCGTTAGCTTATGGTAACCAGGGTGCTGTTAGTATCCCGGGAGACTATAGCCGTTTAGGTCCCGCAATTCAGGGAGCTGCTGCTCCGGCACCAATGTTCACTTATGCACAAGTATTATTTGTAAAAGCAGAGGGTGCATTAAAAGGTCTGGCAGCAGGTAATGCTGCACAATTGTACAGCGATGGTATCAAAGCTTCCATGGAACAATGGGGCGTATATACTGCAGCCGCTTACAGTACGTATATGGCTAAAGCAAATGTTGCCTATTCGCCAGCTACGGGATTGCAGCAAATCATCACTCAAAAATGGGCACATCAATATCTTAACGGATTTGAAGCATGGACTGATTGGAGAAGGACAGGATTTCCTGTACTTACCCCCGCACCGGGTGCTGCCCAGGGAGGTGGGATTCCACGCCGCATGGGTTATCCTTCAAACACATCTGCCCTGAACGAAGTAAATTATAATGCTGCAGTTGCAAGCCAGGGACCTGATAATAACTTTACCAGAATCTGGTGGGATAAATAATCCGGCACTAAAAAAAAATCAACAAAACAAAAGGGGCTTACAATTAGTAGGCCCCTTTTGTTTTAAAATAGTTTTTTTTTATCATTTGATAAAATATAGACCTATTTGAGGCTTCATGGTAGTTTTAATGCCGAAAGCGAGGACAGAAATAAGAATTGTACATGAAAATGTGACTCTAATAAATGCCTGTTTCAGACCTGTAACTTATTTTTAACCAATTAATTTCAGTAATATTGTCGATGACTATTAAACACCTATTAACTAAAGAGCAGGAAACCTTTATAAAGAAGCACAAAATCTCGCAGGATTTATTGATAAACGCCAATGGAGAAGGGATGTCAGATGATCTATTACAGCAGATGCATGACGAAGGTAAAGTCTTTGCATATAATGTGAATGATTGTGCTGAAAATGTTGAACATAGTTTTAGGACAATCTCCGGAGATTGCCCGCAATGTGATCCAACTAAGGTCACAGCTGCATTAAGAGAACACAAAAATGGCTATATCTATATCGCCGGTTCTAAAAAGGGTTCAATGATCAAAGTAGGTTCTGCTAACGAAACAAAAGCAAGAACACCAACATTTGATATTTCAAGCTCTAAATATGGTGGTTATGATGATTGGGAAGTATTGTTCCACGCAAGAACAGTGACCATGGGAAGGATCGAAAGACAATTCCAGGAAAAACTGAGCGAATACAAAACTTCGTATCAATTCGAAAAAGCAGGTAAATTGCAAAACGGGGGTGAGTTATACAGGTGTTCTTATGCTAAAGCCAAAGAAGTAATCCTGGATGCAGAAAACCAATTGCCAGCAGATTTTACTTTGATCAGTGAGAAAAAACATTTGATCTCTGAATACAATTTCAAAAACTTAAAAGTAAGAGTAGCAACACCAGCTGCCGATGTAACTGTTTAGTCTAAGCTTTAGTTGTATACCATACTTTAGCAAAATACAAAAGGTGTAATAAATAAAAGATATTTGATTAATGGTGGATTACAAGTTTGCAATCCACCATTATTTTTTGATAATCTTTCATTTCCAGCTCATTATTAATCAGCTGCAATAAAAGCTTGATTGCATTTTCTCCCACCGATTCCGGGTTCTCTTCTATGGAGGCAATAGGAGGAGTGTCTAAATATTTAATAAAAGAAGTATTCCCAAATCCAATGCACTCAATATCATTGAATTTTGGATAGTGGATTACCTTCAGATATTTAAGGGCATCAAACAAAATTAATTCTTTAAAAGCCACTAGTGCAGTAGGACTGTTCTCATGGTCCACAAACAAGCTTTTTATTGCTTTTTCGGTATTTTGCTTGTTAAAATCTGTATCTGCAACCAAAGAAGCATCAAATGGGAGCTGATGATCTTTTAATGCATTGATATACCCGTTGAAACGATCGTGCGTGAAACTCGTCATTTTCGGTCCGCCCAGGTAAGCAATCCTTCGGTGCCCGCGTTCAATCAAAAAAGAAGTCGCCTTGTAAGATCCCTGAAAAGTGTTGCCAAGGACCTTATGACAATTCCTATTAAAGCTCGGGTTACGTGTATAATAAACTACCGGTAAGCCCAGGTTCTCGAATTGTTCAAAGTGTTTAAAGTCTTGCGTGTTTTTTGAAATCGCTACAATCAGTCCGTCCACACGCCTTTTTAACAGCATATTTGCCAGTTGTATTTCCTTCTCTGCATCATCATCAGACTGGCTGATGATCACATTGTAACCCGATTGCATAGCAAATTGCTCTACCCCAAAAATAGTCCTGGTAAAAAAATGATCGATCAGATTGGGTAAAATAATGCCGATGATCTTTGATTTCCTTTCTTTTAGGTTAATGGCAGAAGAGTTAGGTGTAAAATGCAATTCTTTAGCCATCTCCTGAACACGCATACGGGTATACTCGTTCACCGTCGGATAACCATTAAGTGCTTTGGAAACTGTCGAAACAGACATTTTCAATTTCTCTGCTAAATACTTAAGTGTAACTGGTGTGTTGTTTGCCATCTGCTATAAATCCCTGGATACCCGGAGGTATATACTTTAAGTTTCAATTTTCAAATCTAACATTGTTTTACTGAAAGTGTAAAATCAGAAAGTATTTAAAGGGTAATATACCGAATTTTAACCTAATCGTCATTTAAAGCTAAAATAATTTCAAACGTTTGAAATGAGGCCACAGTGCCATTTTAAGCATTTAGACTCAATTAATTAAAAAAAAAGCTGCTGGTTGTCCCTACTTTTCATCTACTAACCAAAAATAACCAAATATAATGACGGATAACTTAACATTCCCAGGGATTCCTATATCCCCGTTTCTCCTGTTTTTACCCAAAAATTACTCCAGTGCCTGAGAGGGTCTGTCTACCAGATCAGAATTAATAAACTGGTGTTTTGCAAGGTTAAAGCATTTTCAATCAATTATTTAATAAACAATTTGCTGGGTAAAGCGCATGTATTGCTGCAGCACCTGGTAGCTTAAGCTATAATAACTTATTATGGATAAACTTTACTATTATTTTTCCTGTATCATATTGTTGTGCTGCTCTTTTACTGCGTTTGGCCAGTACAGCATAACAGGTACCGTGAAAGATGCCAGCGGGATAAATATTCCTGGGGTGAGTGTTAAAATAAAAAATACAACAGGCGGTGCCATTACTGATAATAATGGGAGATACACTATTCAAACTTCGTCTGCCAATGGCGTACTCTTATTTACTTATGTCGGCTACCTGTCTAAAGAGTTATCTTTTACTGGTAGTTCTACGGTTAATGTAACGCTAGATGAAGATGCACAAGGACTAAACGAAGTTGTTGTGGTGGGCTATGGAACGCAAAAAAGAGTTAATCTTACAGGTTCGGTAGCTCAGATTAGCGGAGAGACGCTGGTAAACAAACCTGTACCTAATGCGCTTGCCGCGTTACAAGGGGTTTCGCCAGGGGTAACGATTACAAGGAGCAGCGGTAAACCGGGTTCAGAAAATTTCGGGATACGTATCCGTGGTTTTTCATCTGCCAATGAAACCAGGGCACTGGTGTTGGTAGATGGGGTAGAGATGGACCTTGCTTTGATCAATCCGGATGATATTGAAAATATATCGGTGCTTAAGGATGCGGCTGCAGCTTCTATTTATGGCGCAAGGGCTGCAGGCGGAGTAGTTTTAGTAACCACTAAAAGATCTACTGCAGGAAAAACAAGAGTTACCTTTAGCAATAACTATAGTTTAAATATAACGGCGCGACAGCCCGAGCGTTTAGATTCGTGGGACGAGCAAACGCTGGTCGATGAGGCGAGGTTTAATGCGACTGGTGCTAAGGAGTTTACGGATGAGCAGATGGAGTGGCTTAAAAATCCGAATTTTAATGTGCGCCCAAATCTTACGGCCGACCGCTGGGATTATTATGATAATAATAACTGGATAAAAGAGGGGATGG
>Ga0247734_1000709_pt1 | contig 27676 bp, 22 predicted proteins | sample UWRJL103311B2_FD_180933 | JGI IMG/M metagenome (GOLD analysis project Ga0247734, IMG submission 180933) | Plant litter microbial communities from Arlington Agricultural Research Station in Wisconsin, United States - UWRJ-L103-311B-2 | ecosystem: Environmental > Terrestrial > Plant litter >...
GACAAGTGCAAACGTTAAATACAGTAAAGTTACAAGCTCGGTAAAAGATAGGAGGTCCCTTTTCAGTGTTGAAATCAAAATGCCGCGACTCCAGGTTACAAGCTAGATCTTACAACGCTCAGGTTAGGTACAATCTCTAAGAATTATATATAGGGAAAAGTCGCAATTATGATCTCAATAATGTTTACACTTATTTATCATATCTGAAAGTAGTAAAAACCCAGATTCGTAAACCACTGTAGAATCCCAAAGCTTTAGTGGCCCTTTAATCCTCATTCTCATATGCAGCACGAATGAACATAATCAAAGCCAGGATAATGACAGACAGTCTCAAAGCATGATCCGATAACTCCCAGTTGATTCTCATCTCCCAGACAATTGCATAGACGTAACCAGAAAAGAACATGCCCAAAGCGATAATCAAATGTACGAATGCGTTTGGAAAAAAAGTACTCTGAGAAATAGTCAGCTTTTGTTTTGTGCTTGTAAATATAATTTTGTACGTGGTGCAACTTCTTCGCCTCGTGCTCTTTTGCTAATTGGATATCTGTAGCAAGCCCTACCGCAGTCTCCATCGGGTCATCCAGGTGGTGGAAGTTCTTTAAGGCTGGGAAGTCGGGAGTTAGTCAACGGCTAAGTGCTTGAAATATCACAGAGCATTAAAACACTATAACATACCACGAAATCCCTTATCAATTTCATATACCATGGCTTCCTTTGTCAACTCTCGAATCTGCTTTCCATCCCAGTCAATGTTAAGCAAAGCCCCACGCAGGGTGCGAGATTCACGTCCTAACCAGGTTCTAAGCCATTCGCGGACCTGAAAGTCTGTTGCTTCTGGTGGTGGAAGACTTTGGTGGAAGCGGTTGAGTATCGGCTTCATGGCCAGTGGGCTACCCACTGGGTGCTCCATAGTGTGTTTGCTTTTGATACGTACTAACGATGGAAAACGGTGACCAACGCTCTCGGGGAGATCTGAGGTAGAGTGTTGTAACGATTCACTTATGTTAAGTGAGTATGGTGAATAAATCCCAAATGGCTTGTTTATAAAAACTAATTTCACGTGAGTAATTGGCCTTAGGCTAGATAGTGTAAGTAGTGAATGGCTTTAGGTATAAGGTAGTTCTGGCTCGTTTTTCTATCCTAATGTTCGTTTTTGCTTTGATTTGTTGCATTGTTGTCACTCACTTATACAGAGAACGATATTCAAGCTATATTTGAAGCTTGAGAATCATATCACCTTAGAACTGTGAAAGAATTATTCTTCCGTTGTGTCTGATTTCACAGGTAGTTCTAAAGTAGAAAGGCAATAGATTGTCCACCTTGAAATTATTTGCTTATTTATTGTAGAAAAAGCCATAGACTTCAACGTTTGGCTTGTATTCAGGTTTTTGTTTTCCTGGTCTTAGCTGACTTCATCATGGGAATTGCGGGAAATAATAAACCTAGATGATTGCAATAAAAGACAATTTGTCATGGCCCTCCTGCACGAAAGATGGGATATTTCTCAAAGTCAATGGTAAAGGTTTTGAGTCCAGTGTAGTCTAAAAAGGAGAAGAGGTTTCTCGTGATGTATGGTACGTACTACTAGTTTGTGCCTGAGGCCATAACACCATTTGAAAATGTTACATATGTATGCCAGTATTGGTATTAATATATTTCAAGCCAAGATACACTAATAAGTTTTGTAACCGTAGTTCTCTTGTAGATCCCTCTAGACCAGATATTAGAGATTGTAGAGCCGTATGGTGTTTTCACAACGGCAACCTTTTCCCTTCACCTTTCCTTGGGCCGCCAATACACTTGGGAATGCATAACAACCGTATAAAAGAGATCTTTAAGTAAGTAGGAGTTTTCCAGGACTTTATGGTCCACTTCTGGGTCTATCTTGTGATTAAACGAAGGAACGCGGCAATAGTTACTATTCCTTCAGGGGCTCGGATTTGGGTTCAAAGTTTATGCAACACTTATACGTATTTTCAGCACTGTCGGCGGTGCAGGGTGTAGTCTCGAAGCTTGCAGATGATTCAGGAGCTTCAAATCTCAAAATTTGAGTGCTTATATGTTGTCATAAAAAAACCTATGCCGGGTAGGGTAGTGGCAAATATGGTTAAACATTAAAGCCTTTGTATCGCGAGTGTATTATGGCTCCATCAGATGGGATTTTTAATATTAGTAGCAGAGTATGTAGCCTTACTGAATCAAAAAGTGCAGTCAGTCAGGATATTGAGAACTGCAACCTTGGCTCTCCATACTTTGGCATCCGAACTGTAAGGTAAGGAAAACGTGAATTGGAGGAGTATCACGTAATATGCAAATCTTAACATGTTCTTATTTATTCGTGATATGTCAAGGGCCCTATATCACAATGGACAATGGAGGGGTTCTCAAGAGCAAAGAAGGGTTCTAATATGGTGTAGCCTGCGGAAGAGAAGAGGAGAGGTGTTTCCTCTTCTTGCGATGCTATATACTGTAACACTAGTAGTATAGGGCTAAGGGTGCCATAGGCTATAATAAGATAGCTACAAGCGATTATTCATTAGATTGAATTCACTCGACATTGTCTTGCTCTCTAATGACATATCCTTTACCAACCAAAACACCATTTCCCATTCATAAATCCATGGGAAAATGCTGAAAAATACACAGCTACTCTGCTTTTGTATTTGCGTCACAAGCCCGGCCTTTTCTTTCTTGCTCTTCGTATGGAAGCGTTGATGAGAGCGGGAGAGGTGCATTGTGAATGAGCCTTCGGGCAGCTGTTTTGCAAGATGCAATGCTTTAAATGTTCGCAATACCAGGGGGGTCGAGTCAATGAGGTTAGATAGACTGACTATCTGTTGCGAGACTATCTGAGTTACTGCTAGCGTTACCAAACTTGAATTGGTTTCCAGACAAAGCAGTAAATTTGGTATTGTATCGGCGGCCATTCAACGGCAAAACTACGGCACTCGGTCGAGAATCGTTCACTGTCCAGTTTTAACCTTCAGTTCTTAACTGTAAATCTGCATTGTGGATATCAGTTCTGGGAATCTCCACTTCATTCGAAGTCATCTGAAAACTATAGTTCAAATATCAGATTTCAGGAGGCGTTCAAGCTGTCTTGCTCATAGGGTACTATCTCTGTCGAGTTGGGTTCCACATAAGCAAGATGGTGCAATGCTCGTTGAACAAGACGGCCAAGATAAAGGTATGTTTCTTGGAGTGTGGAGAAAGTTCCAGACATGTTTACAACACTATGCTGGCTACATTGTTGATACCTAATGTAGAGGCTGATTAGTGCAATCCTTGTTAACGATGAAGTTGAGAGCCTACATATCATGCAGTGCTGCGGAAGTTGGGTCGTTGAAAGTTATCGGAGATATATCCCGAGGAGCAGACCCATCTATCATATCAGTTTCATTGATACTCGGGATTGGCGAAGATCTAGATGATGTGATCTCATGAATTGGCATGTTTACCAGAACAGTACTTTCAAGAAAACTACCAAAGTCCAAGTTAGATATGAGGAGAAAGACTGACAAGTTGAGTCAATACTTACTTAATTCCAATTATTGTGAGTTGTGTTGCACTCTCTGCAAATCCAGCGAGAACTTCGAAGTTGACACAGAGCAGAAGGGTAACGACAACCTGACGTGTAGGTATCCCTTTTTTGGGAGTATTGGATAAAGCTGGAAGTAGTGATGTTAGTGATATGAAGCTCCATTTGACTTTACGGAGATGCAATCACAACTGGAACTGACCATGGCGAAGAAAAGCAAGCGCCTTGCCATATTCTGCAAAAGCAAATTCCCGATTATATTCCAACATCTCGGGTGAAGACCAAGCCCCAAAAGCTATGGCAGCATGTATAACTGGAGAGTCTGATTCGCTCTTTTGAGAGACAATATACTTCCAGAGTTTATCGTCGACAAAGCGGGCAAGTTGAGCACCAACAGTAGTTCGAAATATTTCAAAACATTGAAATTCCCTCTCATCATTTAGAGTTATTGGTGATGCTGGACTTGGTTGTGGTGAGCTTGGTTGGCTTACGATATTCTTTGGTGCTAGAGTTCTGATTTGTCTTGAGGGTTTTGTGGGAGGTTTTGGTTGGGCATATCCATCGCACCGCCAACCAGATTTTGAACATCGCATACATTTAGGTTTCATTTGATCGCATTTGAGATGTCGAATTCTGTCTTTACCGTTAACCGCTTTCTCGAGGTTGGACGAGGAGTTTTCAAGACTTACTTGCAAGTTACACAACCACCTTTGGAGTGAGGAGTTCTGGTTCGAGTTCTCTTATTGGAATGAGATGTGTCACTCATCTTTGATGTAGAAACTTTACAAAGGCATTTGGAAAACAGACTTGTGGAATGGTTTGGTTATGGAAGCATCATATTCAGCCCTATATAAAACGTTTGGAGATCAGATCGGATCCCCTTCAAGGGGTCGTAGTGCAGCCAAGCTCCTATGGGTACTACATTAGTACTAAATGCACAAATCAGCCCTGCCACCTAATAACAGCTTTTGATTGGAGTTTCCGTACATCGCTTAATCTTTCTAGAAACCGAATCCTTAAATCCTTATTGCAATTGCAATTAGTGTATATCCGGATATATGCCCCAATGCCAATTTTTTGGGGATTGTCGCACAGCTGCTGACAGGGATAGTTCGTGAGGTCACAATGCCCACAGCCCTTCCCGTGGCTTAAGTAAGCCTGGCAAAGCAAAAGGTACCGTGCACGTATCCACAGCAATAAGCGCCAGTAGACAGGGCTGGGCTGGTCTGGTTGGTTCCGTTGGATGTAAGACATAACCTTACCCGTGATATTGTCGGATACTACGGAATTACAAGCAGTTTACATAGTTGGGGGAGGCTTTATAGAGCATATAGAGCATGGAAAATAGGCTTCCCATTTGAGAAGACAGGGTTCATAATATGGAAAAAATGTATAAAAAAGAGTCTACCGAATCATATTCTCGCTCAAGGCGATGCAAGTATCTCGAATGTCAATGTCCTCTTTGGAGAGTAACATAGCTAGAGATATAATCTAACAAAATACAGTATTTCTTATACCAATACTTCATATTATATAAACCTTATTGTTAAAAAAGAAAAGGATTTGGTTACTGCGGTCGAAAGCTCTCCCACGTTTTACGTTGCCATCCCGCCGTACCTTAAATTCGTACTTAATAGCCAATAGGGACAACAGGAAGCAAAGGTCTTTTACAACCATGCAACTGCATGAGCCCAACGCGCAGGTACTTCAAGATTATTAATCATCATTCGTCCAGTTATGTGTGTGCGTAGGAGTGAGCGCACTTGAAAACTCCCAATCATGATCCATCTTGACGCAGAAATGATCAAATCTGGCTAGCAAGGATGACTCAATACAGGAACTTCCCGAACTAGCGGGATACATGTCGATTTAAATTTAAGCTCTAATATTCTTCGCTTAATTGATGTTAAGCTTTTAAGTTTAAGTCCACCGGATCCCGGATTTAAGGTTTCATCATTCTTGAGTAGATCTCTAAGAAGCCGAATAAGAATCTAAATCTCCGCTTTTGACGGTATTCGGTAGATCTAGTTTACCCAAAACTTCATCTTGAACGATATGACACCACCAGTACCTGGCTACCAAGCATCGTGTACTGGGAGGTAGTTTCTAAGCAAGGTTAGGAACGTACCAGTCTCGATAGAATCATCAGCTTGAATAGTACCTAAGTATCTACCACAAGGTCCGTATAGTAGCCAATAGGAGAGAGAATATCCCGGACCAGGCACCACATAAAATGTCTGGAAGCAAATTACCCAACTTACCTAACTCAGCCAAGTATGGCTAGTTGATATTCATTGCTATTCATTGCTGTTCAGTCAAACATCCGTGCCATCCATCCTGCTTCCTGCAAGACCAAGTGGTCCACTTATTAAGTTAATCAACAAAGTAGCATAGGTTGTTTGATCTGATTTTCCCTTTTTGAAATAGATTACCGCTCGCCATAGCGCATGGGACGGCAGCAGCCAGCCCCTTAAATTAACCGCTCTGGATGGAGTATCCTTGCATGTATTAACACTTAAAAAAAAGTCCCCGCACTGGTTGCTACCACTCGTACTTACCTACCCACTCATGTTTGCAAACCCACAATGCCAAAGGGTGTTGGAGTCTGTAGTTGGTTTCCACTACCGGAAATATCACGCGTGTAATAGTTTCTAGCAAAGACAGTCCAATCTTCCTGTAACAAACTTCACTAAGAGAGATATTCTACATATTGCCTTCCAAGCCTTCTAATCATCGTAGTAAAATGAAGCTTGGGAAAGTCAGCATGCGTCTCCAAGGAGAGCAGACAGGTCTAGCAACCTACTTAATGGAGTGAAAGCTACTTTACACTTAGTGGTTAAGAGGGGCTCAGCACATTACGAAATATTAAGGGGCAGCGTCTTGAGGGTATCTTTGCTCGTCCTATATTGTGTCAAACACCTCACTGGGGTTTTTTTGTCTGCATACGCTCGCATAATCGAAAAGTATTAACATAGATTTCTTTAGCCGCTCCGATGATTGTGCCACGGTGATTGACGTAAATATATCTAAATTTACAAACTGCCATTTCAAAGCTGATATATGATTTGGTACGTGTTTAGGAACGCTTATTTTAGGAAAATAGCCTAGCTTAATGCTTGGTGGGGAAACACTTCCCTGGATGCCTAAGCACTTCAAATACTTCCAAGTTTTGTATTGTGCTAGCAACGAAACTAAGAAAAAGAACAATATATAAGTCAATGGACACTAAGGTGAAACCAGCGCTGGTGCTTAACTTTTGCTCATCATGAAAGTATCTTGAGTAATTTTCTTACAATCGAAAACACAATGTCGGGAGTAAAGAGTCTTTTGAATCTCTTGGTAGTTCCTCGTCAAGATATACTTACGCATATAATTTCATTTATGCGTATCCCGCTCCGAGTTTTTGTTTGTTTGCTGATATTTATCCACGTATGGCTGACCGAACGAGAAGAAGACTTGAAGGTTTACCTGTTCGCATATTTCCTTTTTTGGCATCCTTTGTATGTAGTTTTTGCATTATAATAACCTTCTTGGCTATATAGAATTGGAGTTTGGGCATAGGATGATATGCAGCTAGAAAAGTTCATTTAAGCAAACAGATTTCCATTATGAAACAACTCGATGTGTGAAATGGCTCATTTTATCCATAATGTCCTTGAAAAAAAGATTGTAGCTCTGATGAACAATCCTGCAACGGTCTAGGCTTGACCCTCAGTCGTTTGTTCTGGTTATGGTGATAAGAACAACATCTATCTATCTTGACTAGTACTTGCATATAAAGAAATCACGGTTAGAAACGAGTGGTATTCTTTAAGAACATCACTATGTATATTTGAAATAGATAGTAAGAAAAAACAATTCAGGGTTCGTACATAATATTCTTTCAGGTCATATTTTTAGCGTAGCATTCCACACGGGCTTGATGCACACTAGAGTTGTATATCCTACAGCAAATATTCATGTCATAAGGTGGCTTTAATGAATGGCGGATTACAAAGTGCGCTATTGAAGAAATTTACTTTTCAATATCACACCGTCCATCAAATGCCAGTTAGGCGTCAACTGCATTATCGGTATTCCACCACGTTAAACCATGAACGATTCAACGCGACCCAGCACTTACGAGCCCTGTTGAAGGTATGCCCAAACACCCAATAAACTGATCGTCGAAACGCAGCATCGCCAAACACCACAGATTGGCATGAATCCATATCCAGAATATGTTCCATTTACTCCCCTACTGCGCGTTGCATGCGGTCCGCCAAAAGGGCGGCGGTAACCGAGATATTCCCCAAACCGAGGTAAGTCATAATTATTTTGCATAGCAATTCTTGTTTTCACGTACGTTACATTTTCCAATTTCCAATTTCCTGATATTCCCTCGTGTTGACGTTATATTTTATACAGGCTCTTTATTCAAAAGTCATTCATTTGCGGACCCCCACAGAGGTTCTTCCTGTGATATACTTGAAAGCCACTCGAGGTATTTTGGAAAACAGAATTGCAGAATGGTCAGTACATCACGTGCTAAGATAACTGATGCGTGTGTCTCTTTCCTTGCGTCTTTATCTTCTATTTAATGCTGCCTGTCTCTGCTAAGTTATATTATATTGACATTGGAAGCTTTCTAGTAGCTTGTACATATTCTGGGGAAATGATTCAACCAATCCCGGCTGGCCCCTGTTCCAAAATTCCCTAAGCTATCCAGCTTTCGGAACACCACTCTCGTTGGATCCGTGCGATCCGTTGAAATAAATATAGATACATATAATCAAACGCATCATTTTTAGCTATGAGTTAACTAACTGCCTGTGGTTAAGATAGACTTGGATACTGCTCTAGCACTGTTATGGCCATTTTAATGCCAAGACTTTACGAAATATATTCCCAACACAGCCTGCCGTGTCTATGAGGCCTCCGATGTGTCAGCTCACAAGGTAGGTAAAGCTGAAAGGTCTCCGCTCACCGTACCAGTGGCAATCAATGGCGCAGCACCCCAAAATCAACCACCAGGATACTCATCGGAGTAGAGTAAGTCTCATGCACTGCTACTGAGGGTGAAACATTGTATTTCGTAAAATCTGCTTATTTTCAGTCGCTTATGTTATGCCATGCTGTGCATTTCGAAGGGATCTAAAAGATCAGTAATCCAAATCGTGACCCATGGAATTATGTAAGCTCTCATATATTCAATTCCAAATAAAAGTTATGGTGGGTAACCACTGAGTCCCTGGTGGCTACAACATAATCTTAAGTAACCAACAGCCGTTGAGACAGCCATCCATGTCCCAGTTATTCAGCACAGGCTCCTGGATAGCACAGCCGACTACATGGCTCCTGTGGATTTGTTATACAAGGTATGAAATATAACAGGGAGAAGCTGTGAAATTACACTATTAGGACAAAGTAGTCGTGAAAACGCCTTGGCACTTAGACTTCATCAAGAATCTATATAGCGAAGTGAGCTATACCGATTTATATATTGGCTTTCAATTAATTGATATGAAGCTAAGTATATAGGAAAGCTCCAGTTTGTGTAAAACTTTCTTGTAAAGCAGGGTCTTGGACTTCATATCTTCCCCTTTTTGTTATGATGTACCTTTACTTGTCTCACGTCAACGATATCATATACTAAACATATGCCCCGTAACACGTCAATCATTGGATCATAAACGGATACTTGCTTTGCTCGCCATCTGATAGAAATAATATTTACATCGTTCCCAAACATCTCCGAGGTCTTGCAGATATCAAATGTGGTTGGTCGCTATACGAAGTGACAAATGGGCTTGCTCCCTAGGATAGCTTACGAAATGCCCATGACCCATGTTACTATTATTTTGACCATCTATGATATGATTATTTCCATGAAGACCACAAGTCCTCCATCAACCAACACCTTCCAATTTGAAGGTACAAGTCCCTCTTCTAGTCATGCTTTTCATTCGCCAATAATGGAAGCTAAGACAAGACATCTCCTAGTTTTGTCATGTCACTACACTTTAGAGTTCTAGGATTAAAGCAAATAAAAATGAAGAGATGGAAATGAGCCGAACAACGGTGTTTGTGAAGTATTGCACTTGCATGTTTGCATTGTTTTATAGTACTACCGTACTTTGAAGTCTATGGAATTCTTTTAGATCAAGCTAGGCTATTATCTTTTTTTACTCAATCACGCCATTGTCGGATTTTGGTATGCCAGCTATGACAACTTCCACTTCAGGACAGGAGCTCAACTCTCTTCATAGTCAGTGCACTGTAATAATATCAGCGTCCTAATTGGCCGGGATAGCAGAGATAAAAGGCTGTATTACTTTTGTCGAAGTCGTCGTGACATCTGGCCGAAGAAGCGATGTTGATGTTACTACGACTTCGGAAGGCGAGGGTACTAACGGCGCCGAATTCGTAACTGTGGCACCAACTTCGGTTGTCGTTGGCAATCCTGATGTTTGGCTTCTCAATAACGGCGTAACATTACCACCACTTCCTGTCCATCCGGTAATGTCATCAATAGTGATAAGTGATGGGTAGGGAGGGTTCTGAGCCGTCACAACAACATCAGATGTCATCGTTACCTGTACCTTTTGTGTTTCCGTGCTTGGGAATGGGAATGGGGGGGATGAAAGACGTTGCGTCTTAGAAGCATATGCACTTGACCAACCTGCCGCCGGGAAAATCGTATTTACAATAACTGTAGTATAATCTATCGATGTTGTGCTAGCAATTCCTGAAAGAATGGTCTCAGTAGATCGAACGGTTTCCGTAGTCCGGGCAGTTTCAGTAGACTGGATTGTTTCTGTTGATCGAGAAATTTCTGTAGAGCGGGCGATATCTGTCGATGGAATAACGGTTACTAAGTTTACATAGTTCATCGAGGTAAGCACGTAGATTTCGCTGCGTACATGCGTTTCCAGAACCACGTCAGTAGTTTGGATGGCCTGTGTAGTTTTATAAGTCTCGATGATTTGGGTAACAACCGTAGATCGTGAAAATTTGAGTAGTGCTGCTCACAGCCGTTGACAGGACAGTCGAAGTACTAGGCATTATAGAAAGTGCTGTACTCTCAATGGACGTTATTCTGCTCAAATCAGTAGAACGGATGACCGAAATAACCAAAGTCGAGTGCGTAGTCTGGATTGTGCTGGAGAATGTAGGCGTAAGCATGATGGAGGTCACCAAGCCTGTCTCAAGCATAGCGTGAAGTTCCTTGACTTCCTTATGGCCCTGCACGTTCTTCACTGTAAGCGGAATTGCAATCACAAGGACTATTGTTAGAATCACTGATATAATTCCGATATTTCTCGGCTTTTTTCGGGCATTCTCCTTCGGTTTGTGGAACATAAAATCAACTTTGCTTGTTGCCCTCTCCTGGTTAGATGGCGGCGTAATGTGTGCTCCTTCTGTGGGGGGCAACTCTTCATTTGTTAGAGACAAATCATCACCATGGTAGCTGTTGGCATAGTTTGGGGGCGAGTCTTCTGGAATCTGTTGTCAGCCCAGGTTAGGATTGAGGTTCCTGTGGTCTTTCATGGTTAACAGGAGCGTTGTTATTGTTGCTTGGGCAAAGCTTTTGTAAACTGGAAAAAGACCGGTTTGCAAAGATTCTAAAAATTGAGGATATGACAAAGGAAGATAATTTGATTTGTATGAGAGTTGTGTTACTGTTCAGCACTTTCACAGTTCTTTGATATAATCTGAAAATACTCGGAACCGCATTGACTAGAATGAACAGGGTGTGATTACTAACATTATTATAATAGTCCTAGCGGCTCACCTAGTATATCATAACTAAATATAGTAGTATGAATTTAGCTATACGAATATAGATATGCTAATTTGTGCTTGAAATTTGTTATGAAATGGCTTGAATCACGACGTTCTTGGCCCAGGTAGCAAATATTAATGAAACCCTAAACAAATCACTTAGTAAAACAATACCTAGAATGTTTATATCTGGGTACGAGTAGCTGTTTTATTACCTGTTTCAGATTCCTGTGGTATTGATTCACCAGTTGCATACCATACACGGTGGTGATCGTTAGCTTCAAGACCCCTAATTCAATTCCCATTCTTAATATAGTCGTTGAAATCAATGAAGTTGCAATTAGCTTGCCAGGTAGCAGGTTCTTACCTACTAAGAAAAATATCGAGTGACAATTATGGAGCCTAAACTAGGTTAATTCTGCTGATCCAGGTTGGAACAAACTTGTTGCAATTAAATTGTTTAAGAGGATAACGTGAGATAGCATAATAAGGAACAATCTAGACACTAGAGACAGTACAAGACTCGCGCATTAACCAATTCATATGTTTTTCTTTCCGTTTTTCTCCGCGCGATCTTTCCGCTCTTGTAACACGGACTCTACACCTCTCTTCACTCCCTCCTCTAACCCAACACTTGGCTCCCATCCCAACCTCTCCCTCGCCTTCTTAACACAAAAAGTCCGATCCAAACTACAATTTGCCATTTGACTCCTGTTAAACTTCTCCGGTCTCCTAGTCCCCCAACTCACCGCCCAAACAACCCATTCACAAATCCCCGCCACCAACATGACTATCCACATCGGCACTACCGTGACCTTCTCCATAGGGGTCCTATCACCAGCTAGACCCCAGACCAAACGAGCAAAGCCCCAGAACTTAATCGGGGAGTTATTCGTAATAAAGAAAGCCTCTCCCGAGACCCTTTTTGAGGTATGCGGGGGCAGAGAGAGAGCTGCTTCGCGAATCATGGCTTCGGCACAACAGACACAGGCATCAGCTACATTTCCCACGTACACGAAATCAAAGTCACTCGTGCCATCTCCGAACTGGACGCGTGCCATGCCTTGATCCAATCCATTCAGCAAAGCCGGTATGACTTGTGCATCGCCTTCTCCGAAGATGCCGGATGGTCGTAACACCGCTGTATGGAGTTGGGGAGGGTTGTTGGCGGCGAGAACCATGGTATCGGCGGTGGCTTTGGCGGCGGTGTAAGGGTCGTGGTGGGTGGAAGGGTTCACGAGAGTTGCGTTGAATTCGGTGACTAGAGAGAATGGAACGCCTGCTATCACGGAAGCGCTGGAGATGTAGATGTAGTGTTTCACAAATGGGCATTTGAGCGCAAGAGAGAGAGAGATTGAGGTGCCTTTGATAGTGGTTATGGTAGATGACTATCTTAGTTCTTAGTATAATGAAGAACCAAAATAGATATCACTTGCCAGCCAATCTCAAATCTCTAGCTAGTCTAGAAAATTGAAATTCTAGGGAAGAATCGACGAACCTTTGCTCTAGCATTAGCTAGTGGTGATGCAGTGTTTACAACGATTGTTGGTTTGTGAGTTGAAAGGATAGACTCTAGAGCAGATTGATCCGAGATATCGCATGCATAGTAAGTTGCCCCCTCAAGCAAACTGTGTGTTGGAGAGCGACTGATCACGGAAACAGTAGGATGGGAAGGGTGGTCGAGGAAAGCTTTTACAATATGATAACCGAGAAACCCGCATCCTCCGATCACCAGTACATGAGACAATGCCGTAACCTCTTCTTTTGCCATATTCGGTTGCTGTTTGATTGTTAAACTAAAATCAAAATGATGGATGTAATTGATTTCTTCCACTATATGGTACATTTACGCGACAGCTCGTCTGTTGGAACTTTGTTGGATGATTATTGCCGCAAATGGGGCTATTGTCATAGATCAATTCCCGAGCGTGCAACTTAGCCAAAATTTCTTGCATAATGGATATTTCAATTCGCCTTTCTACAGGTAGAGCACTTCAGCTCCCAGTATATACTGCATGAAACCAGCTAGCTTACGGTAGCACCACGGGCTAAATACAGCCCAATAGAAATTAGCCTCAAACTGTATAGCAGAAACATCGTAGTAGAGGTATTAACATATCTAAATAGCTAGAAGCCTGTCAGCCTCATAGCAGAAGCTAATAATTAGTATGTTTTCTAATCTTAGGTAGCAATAGAATATTCTACTGTATACCTTTAGCATGACTTTGAGTAATAGATATCTTTGAACTAACCCCAGGAAAATCTAATGACACTGTTGTAGCCTAAGGCACCACTGCTCCCACATTTCTAGTATTACGGTATAGCATCGTGAGAAGGGGGGCAACACCACTTCTCTTCCTTAGACTACACCGTATACAGAACCCTTCTTTACTTTGAGGAACCTCCCCTCCATCGTGATATAGGGTCCTTTACACATATACAGGCCATAGTGGTGAAGAATATACATTATTTGCGGGAGAAAAGCTAGTTTTCACTCAGACTAGCGCTATAATGCGCACTTTAAAATGAGAAAATGTTTTGATAGGTACAGAAAGAGATATTTATATTGAGCCGCATAATCCAAGACATAACTTGCCTCCGATAAGCAAATGGTAGGGTTTCTGGAACCACGAAATAAAGACCATATATACTCAAGAGCGCTCACGGATCAAGAGCATGGCATCCCTGCGTGGTAAGACAAATGTTCGCCATTCCCAAGTGGCAGGCTTCAGAGTATTGGCCAATTTAAATTCGTATCGGCTGATAAGGAGGACCATGACACTTTTCATCTCAAGCGAAGCAAAAAATCGACCCGGGCTACAATTATTTAGAAACATAGAAAGCATCAGGGTGTTATCCGTATATGCTTACCAAGCCTCCTTTCCGTACCCCCAGAATGGAAATGCCATGCTAACATCTGTTACCTTGCTTTCCTTAGCAGTTGTCTTTTCTAGCTCCACCGATGCTTTTGGGAAGGCGAAACGAAAACCATCAAAAGACTGTGGATTTGGGTAATAGGATGCGTCGTTCATGATGTTATATGAAGGAATGCAAACGATATTCCCAGCAGGGACGTGTGTCCCATCGCTGAACGTGTGAGCCTGGAGAGCTTTCCGACGTGTTGAGGCTTACGAGTTTTTTGTTAATTGTAAGTTGTTGTCACTTTTTTAAAGAAGGTGTCTTACCACTATCTATTGGTTGTGTCCTCATTACCTCTTTAAGGAAGCTGTTCAAGAGAGGAAGGCTCTCTATTTCGTTAAGAGTAGTTGTCTGCTGTTGGTCAATCTCATCGCGAATTGGCTCAATATACTCGGGGTGTTGGCAGAGCGCATTTATAGTATGTGCAAGAGTCTTTTTGTTGTTTAGCTTCCAGCATAGAACAGGGGCTTAAGAGATATTACCATGGGAACTGAGTGACCACCAGCGCGCCAGAGGCTTTCTAAGAGGAGGATTATCCTCTCCTCTGTCCAATATGGCTTTCCTTGGGTCAGAAGCACTGTGTATTGGATTATGTTGACAAACTATTTGGTGATTAAAAGCGTTCATCATGGGAATAATAGAGCTTACAGGAAGGTTACTTTCAACTTTAGGGGCATATCTATCCTCAACTATCTGCTTACGTACGAGAGGCACGAGTCGTTCAATCAGAATGTTTCGATACTTATCGCCCCTTGTGATGACCGATTTCACTAACCTGTCTGATTTAAGAGTGGGTCCTTATATTTGAAAAGCTGGGATGCAGAATACTTAGATACTTACGGTATTGCAAAGGCTGGGACATGTTGGACAATTTCTCCAAACGCAAAATACTGTGCAGGAAATTTTCGAGCAGCCTCCTGAAACTCAGTGTCGGCCCCTGGTTAATGGAAGCATCAGCAGCTACTTCAGTAAACAAACGATTGACAGCCTACACAAAGTCTCGCCCCAGAAGATGGGCCCAATTACAGACACTGTAATATATTCCAAGAATGGGTAGTGGTGGATTGGCTTCCATCCTCCTGATTGATTGTGATCAGTGATTGTTTTTTATGTCTTTAAACTCATTAACATACCGTCGATAGTTTTCTTTTTTTCAAGATGATTTGTAAATCCTTTGACCAAAGTCTCATGAACATAAGGATAAAGCGCCGACAATTTGCTTGTCAAACCCTCTCGTAAGACTCGAAAGAAATAAACCTGAGTCATGTGTACAGATTCACCCGGATCATGCCAGAGCTTGTTGTATCTATAGGAGAAGAGCTAAAAACGTGTCAGTGAAAAAACTAACTCAACTAATTGTGGACCTTACATCATCATAGGCTTGATGTAGAGAGAACTTTGATGAAGAGGCAAATTCTTTAATGCTTTTTTCCGAGGAAACAAATACGCAATAATTCTTTGGCGTAAGTAGCATGTAGCTTTTTCCAGATACCTTCTAATCATAAGTCTAACAAGCTCATCTTTTCATTATGATATTATGGTACCAACATATGAATCTATGAGCATCTTCCTTCCTTTAAGGAGCCATCGCTTCCCTCTAAGCCAGCGAGTGATTCGCGAATATTTCACTGGAAGATCCAGGTTGCTCTACTCTCCACATCAGATTTACTTTAAAAACGGTAGTATAGATTGAAAGAGACGTACAAAGACATACAGGGGCTTGGGGAAAGGAAGGCATCATGCTGTCGATCCAAAGGATAAGAAATACTAGGCATATTGCGATTCCACCTATAATGCAACCATAAATCAAAGAGTAATATGGGAAACTACTCCAGTCAAGTTGAAGCATATTTGTTAGTTGAAAATTCGGAAGTAGATGGGCTGGTTCCTTGATGTAGCAAGTAAGATACCGTAGGAGAAACGGGAGGAGAACAGTACATATAGACCAGTAAATTGATCAAGTTTTCTTAGTCCTCAGCTTCTATTCATCCACAAATTTTGCGGATGCCTTGCATATACATAAGTGATGCAGATCGCTAGGAATTGCCGCCTGTTCCTCATGCATAGCACCACAACACCACAACAGCAGAACTGATAATGGAAGTTTCAGACCTAACTTTCCGGTACGTAGCCACCTTCCCGATGAAAGATTTGCCGACTAAGGTAGAGAAATTGCAGCCTACGGGTAAAGACATCCCCTGTAGGAGGAGGTAAATACGTGAATCTTTGTTGCACGGTGTCGCTTTCGATAGCATAAGAAGATGAATGAGCTCTTTCAAGCTGCAAGAAAAATAGCTCCAACGTTTCTAGCCCCCACGAATATTTATAGGGTAGTTGGATTTTCCTCTGCACAGACGATACTGTCTTGCCCAATAGCCACTGATACTACTGCTAGAGAGTACCATTACAAACAGGCTTATCTTCATTGACTTAATATACCAGTGCAATATTCGTAGATCATTTGCCAAAACGAGGCTTGCTTGCACCCATTGCTGAGAAATTCGTTGCATCTCTACCATACAAATTCGACATGATGAAGAAATCTTAGAATGCATATACGACGGGTAAAGCCACTTGTAATTTAAAAGGGCTATACGGTAGTCTGTTCCTGTATTGTTTGGTGTTGGCTTCTCTACAGCAATGGTGTTGAGCAACTTTAGCCTTTGCTAGTATATGCTGTTGGTATGTTTTATCACCAACTTTTCAAACAATCAAAAGCACACACCAGTACCGCGCCGCTCAGCCTCCTCTTCAATCTGGGATTGAACTGTCAGGCCAGCCTCTTAATGGTCACAGCTTTGTGGCAATTAATTAATCAATATTTAACCGGTTGGTATTGCTCTATCACTATTTGTTACCAACTCCTCGGTATCATTAGGACATATCTATAGTGAGCTGTCAATATCGGTTGCCCCTCCACGATATATCACGCAATACTCAACTTGCAGACTTTGCTTTAAATCTTGTGCGTTGTAAGATACAGCGATACTCCGGCAGTTGTTTAACGCAAGAATACACCAATGAGAATCCAGGGTGTGATTCCGGAGATACCATGTCTGCTATTTATCTTCTGCATGTCAGAACTATTCCTGGATAATTCGACTCTGTTTTCCAAAACGTCTGACCGAGATGCACCTTTCTGTCACAAGAGAACACTGGCCCGTTGTTGGAATAATAAGTTCAGAATTGGAATGTATTGCTCGTGTATATCCAATTTTCAAAATTCCAGCTTTAAGAGACTTTTCCCAAGACGTCTCGGAAAACATTCGTTAGCATCAATCATGTCCTTGAGCACCATTGATCCAAGCATCCTACCATCGCTGGCTGACTTACCAGCCGGTGTCCCTCCAAAAGGTGTTGAGGCTAATTTCCATAATCCTTTTACGTTGGCTCCACTTATCTATTCGATTGGGACCATTTTTGTTTTTATAATGCTATTCTTCGTTGGGGTCAGATTTTACGCCAAGATGTTTCTTATTGGAGGTTACACGTGGGATGATCGTGAGTCTGACTGATATTTAGTTTGCTGAGCTATTTTCCATAGGGAATTTATACTGACGCAATTACAAGTGACGTGTCTTATAGCTGCTGTATGTCATCTACTTTCAATTATATAGAGCTTGAGAAGGACTCATCATATTCTTAGCTGGGAACTATTGAACAGTTGATAACAGCTTGTTTGAGTAAGTTAAAACAATGTTAAGCTCACACGTCTTCAGGGTTCAGCTAAAGTTCTTTGAATAGTTGCCAAGGATGGTGCCGGTACGCATCAATGGGACCTCAAGATAGGTGCAGTCATCAATCGTGACTTTATTGTCGTCAGTTACCTCAAAGCCTCATTCAAACTTTAAACTAATTTGGGTTACAGAGTGGAGCTGCCTTTGTTGTCGCTACGCTACCAATCCAGATGTTTGCAAGACTCACTCTATTCATCCTCTACTTTCAGATCTTTCATCCTAACCCTAATCTTCGGCGATGGATTTGGATTGGTGGACTCGTTAATACAGGCTTCTATTTTGCTACATCGATCGCTCAGTTCTATTACCTTATACCTGGACCTGGGAAAACTTGGATCGGTAACATCAACCTGGATCCAAATAGTCCAAATGCAACTGTTGGGGTAGTAGCATCGTCATTTGGTATGCTTAGTGACTTCTATCTTTTCACCCTGCCAGCCATAGGCATAATGCAACTGCAAATGTCGAAGGAACGAAAATTGGGACTGATTAGTATTTTCGGGTCCGGGCTTCTGTAAGTCCCGTATATCATTTTTTCTTTTAAATTTTCTCAAGATCTATCTGCCTGACATGACACTAGAGGTTGTGTGGTCGGTGTTGTAGCGCTTGTTTACCGGCTACGATCGAAGAATGGCACAGACGGAACCTACCAGCTTTTCCCACCCATGATACTTATGTAAGCTCTCTCAGGCTGTCTTTCCGCGGAATTTGAAGCTAACACTTGAGCCTAGTATTATCGAATTATCTGTGGGTATATCTTGTTCATGTATGCCTGCTGCTCGTAGCGTAACAAGACGCCACTTTCAGCTATTTTCTGGGCTCGGAACCTACTTCTCACTACTGCGAACACGAGGGACAAAAGTTTCTGATTCTGAGAGAAATCGACAAGAGGAATATAATGTTTTGACAAACGAAAGACACGGCAGTGCGAGACTCTCTCAGCAATACTCTAACCTCGAGGAATTGGAGCTTGGCCAGTTACCGCCCGCCAAAACTTTGATCAAACCAGGTAAGAGATGGGATGTACAGGAGGATATAATTCACGTACAACGTGAAGTCCATCAAGTGCGGGATCCAAGTCAAGCTTTTTGAGAATCAAGACATGGAACAGGATCAAACGCGAGTCGCAGTATCCCTGGGTCAGTAAAAGAGTAAGGTTGGATATGATCACTTGAATCTTCTTCGATATGCCATGCAAGCTGCAATAGAATTATGAGTGTCTAGGTTTCAGGGTGCTACACTAATACGTAGTGAAAGCTCATTCTGACATTTCTTCATTTGTAACCACCTCGTACGAAAGTCTCTACTGAAATATAGGTTGTTTGAAAAATGTATTAAGTGCTACAGAGATCATTGAAATGTAGACTGAGGTTATATAGTGGAACAGCTTTAAGTTTATGGAATGACATCTCTGAATACAATCCCAGACTGTAGACACCAAAATTTATTACGTTTGCCTTAAATTAGTACTACAGGCGTCCCCTCCATGCGTTCTGCGCACATAAAGCTGGATTAAAGTACAATCTCTCCACGAATTATCTTCAATATCACGCCTGCTGCGATTTCTCTACCACTTTCCTTTTGGCATCGCTCACCAAGAGTCTTTGAAGTTGAGCGTATTTCTTTGCCACACACATCGTTCTCATCCAATACCAAACATAGAGCATTGCCAAACTCAGTATCAGAGATGCCAGGAGCGCAGTTTCTATTGGCATAAATGCCAATTTTTAGAAACTCGGCGCAGGCGGCATTGCCGTATGTGTCGTACCACACCGGAAGAATCACATGTGGGACTCCAGCTCTAGGTCCAGGGTAAGTAAAGAGGCTAGTTGATACAATCGAAGGCAGGCAGTTATGTATGCGTAAAAGTCTGAAAGGTATAAAAGAAACTAACCTGCATGTTTCAAAATACGCGTTGGCACCTCCATGATGTACACTAGCCACAACGCCTGGTAGAGCGAGCAGGTCAGCGGGCGAAACATCCAGCCACTTGACAATCTTTACTCGACCCTCCACCCAAGCAGGACCAAGCGCGCCGGTTATGTCCCCATCAAGTGATATTCCAGCTTGCTGTTTTAGTTTCCAGAGAACTCTTAGCTTTGAATACTTCCGGAGTGCGATCCCTAAACCTCTGGCCAAAGAAGTGCAATAACCTTCTTCGAAACAGATATGGGATCCAAAATTTACAATAACAGTCTCCCCGTTTCTCATCCACTCCAATAGTTGTACTGAACTTTCCGTGTTATTGGTGGTCGTGGGTGACGAAACGATTGGCCCACAGGCAGTAACATTGGGCGGAATGACCGCAAGTGGAAGACTGAGCTCAGGCAGGTCTGGTACAAGATAGTGAGTCTTTTCAGGCACGTATGGTCGAGTACTGGGAATGGAGCCTGTAAGTCCAGCGCTTTTACGCACCGCTGCGATTTCCCGGAATTCATGAGAGAAAAGAAAGCACATGGCGACTAGGCGGAGAAGAATGTAAATATTAGCAAGAACCAGGTAAAGGGGAAGTGGAAATAGATATCCAGAGGACATACTATCAAGTTAATTAGTATGGTACTACAGGCAACAAGCACGAAACTTACGCCGGATATTTCCACAAAACACCCGCCCAAGGCTGTACAGGGATCAAGAGGTCCTTGAGGCCCATCGGTGACAGAACAATAAGCTTCTGTCTAAGAATTCGGCAAGCATCTATCTCAGGTGCGCATACAGGATCTATCACTACAACAATTGGTGATAGATTCTGGAGGATCTCCCTACAAGCATTATGCTTCTCTAGATATTGTCCGTTCATCCAGTGCTTCATCATTTTGGCAACATTATCGAAGCTAGATACGGCACCGCGCATACCGGGTCGATGAAGCAAATCATTAATACGATATCCGGATTGAAGATAGCCCCCAAACATCGAGGAGCCGGGTAGTAGATGGAAATTTACATTGTGGCCGAGCTGCGAGACTCGTTGGGCTAATAATGCTGTCGAAGCAATGTGGATTGCAAACGAAGATTTACTGCGACGGAGTAGCTGTTCAGCCACAGCAAGTATAACGTTGGCCTGACCGTGGTCGCTGGATGTGATAAATAAGATAGGTATTTTAGCTTCTTCATTTTCCATAGTGCCTGGAAAGTTGCTAAAGGAACAATATTGATATGTGAAGGTCAAAACGATATTTTTCTTTCGTACCAACCAGTTTTGTCCTCGATAATCGCCGGGCTGTAAGCACCTAGCACACATAAATACCACATGTATTACGTCTGTAGTATAGTACTATATGACAAGCCTGATATATGCATGATGTAGGTAATATAGCGGCAATGGATAGAACGCTCGTACCTAGCACACGGGTGGATTCATCCATACTGTACTTTCGTTGTCAACAAATAGCCGTCATTTAGCCTATATAGATGTTGTTGGTTTAGATATAACCAGCCACTATGAATGGCTTTCCAATATTATTGCTTATCTTATTGGACCCGACAGTTTGGCACCAAAGAGTACAGTCCTTTCGATAGTTCACTTTACCCGCGGGATCTGTAGAGCACCATACGATCGATCGGGTCTGGCGTAGGCAAGTCTGAGGCACTACGAGAGCATGTAGTTTGTTGCTCAGGCTCGCATCCCATTTTTCACAATCTCATCACAGCCCTGATGTGTGCAAAAAAGGCGCAACCTATGCGCGAAAAGATTGTGGCGCCGACACTCAGAGAAGAGCCTCGTGATGAAAATGAAGTTGATTTTGAGGGACCAAATGATTTGACACAAGCTCGAAACTGGAAGCCACCCAAAAAATGGAGCATGATTACCGTGCTTGCGTTTATGACATTTATCTCGTATGTAAATTCGGTGCAAAGTTAGTTTGGTTGATTTATTAATATCATCTATAGCACTTTAGCATCCACCATGTTCGCACCCAGTATTCCAGCCGTCATGATCGATTTCAAGTCTCAGAGCTCAACTTTGGCTACCTTAGTGGTATCAATATATGTGCTTGGCAATGCGATAGGTCCTTTGATACTAGCCCCATTGTCAGAGCTATATGGAAGGGCTCCGGTCTACCACACCACCAATATTCTATTTGTTGTTTTCACGGCAGCCTGCGCACTTAGTTGCAGTATGCCTATGCTGATCGTGTTTCGTTTTTTGGCTGGTGCTGTTGGCGCTGCGGTCTTGTCCATAGGTGGAGGGACTATCACGGACCTCTTTGTACCTGAAGAACGAGGGAGGGCTATGGCCTTGTGGTCCTTGGGTCCTTTACTTGGTCCCGTTGTAGGTCCAGTGGTAGGTATGTGTCTCTAAAAGGATATGCTAACTACTTTGCGTCAATCGTCTAATCGTGGTACTGACACAACTCAGGTGGATTCGTCGCTGATGCGTTGGGTTGGCGTTGGATCTTCTGGATTCTCACAATTTTGGTGTGTTGATCATGCCGTAAATATCATATTAAGACTAATATCTGGATTAGTCTGGCTTGACCGCAATACTTTATCTCTTCTTCGTGCCAGAAAGTTATTCGATGGCAATCTTGGAGAAGAAATCTCGCCATCTACGAAAGTCAACGGGAAATTCGAATTTTCGCTCTATACTCTCTTCACCTTACTCGCCCGGTACCACTCTCTTCATAGCCCTTTTAAGACCATGCCGGATGCTTCTATTTTCGCCAGTTGTCAGCTTGATTTCAATATCTATGGCCGTTGTCTTTGGCAAACTTTATCTTCTGTACACGACCATCACTTTTGTTTTTGAGGCCCAATATAACTTTAGCCACAAATTCACTGGCCTGTCGTTTTTGGGTCTGGGGGTAGGCATGTTCGTGGGAGTAGGAGTTTTTGGGGCTGTGTCAGATCGCAAAATGATGTCCAGGGCAAATGAATCTGAAGGTGGCGAGCTAAAGCCCGAGTACCGTCTTCCCATCATGTTTTATGGAATCACTCTTATCTCCATGGGCTTTTTCATATATGGGTGGACAGCGGAGAATCATATAATGTGGATTGTGCCTATTATTGGGACGTTCTTCGTTGGTACTGGTTTAATGGCTACCTTTGTAAGTTCGAGTGAGACTGGCAATCTTTGTTTATAAAACAGAAGCTTACTGATTTGTTTGCAGACACCCACCCAAGCATATCTTGTTGATGCTTTCCCTGATCATTCTGCGTCCGCTATGGCTGCAAGTACGCTCCTTCGTTCGATTGGCGGCGCGTTTATACCATTAGTCGGGCCACCAATGTATGCTTCGCTGGGATTAGGTTGGGGAAATTCACTGCTTGGGTTTATCACTATAGCACTGATACCGGTTCCTGTCTTTCTAATTTTGTATGGGGAAAAGATGAGGAGAAGCTACACTAACTAACCACGTATCCCAAAGGTAAAATAACGTCAAGAGTTCGTTTTGTTGTATTCAATATATATTCATACAGGTTGAAGATTCAGGTTTAGGTTGTTAGTGAAGGACTTAAATTACTTTGTGGGTTCCGACACAAGCTGCTATCTAACGTGCCAGATAAAAGTGGCCAATATTGGCACCTTTTCATAGGATTTTCTACATTAACAACCAACCGTCAACTCAACCTAAATACACCCAGTTCCCCTTTATATATTGTCTCAAGACTTATATCCTGAACGTCTCTAGTTAACCTTGGTGAATGTCTGGTGATTAAGCCGTGACGCAAAGTTTGGCTTGATAATGTTATGGAAAGACACAATGGTTATCACAGTCAAGACCGCACGCATTATCAATAAACATAATTCTGCTTGTTGCCGTGATTGATTGTCATAATCTACTGACTCCGTGTTGCAGCTGTGCTGCAACACCGAGCACTCACATCACTCGGGAGTCATTCAATCCCTGAGAATGATGTAGTTCATAGCTCATGGCTGAGAACTTAGATATTCGTGTAAAGGTATGGAGAAGTGAAATTTGCAACAAGAAGTCATGTTTGGTGATTAATATCCACAATCAGTCTCGCTGATACAACGCCTTTCGTGAGAGCTAGCCCTACGAATAAAGTCTAGCCCTCCGGAGTTTACTGATGACGGGATATTCGACAACTGGCTTTTTCTCCCAGTAGAGCATAGGAGCCGGCCGAGACATCTAGGTTGTCCTTGCGGGCTTTGGTTGCTATGTTGTCTTTAATGCGAATGGGAATGCTGTGTAAACTTAAGGAGTTAATTCTCGGCTAAACCGTCCCATCTACGTCCCATCTATCTTCTCCTTGGCAAGGTATCTTGACCTTCCCCATACGCTTAGATCACGTGATAATGATCTACATACAATTCCCTTCAATTTATCTTATCCCATGTGCACCACTACATCCATCAATGAATTTGTCTGCTTCATAGCATTTCATCTAACTAGATCTCTGATTTCGCTCAATCCTGGTCCGTTGGTCATTTACCTTGACATGGCACCCATCCGGCTCTTGGAGTCTAGAAGTTCCATGGCCAAGTACCTCCCAACCTCCACTCTCGATCCTGAAGATGGGCATGGCAATATGGACACTCCCAATGCACTAAATTCGGATGTATCTCTCACCGTTGGAAGGTCGTCTGTAAATAATTTATGCTCCTTATCGGATGAGAAGGCTTCCTCCCTGTTGATATCGCCCAAAGCAGCAAGAACCCTGGGCTGGGGCGACAGGCAGGATGCTCAGAAACCAGTGAAAGAGAGGAAGAGATTTGGGATAATAATTCACCTGGCTATTGCTAGCTTGCTTGTTTACAGTGTCTTTCAGGTATTTATATCTCCCTTAGACAAGGTCCCTGATTCTATCCTTGATTTGTCACCCACAGCCAGGGCGTTGAGGAATAGCACTGATAAGATTATACATAGTATATTTCCCCTCCAAAGTCCACGTCCCTAGGTGAAGAATCATGGAAAACCCTCCAGCATCATGTTCCTCTACTCAGCATCTCTCCAATTCCTCGATCAGAGTTCCTAGCACGCCAAACCACTCTAGCGGGAGTTCTCGATAAAGCTGGCGTTGATGCCTTTATCGCCGAACCTTCTGCCTCTACGGCCTATTTTGCTAATATCTCTACTACTTTCGAACTCTCTGAACGTCCGTTTTTGGTAATCATCACCAAAACGGGGCAATTTTCGTACCTGGCCCCCAAGTTCGAGCTTGGCCGCATTGCGGGGCTGGATATGGTGTTTGAAAACAAAACTGTTATTGAATGGCATGAAGAGGAATCACCATTTGAAGCACTGAAAAGGGCTACTGGATTTCAGAAGGTGATGTTGGATGAACACGTGCGGTTCTTCATCGCTACAGGGCTAGAAAAAGCAGGGATTAAAGTTGTGGCTCCGAGTGAGGAGGTGCAGTCGATTCGAGCTGTGAAGAGCCAAAAAGAGATTGCGATTCTGAGAGCGATCAATGAGTTTACGGTAGAACTTGTCAGGTCGCTACAACGAAACATCAAAATCGGCGTTACGCAAGCGGAAATCACGTCAGCAGCAAATTATTTATTCTCTACAGCGGGGATAGGAAAAGGATTCTGGGCGTTGATACTGATAGGCGAACAAGCTGCGAATCCGCACGGAGGGAGTTTTGGTAGGGTATTGAAGGATGGAGAATTTGTGTTGATTGATATTGGAAGTAGCTTGCATGGATATGGAAGTGATGTTACGAGGACCTTTCTACCGGCTGGCTCGACGGTTAGTGATGAGTTGTTAGGCGTTTGGTGGACAGTTTACGCAGCGCAGAAAGCTGCTGTTGAGACGATGAGGAGCAATGAGACGTGTTCAGTGGTTGATGCTGCAAGTAGGAAGGTTGGTTGCCGCACAAGATTATTTCTCCTCACTTATCAGCTTACTGATCTCAACAGGTTATATCAAACGCAGGTTTCGGCCCATACTACACCCATCGTCTCGGCCACGGCTTAGGCCTCGAGATGCACGAGCATCCATATCTGAACGGTGCAAATTCGGAGAAACTAAGACCTGGAAACGTTGTAACTAATGAGCCGGTATGTTTCCTCTTTCCATCTTCATACCAGCCTATTTCCAGAAGCTAGCTTAAATTCAACGTAACTCAAACTGACAATGAAACGCAGGGGATTTACGTAACCTCCGAGGAAGCCAAAAACATCAAGCTTGCATTCAACTCTGGATTTGGCATCCGGTTGGAAGATGCAGTGCTGGTCACGGAAGATAAAGCTGAAGTTCTGACAGGCCGACGAGCGAGAGGGCCGTATGAACCTTGAGCTTCTGTTTTCGCAATGCTCTGTGGCGTACCGTCAGGTTCTCCACGATATTTGTGCCACGTCAAGGCCATTCAGCTCCAGTGAAAGCTAATACGGTCTTACTCAGTGCAAATCGATGGAAGAGTATTTGCATGGACGTGGGATAAGCACCGCATATCGGAGCGTTTGTGTTTGGTATTTGATAGATTTTGGTAATCCCCACGGGAGAAAGACTTCATTGCTGTAACCCCCACTCAATCTGCTAGGCTCACCGCTCCACTGTTCAGTGTTCAGAGCCAGGACTTTCGCACCAGCAGCTTTGAGATGCAATTCAGAGAAAGTGATTTATAGCGGGCACAAATCGGAGTCTTTCCACATCAAATGCTAGCCCCCGTGATCAGAATCCCACAGCGGCGGTGCTTCAAAACCCCACGTTCAGGGACAGTAGTTCCTCTCGTCGTCATGTTGTAGCAGGCGAGTTGCAGGAGAATTCCATCCTAAAGAGGAGTTGCTTGCAGATGTATGCAGGACACGCACAGTCCTTCCGTATATCCCGAGTGACCCCCTCGAGCCCTTCCAATCAGGTTCATCACGTGGTTGGTATTTCTCCAACTGAAGTCCATCTTCATCCGATGAATGTCCTCTTACCACGAATGTTCTCTTATTCACGCTCGGGGTTGACTAAAAAGGTGCTTGCGGCCGATGCGGATGTAACACTCCCCGAACGAAGAGAGATATCAACCGGCGAAGACACGATACTTCAGCCTTGTGTTTTCGTTCTTGTACCAAGTGTCCAGTCGCCCGCCAGAAATAGATCCCATCATCCACAAATAGTATAGAAGTATGTCGTCCCACCACCGGAAGGAGGGGAATTCGCTGCTGTGGTGTTAGGTCGTACTATACATCTACTAAGTATACTTATACTATATTGTACTTGCGAACTTCCTTTCTACTAAGTACGCAGTTTTGATATCAGTCATTATTACAGGAAATCTCCTCGCCTAGCTTTCATGGCCAACCACCCCAACCACGCTAACACTCACGCTAATAGTTACGCTAGCCGGGGATACCTACTAAGTGCCAAGCGCCAAGTGCCGCGGCACTGTATCTTTTGCTGCTAATGTGCTTGGCGCCAAGCTAAGTGGCAACCTCTCAAAAAAGAAAGAAGAAAAAAAGAAAGAGAGCCGAAGGTTCGTCTGATGATATCAAGAGCTAGGAAGAAAAGATGAAGCTGCTCAATTGATTTGAATCCAATGGGTTTTAATCATCTACTTACTTACTCACTCACTACCGGTACATACATATATAATTCATCACCATCATCTTTTCCATTTCTCTGTATCTACCGAGTGTACTTAGTTATCTAACTTAGATAAGCAATCAAAGCAGTTTTATGTGATATCACCACCACCCCCGGTCCAAAGCAATACAAGTGATCCCCTTCCCTTACGTAGCCAATCTCCAAACTGATTACTGGCACTCACTCACTCAATCTACTTACTCCTCCCAAGCAATTCCCAAGCAACCACCAAA
>Ga0247734_1000711_pt1 | contig 27655 bp, 26 predicted proteins | sample UWRJL103311B2_FD_180933 | JGI IMG/M metagenome (GOLD analysis project Ga0247734, IMG submission 180933) | Plant litter microbial communities from Arlington Agricultural Research Station in Wisconsin, United States - UWRJ-L103-311B-2 | ecosystem: Environmental > Terrestrial > Plant litter >...
GTATGGTCGTTGCAGGGCGAAAGCAATTTTTTTGGCACCTTGCCCCCAAAACTTCCGGTACTGCAGCAATTGATTGTCTGATCGTGTCCCCAAGGATTCCTTCCCGTCGACATCATCTTCATCTTCATACTGCAACAGGAAACTAGGAAAATCCCCACCACCTTAATGGCCAGCGGTGAGGGGAATGAGAGAACGTTTCCTAAAGCTATATTACCAAACCAAACTCGCTTAAAAAGCCTTGCATTACAAGAACTTTTGATACTACATGTGTCTGTGTCTGTGACCGCTTTCGAGAATAACCCCCCCTTTTAATGTTCCTTTCCTTTCCCGTATGGGGAGTCCGATACTTCCTATGTGCTATGTGCACTCGGCCAAAAAATCAAGGGAGATTCTTCACCCTCGCGGCCGATCAAGAGCAAATTAGGGTAGGTGACTAGCTAAGGTTTCAACACATCCCAGGTATCAGTGAGTGTGTGTATTTGGGATGTTTTAAAATCATTTTCGTTGTAATAATTAGCTTTATGTTATATATCTATCTATCTGCCTTGTTCGAAAGTAAGCATGACATTTGGGCCCTGAGAACAGAGGTACTCCTCTAGTAGTGACGACGTGGTTTTTCAAGTGTGCGTAGCCAGTAGCTATCGTGTTTGTATGAACTAGATGTCTCCGTGGACTTGAGCTTTATGCCAACAGCTTCACATTTTCGATACTGCTGGGAAATTAAAAGATACTTTTGAACTTTTGATATTCCGTTCAGACTCTAAGACCTAAGACTCCCCACCCACTACGACTTCGCAAGCAAGCAACCAGCGGAGCTGTAATATGCCAAATTGCACTACGCCTCCCAATGGTTCTAATTCATAGGCCATGTTGTTCAATTCCGTTGTTTCGGCACACTTGACGGCTTGGTTTTTGTAAATCTTTCTCTAGGTAGAGAGGGTGGCATATAAACCCATTTTATATGTTAATAAAAAGAAATCAACAGAAACACAATTCTTAGGAATTGAAACGTGTCTCAGTTGTCGCGGAAGTTCAGTCTAGGTAGGACCATTTTCTTTAAAATAGAGTGTTCTAGTGCGTTATAATAAGAAAGAGACGTTGGGGAGGCTCATTTACGACGTAACGATTACCCTTGCTTGTTCGTACATAAAGTCGATCCTAAGAATCTTAACGATGCAAGAGGAGAGTTAGTTAAAGGAGGATGATAGAAGGTCGTTGCTGCTGAAGCTTCTGTTTTAGCGAAACTGGCGTGCTTGTATAATGGGCGGGCGGCGCTTCAATAAATCGCGAGTCCTTTTCACTTCTACATCTACAACTAATCGTACACCTTGGATTCATTCACCCATCAACTATGGCTGAGAGCCCAAAGTACGCCCGCCAAATCTCTCGATTTACTTCAAAACTCCCAGAATCCCAACTAACAGAAGTATAGCTCCCTTGACTTTGTAGAGCCCTTTCACTCTGTCTCTACCAGCGTCGAGCCGACTGTCTCGGTTGATAGCGCTTGTGGCAAGCTTAACCAAAGGGTTCTTCAATCTCTTCGGAAGGCTCTTATAGAAAATCATGAGGTTGGTTTGCTTGCGCTTATACCATCGGACTATAGATACCGGCTAGTGGGGAAGTCTTCAATAGTTAAGCCGGCTTATCAAAGGCTCCAGGAGCCAACAAAATAACGTCCAGTACAGCCAGATATCCGTGCCAAACTGGTGATTTCTGCTGAGTCTGCGTCAATTATCTACCCGTTGTCTGACTTGACTTTGGCTATGCTTGCTAGCTATCTGGAGCCCGACGCCCGTATTCGAGATCCACTGCAAAGTCTCGTGCCTGTTTTGAAGCGTATGTTTGCAGATTCCAAGAAGATATGGGAGGGTAATACTAGAGGAGTGGTTTTGAAGTGCACCGAGGATCTCGCTGTCAAGATTGTCAAAGGGGATTTTTCTCGGGGCTACATAGAGTACGTATCTTTGACATATCTTAATAAGTACGCACCTGATCTTCTTGCACCACAATCCCATGGCTTTATCAAATTAGACAACCTTTGCCTTATTTTCATGACACTCTTTCAATCTACAACTCTAGAGAGAGTTTGACCCTCGCTTGGTCACGAGAATAAAGTAAAAATTCAAGGACAGCTTGATACTACTTTTACTAGGCTAAGACAACTGGAAAGAACCAGCCTCACAAAGGATCAAACATCGACCCAGGAGCAGTTCTTGTTCCCTAAGGTGGATGAGCTTGGGGAGCCTATATATCAGCCTGGAGATCTTAGATTTTCAGTTTCTCGTCTAGCTAGCGCTTCTTGGATCAAGTATCTTCGAAGGTTTTTACCTACTACAAGCACTAAACGCGTTTCACCCATGGTGATCTGCGCATGGAAAATATTATGGTTGACTTAAATCAAAATGCTGATTATGTCGTTTCTGGTAATCTCGATTGGGAAACCAGTGGCTTCTACCCTGAACATTTTGAGGCCAGCAGAATTTTGGGTTCCTTTAATCTGCGTTCCGAACCCGACTGGTTTGCATATTTACCAGACTCTGTATCCCCTAAAAACTACCCGATTCATTAGCTTGTTCATCGACTATGACAAATTACGGTTGAATTATCCTAGAAGGCGGATTTTGGCAGTCTATAAAACATTAGTACAACCTAATGCAGAATATTTATCATCAAATTACAACCTATTAAACAGTAATATATTTTACTGATCCGAGCTACTTTGTACAATACACCGGAGCGTTCAATTAATACTGTTCACCAATACAATTGCAGTTTTTGTCTCTTACCGCCATCCGGAGCCAACACTCGTGAAAGTCAATCAGTCTCTGGTATGGCGGTGCCCTCTTGGGCTATTATTGAAAGGCAAGATTTATTACTTGAATTACAGGTCAATTTCTCTTCATCAATTCATATTTCATTGAGTCCTGCTCCGATGCATAAAAGAAAGGGGAAAGTATAACTAATTCAACTGTAAATTTCAGGACATGGTGGCCACAACAATTCCTTCCCTATGACAGATCCCAAGGCTTCCATTACATTCAATATAATAAGCCTATTCCATGGTACACTTATGCCGGTGCAATCTTGGCCTTACGCGGAGCATCCTTTGCAGCATAAGATTTGATACCTGGTTCGCCCACAATCGCCTTACCAGAAAGAGTGTATTTGATGACGTTTGCTGCTGCTTCAGGAATAGTTTGATCAGTCGCTTTTTTATCGGCTGTGCTGAGCCCAGCTGCGAGGGCTTGTCCGCAGATAGTTGTCAGGTCGAGTCTGCTTAACTGTCCCGGGCCAGGATTACTCAGAGCATCCATTGCAAGTGCGAAGGCCACAGGATTGTAGAGCACGCCTGCGTGGCTGTAGTCCCCACCGGCAGTCTGACCAGGGCAAGCTTCTTGGACCAAGGTATTGCTAACACCGACATTGCGGGCGTCGTTGAAGAAGCCAGAGCCCTTGGGGTTGTTGAGTTGGGGCTTCACGACCTCATCGCTGGAGCTGAAGACGGCTGTTGTGGGAACAAATGCAGAATCGCCTCCGTTCGCATTAAGAGTTTTGACAAAGTTCGAATCATCCTTCTGCTGACTGAGGCTCTGGGGAACAGGAGCAATAGCTTGGAACGCATCGCCAACTACGCCGGTAAAGTCGATGATTGTGCTCCCCTTGAGATCGGGAGACACTGGAACGAAGTCGCTGACTGTAGGACGTGTAGATGGCCAGTACTTCATAGCCCATTGCATGTCCATAGATCCTTGAGACCAGGTTATGACGCTCACGTTGGCGTTATTCGACACGGCAGAGATATAATTAATCGAGTAAGAATAGAATTCAGCATTCGACTGGATGTCATTGAGTAAATCGTCTGGAATGTCCAGGACCACAGGATCCAGGGTCGTACTGTTCATGAGCTGCTTGAGGAAGTTACCAGTGAAGGTTTGCGTTCCAGTAACTCCTGTGCCTGGCCCCAGGATCACCGGCATCTTCTTGCCAAATGAGAACGATGCAGGCATCTTGATTGCAGATTTGAGTGTGGCTTCATTGTTACTGTATGGTGCATCTCCTTCTGCCTTCTGTGGGAAAATCGATACCGCTGCGGCAATTCCTGTGAGGTCTCTGTAAGCCAACCTGTGGGCCATTGACCTTGCCGCCAACGCATTTGCATTTATATCGTGGGGTGGAGTGGGTGGGTTCAATGGAGCAGCTAAAGCAACAGCAAATAGCCCGAGTAATGAGATGGAGATGATGTCGGTGAAATGCATAGTGAATAGATTGATAGGTGAAGCTGTAGTTTTCCAATATTTAACTTTTCACTGTTCGAGTGCAGAATCGTGTTCACTCTCATGACATTCAAGAGAAAAAGAAGAGATGGCGGCGCCTATCTTTACGATGGCTAATCAGAAGCATTGGGGGTGTTCGAGTGACGGCTTTGGACCGGTGGGAAACAATATGTTATCTGGAGATATGGAACGTTGACGGACAGCCGACAAGGCTTTTACCAGCAATGCCTCACATTTCCCTGGTGTGTGAGAATCTCTTGATTTGTATGGTTCACAACAAACACACCCTAGAAGTGCCAATGCAATGAAACGATTCTGATGTTATACCCTCCACGACACAGTATATTGTCGATGCTGCAGGTTTAAATGGCAAGGTTCAAGGTACTATTTGCTAGAATATGAAAGCAGCATCTTTATCTGAATTATTAAACACTCTGCATATGTTGATGATAGAGGCTTGAATTTCTGTTGAGTGTTTGGAGGTCAGTATCAGAGAGTATGAATTACTTTAATTCGGTTCCCGAGAAGTCTCTTTCAGAGTTTAATACTTCGCTTGGGACTTGTGCAGTACAATCAATTACATGGGTAAACTGTTCACTGCACTGAGTAAAGCTATGGTTTGATGTAAATGTAATATTTACCACAATATTGTGGTGCTGTATTTTTGCAAGCATTCTTTTTTATACCATGGCAACAGGAAAAGTTGATATCTTTAGCAACAAGTAAAAACCTCATGGGATATACCTATTTCTGGTAGCTTAATTCAGCTGTGGCCTGAATAGTTTCATAACGCAACTACCAAAACGCACCCCCAAACGCTTTATATCCTCTGTCTGCTTTACATTGATCTGCAGTAAAACATCCTCGGCAACCTCCTTTGAACATGATATGTGCCTCTTTTGTACTCGGTTAACTGACATGTGGAGTGGATTAACAGGGGTAATGAACGAATAGGTAGCCCCTGTGCTGGATGTTCGAGTACATTCAGGGCTTTGTTTTAAGGCTAACCCTGGCGCAGCGAAACAGCGAAACATTCACTGTGAAGCTAAAACAATATCAAAAGGTAATATTGAGTCATGAGACTTTACCAATGTTTAGCTAAGCTTAAACAAAACTCAGAAGTTCTCCGTAGAAGGTGTTTGATTCTTTATTTTCATTTCTTGGGAATTGAACCTTTACCATAGTAGCAAGCGTTGAAGAAACCTTGGTTAAGCCACAGAGCACGTCAGGTTGCAATGAGAGTAGGGATTCGATAACAATGCCATTGATTTTGCTAGATTTCGCCAAAAAAAAACATCAGCATTTCTGCTGTGTACCGTTGCATTGTAACCGAGCTTGCTGCTAATATCCTGAACACTCATGGCTGGGAGTCATTTGTTGTTATTTGTAAGAGACTCACCTGTGTCACTCTCGTATTTGCGCACTGGTTGGTACTTGGTCCTACGTGCTTCGAAGGTGTCTCTAGTTTCGGGTGGAAAAATGGGATATGTGTAGCCATCTATCTTTTCTGTTACTAGACCCTTTCTTGACAAAATGCAAAAGGGTTGAGTGCCCGGCGACAAACTATGGCCAGCTTTGGCCTATGTTATACATGAAGGAGTGAGTGACTTCATTACTGGTAGAGACCGGAGACATTTCTTCACCATCTCATTGGTGAGATGGGACTTCAGTCGGTATGCTATCACTTGGCACCAACCGTACGGTTTGCCGTTCTTTGGAGCCGCGAGATAGATGGTGTCTGAGGTGCTCCCCAATGGAAGTTGGTTCATTCTTGGGGCAGCCTTGGCCCGTTCCTAGGGGGATGTCATTATCCATCCCGGACCCCCCGGGTTACCATTGCGGGAGTTGTTGGTAGCACTCAGGGCTAATTGCGTGAGTCTGATTGGGACGTTGGATGCCTGACTAATGGCTGCCTCGGTATCGGTCATTGCTTCAGAGTTCAACGAGGAAGCTAGTGAAGCTGGTGTGCATCCTATATTTGGTGTACAAATTCACTTTGGCGCCGCTGATCGCACTTTTAATCACCAAGACGGCGTGCACTACAGTAGTACTGTATATTCTTTTTCGACGGAGGTGATTGTAAAGTGACCGGCAATAGATGCAATCGATGGAGCGCACGGGCGTATGGTCATGCATATGCACGCACGTGACTCGTGCACCTTTCATCTCCATGTTTATACACTATGTGTATATTCGTTAATCTTCACTTCTTCCCCTTTGGATATCCTATGCTCCAGCCTTCTGTACAGTACAGTACATGTTCATGAATCTCTTCCAGAATCTTTCAACTTCGTGAAGCTTGGTGGCTGGGGCTAGGTCTTGGACCACCCCCGCAGAGCTTGGCCCCTTCCCCGCCATCCTGGTACCGCCTCCTAGCGCTGCGGCGCTAAGGTTGATCCGCTTATCAAATACACATATATGACTGACCTCCGCTCTTCCCACGGTGTCCCAGCTATCTCCAGCCTCTATCTCCATCTTCATTCGACAAGACAACCACTGGAATCGTACACGATGGTTAAGGAGGATGTTTATATGGAGCCGGACGTCCTCGCCAAGGTCGATTCGGGTCAAGAAACTCCGGTTTATACCCACAAAGAATACGAATCTGCTCGTGAGGCGGCCGAGGCAGGACATGTCGCAACTGACAGGTAAGATTCCGGTGAATTACAACCGGGGCTTGTTGGAGTTTGCTAATACTGGTTAGCCATGGGATTCCCCTGATTCAATTTGATGCGGCTCTGGAGAGAAAGCTGCTTTGGAAAATCGACTTTTACGTGGTTCCAACCGTAGCTCTTTTGTATTTGTTCTGCTTCATTGATCGAGCCAATATCGGTAAGTCACTGCCTCAAGTTATCATAGTTGTCAAGCTCATAGATGGTAGGAAATGCCAGATTGGCGGGTTTTGAGAAGGACCTTCACCTTGTGAAATATGATTACAACGCCATTCTTTCTATCTTCTACATCTCATACATCGTCTTCGAGATTCCAGCCAATCTAGCCTGCAAATACATTGGTCCCGGATGGTTTATTCCTGCCACCTCTCTAGGATTTGGTATCTGCTCTATTTGCACTGCCTTTTGCGACAACAAAGCATCCGTGTCTGCCGTCCGATTCTTACTTGGCCTGTTTGAGGCTGGAATGATGCCAGGAATTGCGTATTATATGTCTAGATGGTATAGAAGAAGTGAACTGGCCTTCCGGCTCTCACTTTACATCGTAATGGCCCCCCTCGCTGGCGCTTTCGGTGGCCTTTTAGCTTCAGGCATTCTCAAGCTGGACCATTTCGGTGGCCTTCATCAATGGCGTATGATTTTTGCCATTGAGGGAATCATCACTGTCATTCTTTCTGTGATTGGGTTCTTTACCCTTACCGACAGACCCGAAACTGCAAAGTGGTTATCCCCAGAGGAGAAGGCTATGGCTATTGCTCGTAAGTGACCACGATAACCGATATGCTCAGAGGGAAAAAAGCATAAAGAGCACCAGCTGACTTGAAAATTAGGTGTCAAGTCGGAACGTGTCGGCGTTACTGATGTTCTTGATAAAATAGACACGCCGAAGATATTGAGAGGCATTCTCAGTCCCGTGACGTTGGCGACATCCTTCATTTTCCTTCTCGACAACATTACCGTCCAAGGTCTGGCATTCTTTGCACCAACCATCGTCAAGACAATCTATCCCAAGCATACTGTTATCTACCAGCAGCTCAAGACCGTTCCTCCATATGTAGTCGGCGCCTTCTTCACAGTCTTATTTCCATTCCTCAGTTGGCGTTACGACCGTCGAAATCTCTTCTTCATCATATCCGCGCCACTGATGATAGCTGGCTATATAATGTTCCTGGCATCCACAGACCCTCAAACGCGTTATGGAGCAACATTCATTATAGCTTCCGGAGCATTCTCATTTGGAGCACTCTGCAATGCACAAGTTGCTGCAAACGTGGTGTCCGATACTTCTCGCTCAGCTGCGATTGGAACAAATGTTATGTTTGGAAACATCGGAGGATTAATCAGTACCTGGTCTTTCTTGCCACTCGATGGGCCCAACTTTCCTATTGGCAATGGCCTCAATCTTGCAACCAGCAGCACGATACTTTTGTGCAGTATTGGTTTATTATTTTGGATGACCCAAAATAATAAGAAGCGGGAGAAGGTTGATGTTGATGCTGCACTAAGAGGACTGAGTATGAAACAGATTCAAGATTTGGACTGGAAACATCCTGGGTTCCGATGGAAAAAGTGAGCAAGAGCAGACGGGAAGAGTCTGGTGTGATGAAGCACGCGTAATAGACTAAAGCTGGCGGAAACTTTGCTTCAAATAGAGAATACATTTTCTTTCATAATACATTGCTTCGAAACACTCAGAAATTAATGCACGTCCTGTACTATTACAATTAGAGCACTTGCTAGAATTCGATTATCTAAAATTAGATTAGTCAGTCCATTCGGTAACCCAAAGAAGACGATACGCAATGTGACATACCAACAGCAAATTATCAGAACATCAGAACATATTTTATTACTTCAAAGATATTTAGTGTGTTATCAGGATTGTCAGACTTCAAAGTCGCGTGAGTGACACAGTAATATATTCCAATGAGTGCTCATTATGCTAACCAAAAATCGCCTCACGGCTTGGTATCTTCCTAAAACCCCGTGCGCCTGCAATGTAGATAAAATAGACTAGCAAGATCTAGTCTTCAAGCATTAAATCAAACCCAATCCTTGGCATCAGCTTGCTTCCCTCGTCGGATCCTGTAATCTGGCGAGTTCTAATGCCAAGCGGTAGGTGTAGATGCTCAGATCGATATCTCGAAATGCTTTAGAGAACCATTCCCTACCTTGATCCGCAATCTCTCTTGCCCTTGCTTGTCCCGCTTCAGTGGATGTAAGGTAAAACACAAGCTCGGGAATCTCTTCCATTCCTTGGCTAACCGGTATGTAATGAACCCAAGGAATAAGCCGATCATCATGCCATTCTCGGAGTAGGGTTTGCTTTAATGGGACCGATTTCGAAGCCAGCAGCTTATAGTAACGACCGCTGATACCATTGCCGTCGATATCGAAAACGAGTCGTGATTGGAGTGCTTGGTCCTTGTCTGCCCAAGACTTTAGCTTGAAGTAGGTCCTCTGATCTCTGCAAAACTTTCTATCGCACTGCAGTATTCTGGTAAATGCAACATCGAACAATCTGTTGTTCAGGAATGAAGATTTTACACGCCTAACTACACCATCTTTTTCTCTCAGATAAGAATGCCGCCGTGCTTCTAGATTTTGCGCCAGGTTAACGAACCTCTGTCTTTGGTAGCCCCGCCAGCTATCATCCAAAGCGTAGCCCCCTGTGGTAGAGCCGGCCCAGTACACATTATTTTTCTTCTTGTCCCATTCAGTGTCATGCGCCTGGTCGTACCGAAAGTTAGATTCCAGATACGCTGGACTTGGTAATAATATATCGCCCATTGTTGAAGGAGAGCCCGTCGTGAGTATCGGCACAAATCCTTCAATTAGGTTAAAGGATGTAGGTCTCATAAATAAGCCGTGCATGGTGCTATACTCAGGATGCTGGCACAGGTCCAAAGCTGCTAGCCGGTTCGTAATGAAAGGAATAGCAAAGGTTTCTATATCGTCTTTCGACTTGTTGTTCGCATCATGCTTCGAAGCCGAGCAAAATTTCGTAATTGCATTCCAACTTGGCATATTTGACAGATCTGTTATCTTATACTGTGGTTTACCAAAATATTCACTTTTTTGTAATGACCGTGGCGGGAATAGGACTACTGGTTCATCTAGGTGATTCACAAGGAATGTGATATCGGGAAGGACTCCGTGTAAATCTCCTAACATCTGATTGAAGAAAAGTTGGATATGTCTGTCGAAAGTGCGGCCAGGGTGAGTACAGCGAGTCTTAGCATGTCCACCAGAAAAGGCACAATTCCACAAGTCGCTATTTGGGTCATTTTGCACATCATTCATCATCATGATGACCTCTTTCCCACTAAGTTTCCAAAATGGTGAGATCGTTTCGGAGATAATATCATAATCATCAATAATCGGTGACTGGTGTGTTGCAGCAAACTCAAACCAAGCATCGAAGCCTGGGGGCGGTTCTACACCATATCGACGTCGATATTCCTCAGCAGCAGCTGTATGGTTTTGGGACTGTCTCTGTAATAAGCCATCAAATTGATTCCTGGCACTGTGGATTAGTGCTTCAACAGGATGCTCTTGAGAATGTCCAAAATTCAGTGGTGTCAAAGATTTTGCAATGCTAATAACAAAGATATTTGCCAGATATGGGACAAGAGAAACAAGAATAAGGACCCAAAGTATCGATCTAGCCCTCGTTTGCTTTGGGAGGATGTAAATAATCTGGCTAAGGGCGAGGAAAGAAGCAATGACGTGTGACAAAGCCTGAAGTCCTGAGGATTGCATAAATGGATTTTGAGTGGATAAGATGCTGAAAGTTGTAATGGAGGCGGCGATTGACCAAGATGTGTATCGAGCCTATCGAACCAGTCAGTATCACAGACTTAGTGATTATGAAGAGGATTGTACTAACTATTCTGGTCATGAAGTACCAAGACAACGCTTTGGTGAAGCCCAGTGACAATGTAAGAATAATTCCATCGGTGGGTAAACCAAATGCGACTGCTTGGATGCCGAGGACAAATCCTGAGAGAAGCAAGACCCGGAGTGAAAGAGGGACAATAGCTTCCTCTAAATTAAGCAATGGAAAGTGGTAATCCTTCACAGCTATTGGCATGAATGTGGAGTAGACAACCAATAGAGCAGCCACCGGGACAACCGATAGGGAGCATGTCCAAAGATTCCAGTCCCATAGAGTGAGAATTGAAAAGGCAGCTCCCAAGACTGAGCCCCATAACGTGTCGAGAAGAGGTGATATAGGCCAGAAACCTAGCATTCTTCCAGCTTGTAAGTCAGGCCGGAGATGCTTTTCAGCCATCAAAAGAAGTGGACTTAATGCTGGCTATAAATCTTCAGTTAGAATCTACCTCTAGTATTCTTAGATCGGTAGCTTACAAGAAGTACAATCATTCCAATCTCTGCTTTGAAAGAGCAGGCCGTAACAACACATACAGCAACAATCCATAATGATCTTGAGGATGCATATCGAGATGTGGGCTTACTGGCAAGTGGCTCTCTCGAGACGGTTAGTACTTTTGGTTGATTTGCAACCATGAACAGAATTGGTAACAATATCCAGCACAGTGCTTCGGAAGAGACCTCCGATTGTCTGGAGGATAGGTGCTGGGCCACTACTGTGCTTAATACAGCGGCGGCCGTGAATGACACGACTGGATTGCCATAATTGAACTGTAGTGTCCTCATTATCGGGCCAATGGCGTCCATGAGAAAGCAATATCGTGTCTGGCGAAAGAATTTGAAACCATTCAGGAGGTCAATATCTGGCAGTCTGGGGTTGAATTTAAGGTTGAAGCTCAGGAGTGTTACCTAAGGAGCCAAGTTATGATTCAATGCAAACAGGGGATGAGCTATCCTAACCTGTCCTGAGGCTCGTGACGCAGCAACTTGGAATTCGAATAGGGAATTCTAATTTCCATGGCACAGTGACATCAGATATGTTCATGTCGAACAACACATTATGCAGATCGCGCTCTATGTAAGCTGACTAGAGTATTTTTTGGATATCGCTGCGGATAAAACTCTCCGAGGTCTTGGCAAATAAACCCCGAAATTAGCTTCCGCTTGGAGCGTGGCCTTAGTTGCACGTGACTTAAGGCAGCCACATTTCGTTGAGAAGTGGTACGAATGTCTCGTTAGTGTCCCGCTACATCCCAAATCAAAAAATTACTTGTTATATGGTGTACATTGGAGCTTGGTTAGGTATAGATATTTTCATTTTTTATCATTGACAATTTGGGCTGTTCAACCTCAAATTTAGAAGTGCTTTCATAAGCTAGCCGTTCACCAACCATGAATCTTTGTTTCAGTCTTCAATTTTTGTTTGGCACAGCTCTAGCTTTGCTTCAATCCGCTCAGATCCCATTAAGCTCAAATCAAGCCTCTGACGACTTCGCAACTTATCAAAGTCATATATCTGCTGAGCATTCCATTCGTATTAAGGCACAGAACTCCACTTTATGTGACACCCACGTCGAGCAATATACCGGTTGGTTAGATGTTGGACACAAGCACCTCTTCTTCTGGTATTTTATGAGTGAGAACGTGGCCACAGATGCTTCGCTACCACTTACCTTATGGCTGACGGGTGGTCCGGGAGCGTCAAGTATGATAGGAATGTTCTTAGAATTAGGCCCATGCTCGATTAATGAACATGGCAACGGTACAACATACAATCCATACGGCTGGAACAAAGACGCTGCACTACTTTTCGTCGACCAACCCGCAGGCGTTGGCTTCTCATACTTTGATGACGGCGAGGTTGTGCCTGGAGATTCTTTCACAAGTGCAACAGACATGCATATCTTCCTACAGGTGCTAATACATCAAGTATTCCCAAAGCACAAGGAAGGACCTCTTTTCCTCACCGGAGAAAGTTATGCTGTGCGTAATATATCCCGATTCTTCTTAAAACTACAACTAAGGATGTTTTAGCTAATATTGATCTCTCTAGGGGCATTACTTACCCGCGTTAGGAGCTCAGATCGTCAATCAGAACATTCTACACCCAAGCCGACCCCAAGTACCATTGAAGTCCTTGGCAATTGGTAATGGGCTTGTATCCTCACTAGATAGGGTATATGGTTATTGGGAGACTCTTTGTACAACTAATCCCGGAGTTGAGAGCCCAATCTTCAACTCAACTCGATGTGATATAATAGCAGAGAATCTTCCTCGTTGCATGGAGGTCATAGAGACTTGCACCGAACGCCCCGATATTGCAATTTGTACCGCAGCTAGTCAAGTATGCTGGGATGGAATACTGATTTATTATGATGGAGAATCTGGTAAAGGTGGCCGCAATAGGTTCGATAGTAAGCACATTTGACTATTTAATTCGTAGTGCATTCTTTAATGGCCACCTCATCTCAGCCCAAAATGACGGCGATCTGAACATACTAATTGTCGTTTCTTAGTCACTGCTCCATGCGACGTGGATGAATACTGCTATTCTAATGCAGCACTTCTTGAAGAATATCTCAATCTCAATTCAACATTCACCTCGCTTGGGGTACCTTCATTCATCAAAAACTTTACTCTCAGTTCAGACCAGGTTTATGATGCTTTCCTGTCGAACATAGACATCGCCAGGATAATGATACCTCAAGTCCAACATTTGCTGGCAAATGAAATCGATATACTGATCTATCAGGGTAATCTTGACCTTGCGTGTAACACAGCTAGTGCCAAACGTTGGACTGCCGCTATGCCTTGGAAAGGTCAACCTGATTTTAACTCACAAGACCTAAAGCCGTGGAAGAGCATTGTGGCAGGCGAGGAAAAAACCGTTGGGATGTTCAAGGAAGTCAATATAAAGATGGGCAAAGCAGATAAGAAAACTAGATTTGCGTTCGTTACTATTAATGATTCTGGTCATATGGTATGTTCAATAAATACACCTCCAGGAAGAGCTGGGCATAGTGATATACAGATGACTGGCGGATAACTAACAATCTTTAATACCACAGGTTCCACAAGATCAGCCTGAAGTTGCACTTGACATGCTTACCCGGTGGATGGAAGGCAAATCCTTTAATTGAATGGTTTACGTAACTATGGGTTTCTCAGATGGAAAAATCAAGGTCACTGAATAGAGCGCACGAGTCTAATGGATTATCGCCTATCCATCTACTGATATATGTACATATTATGATCACATGATTAATCGAAGTGACATGGACTGTCGCTTGGCAATTAGCTGAATCTTACTTTGTTCTTCAATAAGTTGCGAGTTACTCGCCTGAAAAACCGGAGTTCCGGTAAGATTTCAAACATGCCCGAAAATCCAACCTATACCCTTCATTGCTTGGGCAGCTACAAAATAGGCGTGAATCTGATTTACATTCACCTCCAGATATCTGACTTCAAAATGCTCTTCTTACTTGATTGTCTCATCAACAAAGTATCCTAGATCTCTGAGTCTACCCGAAAGGATGGCAATTATAACAACAATTGAGATAGCCGCCTCGCCAGAGGTTGTTCGGGAAACGGTAGGCGACTTCACATTATGCAACACTCTACTCACACCCTTCCCTGCAGATACGATGAAAGGAATCAAACTAAAATTCTAGGAATATAGTTGCTAGACTTCAAATCTATTCCCAAATGGCACTCCGGACTTGTGAAGAGCATTACACCATTAAATGAAAATGATCTATTAGGAATTGGGAATAAGCTGCACTGTGAGATGGAAGGCTTTACATTTGACTCAGTGATTACTGTAAGTAATCCTGTTTTCCTCACTTCATCCGGAGACCACCTCTTTGCTTCATGACTGTCGAGAGTCATTTAAGGATTCCTCAAGGGGTGCACAGGGGTGGTTTTCCCTGCTGGCAGCGTGTGGGGATCCTTTCAATATCACCTCTGATTTTTTGGAAAGCAAGATCTAATATGGGCATATTAGCAAAATAATCCTGAAATGTTTCAATGGCAAGGACCGCCTATCATGACTGTTTCGGGACTGCACACATTTTCCTTCACTCCCAGTAGCATAAACGAAGGAGGTACGACGTTTGTTCAGCAGGAGGTCTACTCCGGTGGCCTGTATTTCTTGATGCAGCCGTGGTTGCTCGGCAAACAAATCAAAGCACAGTTTGAAAAATTCAATTCTGATTTGAAGAGGAAGGTGGAGGCTTAGGAAGCAAAATGTGATCAGGGGTGGGCAGCTCGCCAATCCTCATGGGACTTCAAACGTTGAGCGTGTTTGCATTATTGCAAGTTTCTTGTGTCCAATCTGGAATTACGACCATTTTCTAGACATAAGCTATTGTTTTACTTTGGCTTGGCTTTGCTTAATGTGAGAATAGGGAGGAAAATGCATCTGATAAACCATCTAATATCAATGTACAGACATATTTTACTAAAAAAAAGTGGTCGCATCAAAAAATATGACACCTTTCTCTTTAGCAATTTCGATTCGATGATGCAATGGCCTAACTATGTATCTTAGTACCAGTCATCTTCAAGGCTACAAATCCTTCCTCATAGCATACAAGTAATGTAGTCACGTGCATAGATCGCGTATATGAAGCCCCTTTCTCTAAATGCTTGGCGATCTCTATCTTGCACTAAAAGCGGGAGGCGTGGCGAGATCCCGCATCCGTGGCTGATCTTGACATCATCACCTCTCTAGTTTGGTAGCTGTATTATCTCAAAAACAAGTGCTTAATGTGACAATTAATCTATTTGTTCAATAATCTGCAAAAGTAGCATTTTAAAGGTGCTTCGCGCTCATAATGTCTAAGCCAAGGGTGATATGGTGGATACGAACTGACCTACGGTTACATGACAATCTCGCCTTGCAAGCTGCTCTAGATCTTAAACCCGAAGCATTTTGGCCGCTGTGGACTTGGGATCCTAAGTATGTGTATAGAACGAGAGTTGGTCCAAATAGGTGGCAGTTCTTGTAGGTTTCTTTCCGTAAAAACTGATTCGCTGGCTTATGGGATTCAGAACTGATTGTCAACGAGACTTGTCAGAGTCTATCACTAAGCTTAACCCAACGTCAAGGCTGTTTCTTATAAGAGAAGCACCCCAGACACTGTTCCCAAAACTATTTAGAGCGTGGAAAATAACTCATCTTGTGTTTGAAAAAGATACTGATGCTTACGGAAGAGAGCGAGATCAGACCATCATTGCAGCCGCGAAAGATGCAGGTGTCAAAGTCATTGTGAAATCGGGTCGCACGCTCTGGGACAGTGATGAATTAGTAGCCAAGAACAACGGTAAGCCTACCATGAGTATCACGCAGGTCCAAACAGCAGGGCCAAAAGTTGGAGAAATACCAAAACCGATTCCAGCCCCGAGATCATTACCAGATCCCGGAGCGACTCCACTAGACTTCGATCAGGAACGTCCTTCCCAACAACCAGACTTCCAGCACGATAGAACACGAGCTGATGGATCGTATTCACAGCTCGCTGGACCAAATAGTGATTTTGCAATTCCCACTCTGCAAGAGCTGGGTATCCCAGAAGCGACGTCTCATATCAGAGGTGGCGAGATAGAAGCTCTGAAGCAGCTCAAGACAATCCTTGATAACAAAAAATACACAGCAACATTTGCAAAGCCAGATACCGCGCCTACAGCTTTCGAGCCCCAATCCACAACTCTGTTATCACCTCATCTCCATTTCGGATCCTTAAGCATACGTGAATTCTGGTGGGGTGTTCAAGACGTCCTAAAAGACTACAAAGGAAAGCATTCCGAGCCTCCAACATCACTGACCGGGCAACTTCTGTTTCGGGATATGTACTTTGGCGCTCAGGCGAACCTTGGGTATACATTTAGTCAAACGCTGTATAACTCACATTGCCGTTTAATTCCTTGGCATCTCCCATCGAAAGTTGATCATAAAACGCAAAGAGTGACCGGTGAATACCATATCGATTCCGCCGAAGCTGAAGAGTGGTTTCAAAAGTGGAAGTATGGACGTACCGGATTCCCGTGGATCGATGCTTTGATGCGACAATTACGGCAAGAAGGGTGGATCCATCATCTTGGGCGACACGCTGTAGCTTGTTTCCTTACCCGTGGTGGCTGTTATGTGTCGTGGGAACGAGGTGCTGATGTTTTCGAAGAATGGCTTGTGGACCATGAGACGGCATGTAATGCCGGTAATTGGCAATGGTTATCTTGCACGGCGTTCTACGCGCAGTACTATCGTTGCTATTCGCCCATTGCATTCCCACAGAAGACAGATAAGGAGGGAGCGTTTGTGCGGAAGTATATTCCCGAACTGAAGGATCTTCCGACAAAGTATATCTATGAACCTTGGAAAGCGCCATTGCTTGATCAGACCAAAGCAGGCGTGAGAATTACGGATAATGATGAACCTGAAGGCACAGTGACTTATCCCAAGCCAATGTTTGATTTCAATGAGAGGAGGAACATTTGTATCGCAGGAATGAAGGCGGCTTATAAAGTTGGATTATATGGGAATGATAAAAGAGCTATTGATGGAAGTTGGAGAAAGCTATTTGATGATGCTGGGGAAGGCCCGACTGAAGGCGAAGGTTTTGAGGATGCCATGATGGGAGGTGACGAGAAGAGTAAGGTTCAAGATCATAGCAATGGGAAAATCCACGCACAGAAAGAAAATGGGAGTGAAGCTGCTGAAACTGGTGGCGACAACAAAGGCGGAGATACGGATGGGAGTAAGAGAAAAGGGGGTTTGGGTACATTAGATGGATTTGTGAAGAAAAGCAGGAAAAGAGATAAGTAATGAAGATGGGATATCATTGTGACTAACAGTAGCCGAGATAATGGCATGAAATTATTCACCTCACTCCTATGCACCAGGGCTATTTAGGAATCCCAAATGCTTGCCTTTCATTCAACCACGTCAACCATTTCACCAATCTGAGCCACCACCATGCATTTGCCTCGCTACTTTGGGGTCAACGCCGCTGACATATTCCCGCCAAAACACGCTCCTATAGGCGGCCCAAGGTATGGCTAATCCTTGCAGTAATTTCTATTTCCTTGGTCAAAATCCCAATGATTTGATCACGATTCTTGAATCTTTCTTCCCTTTGAATAAACATTAGTCCGTGTTACCAGAATTACAGTAATGCTTGAGAGAATGGAACATAAGAGAAAAACTTACAAATCACGCCTCTGTTGTAGCAATTGGTGATTACGCGCCTGTAATTCTTTGTTTTTGTTCATTAAGTTCACCACTTGCCTGTAACGTCTTTCAACCACCTAAATTTCCTAGCCCAGGCAAGTGCGTGAACCTACTCCATAAGTATATGATCTTCTACCTTCCGCACATAAATTTGAAACTCGTTGGCTTGAGCCATCATTCGCATATAATGAATGCTGAGACATTTGGCCAGGACTTTCAAGGGTTGTTTCTGAAGGTTTCAGTGTCCCGAGTTGAGAATGTTCTTGACGTGTTGTGAAGTTGGAAGGGCTGGTATATCGACACTCAATTCGGAAGAATGTTTTTCCAAGTAAGAGCTATGTAAGGCGCGTGACTATTCCAAGACACGACAAAGGCCCCAGATACAACTCTGCTCTAGATTCCCAGCGTTTAGAGGTTGAGACTCCCTCACTGGTTTGTCACTGGCGTCATCACATTGCCAAATCCCAATATGGTTTCCTCGGCTTTCAAATCATTCAACGTCAACCTCTCCCCAGAAATTGTATTTTTCTCGCCCTGGGTTGTCTCCCAATCTTCGTCAACAAAAAATAAAGGATGGAACTGTTGCCCTGCCATACTCATATCACGCAATGCTTCTGAAATGATGCCCTCCTCCCACAGGGGCTTCAGTCTCCAGCCAATATTCTCCATCAGAGCCGTCTGACAGAAATTTACTTGAGCGCAAGTCCATAGGTCCCTTCCCCATTCCCTGACATACCAGCCCGTACTCACTTGTGCATCATCCACAAACTTCACTGCTAGGACCAGTGCTGCCAAGATAAGTAGCTCGGGATGGATCGCGTCGATATGTGGTTCTGTATAAGGTATGAAGGGAAAGGGCGGCGGTGTGAGAGGACAGTTCTTGCGGAAGCAGATGGCAAAGTAGGAGTCTAGTGAATCGAGAATACAAACGGCCAAAGCAATGGTTTCGAGGGGGAGATTGGCACGTGAGAGCATGCTCTGTACCAGCGGAATAGAAGGACTGGTGAGGGATGTCGAGGAGGGTATGAGGTTCGTGAGGTGGGTTGCGGGTCCTGCAGGAGATATTAGCCTAAGGTCAAGCTACCGTTTAAAAGTCTGCAGGTGAAGCTATGGAGGAATGAGGGAATGAGGAGGGTAGCTATACCGAAAAGTTCCGGATCAGCTATTTCGCCTGGGGGAATGAAATCTGGAGACTGTTGGCGAGTTGTGCTTGCAGATGTGAGAGGAGGAGTGGGCAAATTCGAGAGCGGAACGTATGTTCTGTAGAGGTATGAATCCTCAAAGGAGGACGCGGAGGAGGACCGCGAGTGTGTGGTATTGGGTGCCCAATGGGCAGTGGTGAATCGTTTCGACGGCGCCATTGAAAGACGATGTTGTGTTTAGAGGTGTAAGCCTTTCCGATGCACTTGATTGATGTCTTGAGAGCCAAGGGATTGGAAGTCTTGATTGACCGAGGGAATCTGGGACTTTAAATGATCGTCAAGCTTTACGCAGAGATCTTGGGAAGCGCGGCGGATATTGTCCCCATGTGCGTTGCTCAAGGTGGTGGGGGGGGCGGTCAAATGGAATGTGGAGGTTGACAGCCCTCACGTACAATCGTGCAGGCCAGCACCGTAAGATGCGTTTCCTAATCCTACTAAATGGTTGGTGATTGTTGTTTATGGCGCCATTGGTACGAGAATTAGGCGGTATAGATGTGCAACGGAGGTAGGTGCTGAAAGGCAAAGAGAGCCGGGGCAGCAGCGTACACAATTGGACCAGCACAGCAAAACATACAATGAAGGAGGTCTAGAGTCGCAAGATTATATGCATGTGGAATTTGTGCGAAGCGGTTTCTCTACAGAAGAATCGTGTGATCTCGGGTGTATCTATAGAGGGAGGTTGTCAATGACCAGCTTCCAGCTCGAGTCAGCTTCTTCCAGCGTCATCGGGCAGTTCGTCTCTCTCGTTCTTTTTTTGCACCGATATTTCTTGGGCGGGGCAGGATGCCATCTGTCGTTCATGCATGTCTCAGGGCACGGCTTTAGGAGGATAAACAATTTCGTGTACGTGGTGGAGCGTTTGTATCGGTGAGGCTCATCCCTTCACTTCACATCTTCACATCAACTTTTCACAACACCATCACCATCACCATCACCACCGCAATCGGAGCGCGGTCGAGTTGCGCTGCACGACATGCTTCTCAAATGAATACCGAGAAAATTTTGATTGATGGAAAGGAGCCCAATAAATGAAATGCAGCTGGCTGTTAGGTAAATGCATGAAAAAACAGCGCCGGGCGATGGAAGATCTGCCGTTGTGCCTGCTTGGCTAGTTGCATATGAGTGGGGAATGCTTGTTGCTTGGAAGCCAAGCCAAGCCAAGCCAAGCCGCAATTGGGGAATCTTGCACGTGAGATTGGCTTGTTTATGGCGAGGAGATCAATCGATCACTGGTATAGATTGATACTGTATGTACCGTACTTTCTTGTTCTACTGATAATTCCCCTCCTTTTCGCCTGTGTCTATAGAATATTTACCCTCTCATACAGCAGAATCGTGTTTGAATATTCTAGCGAAAACACTTGACTAATTTTCTAGTCATTCCGAAAAAGAGGACAAGCTTTAAAGTTACCAATACGTCACAGTAACGAACTGTCATGCGAACTCTCTAACTCGTACTCTTCTTGGGAATGGTGGACCTCACGCCTCGTCTATTTAGTCTTCTATTTTCATATACACCGTCAGGTACGTGTAACGATTAACGGCCTTTTCTTTTTGGGGGGGTTTAGCCGGCTTTTATAAGAATCTGTCGGCTGTCGCCTATCCAGTTTTTTATATCACAAACAACATCAGTACGTATTGTATTACAGCAAACCAAGGAAACTGTAACTACAATGTTAAAAGTGCCACCGTTTATCAGGGAATTCGTAGAGGCGACATCTAGGGAAATAGAGCTGTTTACGTGGTAAACCAGGCTTGACAGGTCATGGTCCCAAGGACTTAAAAGTTGTGAGTCACGTGACACTTAATATACTCCTGGTCCATGAATCATGAGTCCAGCACACGAGAATGCATTACACGTTGATAGCTTGCTTTCTTTGGAAGGCAGATTTTTGCTTGTGTTGATTGTATTAAGACCTTGGTCATTCTTGAGAAATCAACTCTGAATCATTGTATTTGATTTCAATCTCTCTCAACCACAAACTCTCAGTTCCTTTTTTATTTAACTAATATAGTTATACTATTAGAAGAGGTCACAGTCGATAGTTACACTTCATCAACCTGAAATTCTTTACTATATTGGTCATCTACATAACAGTGATATTTCCTGATCTCATGCTATCATGGTTCTTAAACCTATTGTAGAGTGACATAAAAAGCCAAGATCTACTATTCACTTAAAGTTATTAGTTTATAAGTTCGTAAAAATATGGAAACATTTCAAGTACTATCTGCTTTGTTTAACACAAGGAATATTGAAGCTCAGTTTTTAGTGGGTGGCGTTGATATTACGATGGTTGGGTGGTTACAGATAATCTAACGGGGTAGGGCTTGTTATTATATATAGTATATGATCCATTGCTTCCTGACTGTACGCAATTACAAAATACGGTGATGGATCTCATGCCTTTAGTACCCATGGTAGCTCAAGTCCAATAAATGTTGTCAAATCAAATCGATTCGATATACTAATTTATCAAGGCAACCTTGACCTTGGATTCAACACCGTGAGTGCCTCGATACCAAATTGTAAACCCACACCCAGCGACCGGGAGGTTCTTTCCCTTGATGTTTAATCAATATGGTTACATCCAAGATACACATCTTGAAATTGAGCAGGTAAAGGGGGAAGGGAGCTTTCTGAACCATTCCGCAAGAAATACGTTAATTCTTTCTTTGAAGACGATTAGTGAGTCTGATGAGAGCATTCCGACCGAAATTTCGTAACGCCCGTTTTTTTCTTCACCCATAATAGAATCGATATGAACGAGGGGTGACTTTAGAGCAGGCAGTACAGGAAGCGGGTATTCCAGATATGTATGATTATGAAGTTGCGTTGGCAAGCGATTGTTCTCTACCCAGTCAACGTGATAGTCACTACCAAACAGTTAGCTTAAGTGCACAGTAACTCGAGAATCCCGACTGCGGCCCCCAAAACAAGGACAAATATTTATTATTTATTGCACCGTTCTTTACTTCCAAGTGACAAACAAGACTCAATGCGGCTGAAATGTTCAATTGCTACGATTAGTAGGGAAGCCTTTAGATGAAGGTGAAAAGGTGAAGAAGGGTTTCTTTCTATAAGCGAGATTAGAAAGCAGTTGCGAAATCAAACAGCCGGCATTAGAATTAGAATAATGGCACTTGTAAAATCATTCAGTCTGATTTCTGGAATTGCATTTCGTATGCTCGGTCTTTACTACATATGATTAACATAAATATTCTGCATGCTAGATATTTGTCGGATCACTTAGAAAACGGGGCACCTAATCAGTGCTCTATGTATTCCGTAGTGATCGATGATTGTATTCGAAAGTCTACGTAGATAATAATGTTGAGATCCCAAGGCGGTCAGCGGGAACATAGTTCAGCCGCCGTCGTACTGAGATTCTGCCACTCGAACGTGTCACGTACACCGCTCGAGGTTAGATTCTACTAACAATATTCTTTGCTTTCACACACATGTTTTGTGCAAGAAAAGAAAAAGCAGCGTGCATTGGTTTTCAGTCAACTTGGCTAAAAGTTTGTTATTGTTTTAATGCTAGCTTTTGCTATCAGGGTATAGTCCTCAAAGTTTGATTTATGTAATACTATCCACGAAGACTAAACTTCGCTTGGTGGTTAGACATCAAAAGTTATGCTAAAACCAGACCCAGTCTTTGCAACTTAGTGACCAGCCGACATGGCCTTTTGCTTATCAGCCAGCACCTTTGCTATAGCTGGTCTCGCAATAAGACTCTGATGCCATGCATGGTAAGCTGGGTAATTCTTCTCGATCTCCAAACCAGCGAGCTTGTCACCGAAGGCAAAAGGCATCATCTCGTTCCAGGGAATGAATGCAATATCGGCAATCGTGCTACGATAAACATTAACGGTTGATCTTTAAGAACCCCAGGGGGTTCTGGGATGGAGAGTTGATTTACCATTTGTCACCAACGAGATATTTCTTTCCAGTCAATGCTTTGTTCAAAACATATAGCACACGTGTGACCTGCTCGTCGTATCGGGCGGTTGCGCTCTCAATTCTTTCTGGATGGAACTTGTTGAACCACTACATGAATCCAAAGATGATCAGTACACTCATTTCTGAAATAGGAAAGTTTGTGTGGAGAATACGTACAACACACTGGCCGAAATAAGGCCCTTGTCCAGACATCTGGAAGTGAAGCCATTGCTTGACGAGAAACTTCTCTGGGGTAGTGTCAAAGCTCAGAGAGTGCTTGGTATCATAAGTCTCGGCGAGATATTCAACGATTGCACCGGACTCCCAGAGGTTCACGCCGGTGTTTGGATCTTCGATCGCGGGAACACGTCCATTGACACAGAGAGTCTCATAAGGATCCTTCTTGAGTTCCGCAAAATCTATGGTTCACATCGTCTTAGTTTTCCTGGAACTTCCAATAGAAGGGTTGCGGCTTGAATATACCCATCATCTTTGACTCATATGGAATGTTAAGCTCTTCCAAGACCATGGCCACCTTCCATGGATTTGGTCCGGTTGCATGACTATAAAGGGTGATTGGTTTACTCATGATTTTTATTTTAGGCTTTTAATATTGAATCTTGAGTGTGGGTTTGAATGTCAACGATCAATTAAAGTTTCGGGTGAATACAAAAAGGGAGAGTTGATATATGTGGTCATTGTGGTGGTTGATTTCAAATAGCTTAGCAAGCGGTGAGTTCTCTTGTTTTCAGACTAAACTGACATCATGAGTCTACCCCTCTATCAGAGGTCCGTTTAAATACACCCGATATGGTAGTTAGAGGAGTAGTGCAAAAAGTCCACCTTTGGGGGGGCAATTGGTGGCTCCATGACTCGTGTTCTTAAACCTAACTATTGTTGAAAGCAAGTATAATTTATGAGATGAACTAGCACTGAAACTTGTTGTTATTCATAGGGTTCTGATTTATAGCAGGCTAGACATTAGGCGATATGTGCGTTTCTCGATATAATATACTGAACCATACCAAAGATCCGAATATATATCGGGATCCACATTTACATCCGACAGCTATTCTGATCCTCGGTCTTCCTTTGGACGACCATGAAAATTCGATACTTTCTTCCTACACAGATATTTATATAAAATAGTTATCACCTTGCTTTGTAAGAACGTTATATGTCATTACCTTGTCGCTCAACTGTCCTAGCCGAATTTCTGCAGATTTTCATTTTTTCGTTTCACACACTCCTCAAATCGTTCCGAGGATTCTTTACGTAAGGAACGAGGCATCATTGTTGAAGTTACCAAAATGTTGGACAATGCTTGATTAGAAGCCCAGCTATATCGATCCAGCTTTGCCTGATCAGACGCCAACTTGAACACCGCGGGGGTTTTGCGAATCCTGGAAATTCGAAAAGCCTCTTTGGGGTGGATGCCAAAACACTTCAATGGCTCTCAAAATCCATCCATTCACCCGGTGAATAACGACCCTCAGTATCGATAAATTTGGTGATATCACAGTCTCTAATCAAAAGAAACCCCCCCTCGGCTCTCTTACGGGGGCAAAACAGGAACGCTGCATCCTTTCCAAAGACACCTAGATTCCCCTTTTGGGCATCCATAGGAACCCACCCCGTTTGTTCCTCAATTGTAGCCATATATACCTCAGGTTTCTGTCTAGTTTTTAACTCAGTGCTAGAGAATGTTCCATGCGAGGCTGCTATAGAACTCGCATTGTTTGGTAATTTTTTTTGAACTTCTATTTCCAGGCAAAGAAGCCTCTTTTCCATTTTCTTCTGTTCTCTATTAAATCTGGGTATCATACCTATAATCCTTCTCTTTTTGAATACAACGCTCGGTCGCCATAAATCGACCAACTCTAATTATACCCATATGGGCATCCATTACCCATTTTCAGCACATCTGATTATTATTTCCCATCCAGCTTAACTTTTCTATAGATTCCGTTTAGGTCCCACCAATTCGGGTTCGAGCCATCAATAGCCAAACACCACCATTGTGTGTTCTCCAAGTCGCATGTACTGGTGGGACTTCGATACCATTTCAAGAAAAGTGATCACCTTCACCCTTTTTCCCGACAATTCCTAACCTGACCTTCTTTCTCCACCTCTGCTCCCTTTCCTGATTTTCCCTCTCCTCTCTTAACTTCTTCTTTCGCTCATAAACGGCTCGGACACACCGTCTTGTCCTTTCTTTTCCCTCGTCAAAATTCGCTCTTGCAAGTGCAATCACATTATCGATATCCTCAGGTGTATATACAAAGTTCCATGTACTCATGTAATCGTTGGTCACGGGATCAACACCTTCAACTTTAGGATTGCTGAGGAATGGAAAATACACGACAGCGATTCCGGCTTCGGGTTCCATCAGCTGCCAATCCTCGTTGACGGTTTTCGATGGTACATCTTCTGTGGAAGAAGCGCGCTCTTCGGTGGTTCCAACCCAAATGGTGCAAAATCCTAGATCACCTGAATCTTCGACACCGGTACTGTTGTTTGCCTCCTGTTTGGGGGCTTCTTCGACCTTTTCCAGATGATGGATCTGGTCATCTATCGCATGCTCTACTTTGGCATCGGCTTCCGCTGGTGATTTGGCCTGTGCTTCCTCGAGCTGCTCGCCAGTCTTTTCCGGCAAGTCCTTTGCCTTAGGCCAGCCCGAACCAAGGGGCCATCCTTTGATACCCCTTTGACGTGCGTAACCATCGGCAACCGAAAGCCAGTTTTCGGTTTTAATATCAGCGGAGGCGTCAAACGCAATGAGGATATCGACTTCCCGGCCAGGTCGTAGGAGTGGGTATATAGGAAGGTTGTTGGACATGCCAGCATCCATGAGTTGGAGATGCTTGTTTGAACAAATGTCGTCTGGTGCAGTTTCTGGAAGCTTTCCGTCCATTTTGTAGACGAAATTGGGAATAGATGCAGGCTCGATCGGGTGAACTTTACTCAAATCTTCGTCTCTACCTTCGATCATGCCCTCAACTGAACTAAATCCAGCAAACCCCCGGACGAGGGGACGAACCTCCTTATAATAGTGACTTAAGGTAGCGCAAAAGGCGCTTCCGAAAACACCAAGAAGTAATGGAAGCCGAAGCTCGGGGATACGACGTTCGCCATTTTCTTGCGGGAGGTCTTTCCCGTTTTCAAACTTTCGCCCTAATGCCCATGTTGGTATCCCGGCCGAGAATTCCTCACAAAACATCTCATACGGAGTGATTTCAAACCATTGAAACCAGGCTTCTTTCTTGGCCTTTTCTTTTGTCTCTTCAGAAGGTTTGTTGATTATCTTTGCAACTGTTGAGGTCTCTTCGGAAATTGGGATTTCATGACGGACAGCAGTGTAAATTGGCATTGGATTTTCTCCATGTTTGATGTTGTCTCTCTGATTCGAGATCTTCAAGTCACCATCATTGACACCAAGCTCACCCTTGGGAACAAGAAGTCTAGCAGCAAGCAAAAGCCCATAAACGTCCACGAGTCCAAACTGAGAGTCAGGATCTCCCTTCAACTTTTCTACGAATCCACTGAGAAGATACTTATTTGTTGGCGCCGAGTTTAGTGCATTGAGAGCGACGGGTGGATATGCAATATGTACCCCGATTCGTGCTTTTAGGTGGTCAACCAACTTGTCGAATCGTCTCCCGCCAATGGAAGAATGGTAGAGCGCTTGCAGCCAGCAACTGCCACTGACACCCGCTGTGTAAGTCACACAATCAAATAGCCCATCCTCCGTGGTTGCTAGCATCGATCCAGTACCGGCCACCAAAGCTCGTAGGCCTCCACCCGATCCGACCATAGCAATACAGGGGACATCATCTGGGTGAATTTCTTCGTCAGGAAGACCCAAATATTTTGCCAATGCAGCTCGGGTATGCTTCTTCCTCTTCTCCCGGAACTCCTTTTCTTCGTCACATAGCTCCTCCGACAATCTGACAGATGCGGAGTATTCAATTTCAGGGTTGATGAAAGGGTCGTGGGCTTCCTCCCAAATTTCATGTGCCAATGATTCCGGTGCCATAGATAATTCCCTCTGTAGTTTGTTGATTTGATTGTGAATCAGCTTCGCCCACTCCGGCAAAACAAAGTCCGCGATCTTGTCCGTCATGGTGCCCCATTGTGTATCCGTAACGGTCGAAAAGACTGCGAACTTCTCACTGAAGCTGCTCCATGCTGAACCGTCCAAGCTGTCTGCAGATGCTGGGGCATCTTCTTGGAGGGGTAGCTGTGAGAGTGTGTTTAAGTTATCTGCTGCCGCCGCTTCCTTCCTTTCTTGTACAGCTTCATACTTCTTTCGTTCTGCTCTGATGGTACTTCGTAGTTTCGTAGGGGGAAGGGGTTGCACGTAGTCGTTTTGTCGGAGGATGTAGAAGAGCCCGCCGCCAATGACCAAAAAAGTTGCGCTGAGCAAAACCGGCCGCGCAACG
>Ga0247734_1000712_pt1 | contig 27648 bp, 25 predicted proteins | sample UWRJL103311B2_FD_180933 | JGI IMG/M metagenome (GOLD analysis project Ga0247734, IMG submission 180933) | Plant litter microbial communities from Arlington Agricultural Research Station in Wisconsin, United States - UWRJ-L103-311B-2 | ecosystem: Environmental > Terrestrial > Plant litter >...
GTAAGGTCGCCTCCTTTTGTATGCCGTAGGAGGCGATTGTGGAGGAGGGCGTGGAGAGGTGCTTGCCAGCGTATACGAGCCGGAGATCGGACGAAGGAAGGGAGGTGCGGACCGAGAGCAGCGTGGTGAGGTTTTGTATCGACAGATCCGAGGAAACGGTGATGGGGAAGGCTGCAGAGAGAGGTTTGGTTAGTATTGGGCTCTGAGGTTTTGCAGAAATGGGAGCTGGGAGAATGAAATGGAAGGAAGACGAACTGCTGCCGGTGATGTTCTTGACGAAGATCTGCATGGGGGAGGCGGATTCTTGGGGCTCTGGAGATGCGGATCTAGATGAACTGGACGAGGAAACCATTTTGACTGATTTGTTGGATGTTTGAGACGGCGGTGAGACTTGTTGACTTGAGAGTTGTTGTTGAGACTCCGTTGGCCGATGGGAGATGTGATGACGAGGCGATAAGGAAGCAGATGGGTCTACTAAGCGCTTATTGATGGGGGAATGGGTTCGGTCTTCCAAGAGATCGGATGGCTGGTGGATGATATGATGCGAGGTTGAAATGTTGGTGGAGGTTGAAGATGGGCGTTTGGGAGAATGTTTGGTATGGTAAAGGGGTAGAAGAAAGGTGTGGGGAGGACCGGGTGCTTTATATTTGGAGTCAAGTCAAGTCAAGTCAAGTCAGGTCTTACGTGGACGCTGGGCCTTGTCACTGTTCTGATATCGTGACCGCTGGTGGCGCCGAGGATCGCAGAGGTGACTGATTCACGCAACCAACAGCCTATTTGGATGGATGCTGCAAGGTGGAATGTGAGAAGTGAAAAGCGAGCGAGGGTGTCGTGTATAGTATATATATATATACTGTAGATGGGATGGGATGGAAGATGGTCAGAGATGTGTGTGTGTGTGTTTTCTTTCAATCCTCCAGGAAGTGTTTCTCTTTTTGGTCGTATGCTTGATCTTTGGTCTCTTGGTCTTTAGTCTTTGGTCTTTGGTCTTGGTATTTGGTCTCTTGTCCTTGTCCTTGTCCTTGTCCTTGTCCTTGTTGCGGGAACCTGAATCGGTGTTCAGCCTTGGCACAGCCTTGGTAACCTCGGGAGAAAGCGAGAAAGCCAAAGTGACTGAGACTGAGAGAAACTGTGAGAGGCCAGACCACACCAGCAGGCAAAAGGCTTGCTTTCCAATCCCAAATCTGTAATCTGTAATCTGTAAGCTGTAATATCCACCCATCATGCATCCATCACCAGTTCATTCCCATCATCATTGTTATCATTATTATTATCATCCATCATCCATCATCATTATCATCATTGTCATTGTCATCATCATCAATCATTATTATCAATGAATTTATCCACCCTCCCTCTACCCATCTATTTTATTTTATTTTAATCCATTTCATTCCATCCCTTTCATCCAATTCTTTCATCCCCTTCATGCTGACTCATCTCAATCAATAATTGACGCATATCTCTCTCGACTTCTTCTTCTTCTTCTTCTTCTCATTTCTGCCCTATCTGTCTCCCAGTCTTACACCTCACTTCACTTGATAGTAATAATAAAGAAAATAATAAAGAAAATGATAATGATATTCACCAACGCCCTCTCCTACTACTCATTAACTACCTAACTAACTAACTAAACTTATGATCTACGACTCATTCCTATGCAGACCCCATCCTCGTCTCCTCCTCCTCCTATCTCCTGTCTCCTGTCTCCTGTCCCCCCTTACTGACAAATTGGCATACAGTAGTAGCTGTCATTACCAGTCATGTGTCCTCCCCTTGCTTCCTCTCAGACCGCTCCTTCATCACAATCGCAATCGCAGTCGCAATCGCAATCACAATCACAATCAGACCCAGAAATGTGATAAAGGGAGCTAATAATAACAAGCCGAGCGCTAGCTCAAGCTAAGAAGCCCATTCGTGAACGTATACGGATTTCGGCGGAGAGGGTACGAGAGCGAGCCACTAGTACTTGGGGTGAATTCAATTCTTGCGACGACGGAAATACAGTTTAGGAGATGATACAAATACGATATTTGCTCCTGGATACGAACGAGTGAGGATACGTTATCGAGTAGTTGACATCTGCCTCCCTTTGCCCCCCTCGTACCCTCGCTCCCTCCCCGTGGGGCCGGTGTGACCCTGGGAGAAGTAAGAAGAACAGCGACGTGCATCATCGCTTATATGCAGCTATCCGTACATCTCAAGCGAAATGCGGATGGGCTTGCATGTTCGTGCGGATGCTGGGTGGGTGGTGAAGGGTGGTAAGTGGTAAGTGGTTGTGTGTATGCAACAGGACAGACACGACGGGGTGTTACAACACATCCGACTTACGAGCCCATGCGGATATATTCCCGACGAGGCTGATTTATCCTGAACCACAATAAATGCGTGGGAAGCAAACGAACCACGCCAAGGCCCACCAGACGGACGAAAGAAGGAAGATGAAGAAGATGAAGAAGAAGGCTGCCCATGCCAATGCAGAATGATAGGATACCGGTGGCGAGCGATGCCGGCCTGGTCGGCGAGGCTGGCGCTGGGTTTGGTTTGGTTCGATTCTGATTTCAATATTGACTAGTGAATGGGTGGAAAATGTGATGTGGTGTGGTGTGGTTACACTTACTTACTTACTCTACCAGTTAGTTTTCTCCCTCGGGATTCATCTATCCATCCATCCATCCCATGATGAGATGACCATCCGACGCAGTGACAAGGAATACTAAGTTTTCTGCTGGCGGCGAGCGGGGACATGGAAAAGGGGCCTATTTTGTTCAAGTATCGGCCGAGACCGTCGCTGAACGTAGATGCCGGTCCCAGTAACGCGGATGACACTTACAACTTTAGGTTTGGTGGAAGCTTAATCCCTTTTTACTTTCTGACAAGCGAACGGATGATGTCTGTGGCAAACTACGAAAACCTTTACTGATGTATATACATATCACATGTGGTGTAAGTGGAGCATTGAGGGCGGGCTGCAAAAGTGTAAAAGTGTAAAGGTGTAAAGGTGTAAAAGTGTAGAAGTGTAGAAGGTGTGATATGATTAGTACAATTTGGTATATATGTGTATATCAATAATATACGATGCTGCAGAGAGCCATTTCGAACTCAAATCGCTTTCATGTCCCGTACTCCGTCCTGATGCTCAAGCACAATACAACATGTCCAGGTCCCTCTTGTGACTCCCAATGCAAATGCCGCCCAAAAACATGTCATTACTTCATCAATGCCGTTTATATTTCTGTAACTCATTAGCCTCAGCTCCAAATAAAAAATGAAAGGGGTCATAAAGTGCAACTTACAGCGTCTGCCTTTTGCAGATTCGCTGGGTCTAACGAATTCGTTGCACCCATCAGGATCTGTCCTCCGGCCTTCGCAACTCCAATCGCAGGTCGGAGTATCACCGTCGGTGCATGCTTGCGTACTGCTCTCAATACCCCCGCCGCATTACCCCCTTCCATTACTTCACCTGGGACTGCGATGATGGCATCACGGGCGAGAACTAGATCGCGTTGAAGTCCTGCGTAGCCACCTCTGAGGCCTTGAAGAACACCAACCGGCTGGTTGGCGTAGAGGCTTATCTGTTTGTTTTCCTCGCCTTCATCGTCGTCCTCTAAGGCTGATATGGATGGTTCGCCAGTCGGGCTAAGAAGTCCTTCTGCACCTTGGAGGACTGTCTGAACGCCGATGGCAACCTTTGCACCTAATTTCACCAATTCTGTACCAGTGGTTTTTGCAAATGCTGCTGCACCTTTCGAGATGCTTCGGACAATTCGTCCATCTTTCTGGTACTCACGCATTGGGATAACCACAAGATGACGGAAGCCTCCTCCAACATTCACTAACGGGCGAACAGCAGCAAGGCCCGCCAATATTCCAGGGAGTTGGTTCCGTTTGATCTCGGGCATCCAAATATCATTTAGCGTTTTGCCTAACTTGTCAAAGCCAGAGATACCATAGATGATCGTGTGCCGTAACACCATATCTGCTTCGTCCAGAATCAAGAAGTTCATGAACTCAGTTGTGTGGCCAGAACGCAGACCAGCGTAGTCAACGCGTTTTGGCTTGAAATCCAATTTGACCTGTACCGAGTTCACCTCAACTCTCTGCAGAAAAGGTACGTCTCCAGGAGACTTAGGAACTAGGGCAGACTCGTCCTTGAATTCGAAGAATCTCGTTATAAAGTCTAGCGCGTCCTGATCAACATGAAGTCGGAGGGGGAGAACCGTCGCTTTAAGTACAATCTCGGATGCAGCTAGTTCAGGAATAGGCTTCACGTTGAGGATTTCAATGTGAATCATGCTGGTACCTGTTTCTCGCTCTCCAGCTTCCTGCATATATGTAGCAAATTTTCTCCAGGTTGAAGTTGGGACATGATCGAAAATCTCAAAATCACGTACACGAATGTCAATAGAACTTTGTGTTTCCCCACTCCCTTGAGGAAACGCTACAAGATCGACACAAACGCCCTTCAACTCGAACGTGATCTTGTGATGTTTGCTACGATTTAGCCGGAGTCTTTTTGAAGAAGACCGGCGTGTGCTACCTTGCCTACTCGGTGAGGCCGAAAGTGATGTAGTTGCAATTGACTCAGTCTCCGTAGCGTTATCGTTAAGCTCTTGGTTGATGGCAGCAGCAAGTTCGCGTGGGTCTCGATTCCCAGGAATGCCGATGTAAATAGAATTAAATAAGAAGTCTCCAATCACAGTCTCATCGTCCTCGAGATCTTGCTCAAAAGTTGGCCGCCTATCATTCCGTGCCCGCCTTTCAATCGCTTTAGACTCAACGTCCTGAACAGCCTTGGCAATGGTGTCCCGAGTATGTTGCCAATCATAACCATCGAAGAGATTCCAGATAATGTGAACATCCCGAACACATATTTTTAGGGGGCTTTTGCGAACTTTACTGACGTTAGATTTGTCGTAGGTGTTCTTGGTGGAATTCCATCTATGTGCAGTCCCTTCGAGAATCGACCCGGTGCCAAAATGGTCCTCTTGAAAGTCAAGCTCCTCAGTCTCTTCGGCAGCTTCTTGAGGGTCCGCGAAACTCCCTAACAGAACTCCATCACCAGTGTCTTGAATAGTAAGTTTGCTTGAAGCTAGAGAATCATCACTTCCTTCCAAGTTATGTTCGTTATAGTCATCTGATTGGTAGTGTTGGAAATCAAGATCAAAATCTTCAGAACCTTCGGCGATATCTCCCATTTCTGGCATAGTAAAGTCATCATCGATATTATAAGTGCCTTCCGCGGTACCAAAAGCATCTCCCGATAAGGACGCAAGCAAATCTGCAACTGGTATGACTTTCGTGCGATATTTTACCTCCGTACTCGGAGCTGTTGGAGGACTTAACCCATTTAGAACCGCCACGAGTGTTTGCGTAGAGTCTGCACAAGACTCCAGAACAAACAGATCATCACGGAGCTCAATATCCACGGACTTCTCTCCTTCATCATCTGTCACTATCTGAACTACTGCCCTCGCTGAAGAAATGTAGCTGATAGACACAAATCCTTTGGCACAAAGGTCTGCAACTTGACTATTACCACCATCGAAGGATTCGCGCCTGGGTTTCATCGGCGGCGAATTAGACGTGATATTAGCCACATTGTCAATGACAAGCAATGAAGCTTTGCCAAGCTCGCCATTTGCACTGGCAATTTGGTTCTTGGGAAGAACTGCAGACAAATGTGCCTCTGTCATTACCACGAGAACTTTGGATGGCAAGCCTAAAGGATTCAGACCTAGGATGCAATCCCGTAGAACAACATCAATCGTCATTGGCTTTGCTGAAGAACCGCTGGAAATGGTGGCCGTTGGTATAGGAATGTTTGAACGTGGTAAATCAGTAAGAGTTGCAATCGATGCTGCCAGACCTTCTGATATGTCTTGACCCGTCGCATTCTCCGCGAGATTGAGCAATGCGATTAAAGTAGGGACTCTGTATTCTGCCCTCAGGTTCCAGATTTTGATCTTCACGATTGGTTCCATCTCGTCGCCAATCATTCGGGCCATGATTGCGGGTGACCTCGCTCTTGGCTCACGCAGTTCAGGATCTGTAGCAGCACCTATAAGTTCTTCACTACCATTCCGGTGCAGTGTGATCGTATTTATACTAAGAGCAACAAGTGAAGGAAATGTGATTTGAGCAATGTCAATGTTCTTTGCTGCCAGCTTCATGATACCAATTTTGCGGTCCACATCGACTCGAGCGTCAAATTTCTTTACTTTGATTAAAGAAAGTAATCCTGGGCGATCATCATCAGGAAGATATTTTGCAACAGTGGACAACCTTGCCACCTCTTCTCCAAGTTCCGGTAAATAACTCAGTTCATTCAGCCTGCCAACACGGGTTTGGAGTTCATCAATTGTCAATCTTAGAACAGATCCCTGTTTCCGTTGGCGTAGCAGGGTATCAAGAAGGATATCGTCATCTTGGTCATATTTGGCTTTTGATGGTGTGATAAGTGAGAGAAGGGTATCCAAGTCTGCGTCTTGGGGAGACTGTAGAAATTCTATGCGCGTGCCAATGACATCCACGGAGATGGCGGGGTCGTTGTTCGAACTCCTTAGATGTGGACCAGATAAATTAATTCTTTGTATACCAACTCCTATAACGACATCTCGGCTAATGACTTTCACAGCAGAAGTCTCGACGCCAATACTGCACTCTGCACCTACTAGATCTAGAATAAATCCACCAATCCTTATATCTGATTTGACCTTTGCAGTTGATAACGATGCAGGTGTAGGTGGGCTTTCTGTAGTTTCAAAACGTACACTTCGAGGTTTTGGCTTACTTGCAACTGCAGTAGTGACTGTAGCATTGGACGCAATAGAGCTCCCAAGGTTTAATACACTACTTAGACCACCAAACCAACTGAATGTCTCATCAAGCCTCTGAAGATCGATTGATACATGCATAGGAAGCGTATTCACATCAAAGCGAGTAGTCGTTGCACTCCTGATGATTTTTATCGACGCGTCGATGCCAGCGGACGCTTCCAGGTCCCGTGTGGATGCTCGCATTTGGAGATCAGCATTGAATGACAAGATATTTTCCCGTGCGTAGCCAAATATGAATTTTTTCAACTGAACATGGGTCTCCGAATTAGAATTGTAAGCATAAGAGTCGACAGACAGTCCCTTTAATACAGTGCGTAGAAGCACTTCCTGCTCGGGAGCATGATTCCAAGCTACTGTCTCAGATGAAGTATTTGACACCAGCACACCTTCCAATCTGCCTAGAAATTGGAGAGAAACTTCCTCTGCAGAAACGTTCAAACTGGCTTCAAATTGGGGAGGTTCTGTCTCTGGAGCTTCGGGTAGTCTATCTTCTCCTTGGGTAGCGTCTTTGAGACACTGCATCAGCTTCCATACAAGTCGTCCCACCGAAATATCAAAATGGCCAAAAAATTTCCCTATAATAACTTCTATAGCAGTGCTGTTGCTATCGACTACAGCCGGCCTTTTGTCATCGACGACGGAGCTAGCTTTGGATGTCGATGGTCTACGGGCTGCAGGCATGTGTGTCGAAAATGCGCCTGGTAGATCAACTGATAATGATTCTGAGGTCGCTCCGTCGAATGTGCTTCGGAACATCATGCTATTGGGAGGCTGTTCAACTATAGTCTCGGAATTGGTTCCAGGCAGATAGATCGCTATTTGGTCGACGTCAAATATTTGTTTGCTCATACGAGTGTAGTCATCAGAGGATACAGAGCGTTCGGAATCGTTGCTTGAGTTCTGCGGTGCAAAGTGAGGCTGGCGGGAATTTGTGGGTGACTCTGGGATTTGCTGCTTCTGTGCATGTAAACGAGGCCCTGATGATACTGAATGAGAAAGTTCTTCATGAGCAAGGACTGATCGTGAGGGAAGAACATTACGAGCATGATCTAAATTGTCGAGAGATTCATGCTGCTTTTCGGAACTTTGAGGGTTGACTGTTTCTAGAAAGGGGGCCTCGCTGCCACTGCTTGAACCGGACCACCCTCCAGGCACCTTTTGAGAATCAGAGCCATGAGATATCGCGCTCATATACATACTCTCCGCATCCTCATGGCTGAATAGCTGTGACTGAGCGAGGTCGTCCACTCCGATTGGAGTCGAGCTCTCCTCTTCGCTTTCACTACCACTGCCAGCTGCACTATCAACTGCACTAGCTGCGGATGTTTGCCTTATGCCAACAAAATTCGGAGAAACTTGAGCTGGAATTGCTGATTGCGATCGAGATACCCTTTCTTCTGAGAATCTTGGACGCAGTCTAGTGGGTAATAACGTTGATTTCAACATAGATGGGGATTCTCTGTCCGGGGATAAATCTAACCCAAATATGTTTATTGTGTCATTTTCTGGATGACTGGGAGTGTGAATGGAAGCCCTCGGTGTAGATGATGGTGATGATATATGGCCTTGCACATAACGAGAATTCTGCAAATGAGAGATTGGCGATGAGCTTCTCTGGCTCCCCCCTTCTTCATCACCAAACTGGCTTTCTGTGACTTGATCAAGATAGGCTGAGTTCTCAAATACACTATCTCCAATATCACTATCAGCACCTATGCTCTCAGAGAACGCCCGTTCTTCGTCTTCGGGAGCATCTTCGAATCGTCCGCTGTCGGTAGTAATCGTTGAGCTGTGTAATGGACGAACACTGCCACTATTTCTCCGCGTTTGTTTGGATGACAGTTTGCTAGATGACACCGTTGAGCTTAGTTCCGGTGAAGAGTGGCCATCAACACTTCTAGAATCTATACTTGAGTGGCTTTGGGAAGATACCTTCCTCCTCTCAAACACATCAGAATGTGAGACCGCAGGTGATGATAGGGCAGATGATCTGGCAAGGCTGGAAAACAGATTTGCTTCCGATATCAAAACGCCTCTTATTTTCCTAAGGTATATCAGACGTTTGCCTTTCTTAAGGAGCGCCGTGTGGCGTCCATCTCCTGACGACGCGATAGTTTCCAGATCATGAGTGATACCTTCGATATCCACACTATCTATCTTTAGTTGCACTGTAACGGGGTCCGTACCAGCACTTGTAGTTGACTGAGATGTCTCACTTGGGATGTCTAAGTCCATGCTGAGAGTTATTCCGTGGATCCTGACCTCCAGCCGATCAACGACGCCTTGAATCAGGCGAGTCACCCAGTCTGGAACCGATAGGCCAGTACCAGTGCCCATGGGAATCTCTCCATCCTCACTTAGCATCGAAGAAGCTCCATGATCTTGAGTTTCTGAGAGCAAGGCTGCTTCTAAATCAGCTCTCTCATCTTCGGGCTCAGTTTGTAGAAATGATTCGGCAAGATCAGCTGCTGTGGGTATCGTAGAATCGGCATCCTCATCGTCTGCAGCAGAGTCTCTTCTATGGTGAGCCTTTGAACCTGATGTCCGCCGTTTCTCTTTCCGGTCATGATTCGTACGGGTATTATTATCTTTCACTCGAACCTGGCATTCCACACCTTCTACTTCTACTAGCACTGGACCGCTGGTAATGTTCACCGGTATTGTAACTCGAAGGAGTAATATGCGGGCTTTGACGAATTCAAAGGAGGGGGGCAGTTGAAGAAGAGTTTCTATTTTCTAGTGGTACAAGTCTCAGTATACAAAACACAAAACTTGAGAATAATCTTACCTTAAGACGTAGCCCAACATCGGTAAATTCGAATTTGTTTTGCTTCCCCCAAGATATCTCCAAGTTCTCGAGGTCAAGGGCATCGGTATCTATGATTTCGAGCCGAGATAGTGCATAGTGTAGTAACCGTTTTGGCATAGACGAGGTTGCTAAGAACGACTGTAGGTAGGACGCCATGATGAGTGCAAGCTGGCAGATTGCAGCGGATTTGACCGAGGATGTTGCCTTTGTAGACGTTGTCGGTGAGTACCTTTTGCGTTGTCTTAGGGAGCACTGCTCCGCCTGATCACACGCCGGGTGATCTAAACAAGCTGTCTAGGTCGGGCAGTCATAATTATTGAATCAACAAGTATTCCCAAATCATGTATATTCGTTGACTCTAAGGAAGGTAAGGTGGTGAGCAATGCGGCACCTCATACCTACCATTAGGTAGGAGGATTAAATGTGAATGCCGAAGGGCTTCGTGATGCCTCTTATCGATTAGACTGTTGATGAGGTGACGATGTGCCGCCGGGCCAATGTGGACCCCTCGTTTAACATGGGGCTTGATACGCCGACCACCTTACCTGTTATTCTGTTATTGGTATAATCCGACCCTGAATTGTATGGGTCACGTGTGCTTCGGCACACGTGATTCCGTACAGCTCAGGCCGGTCCGAGTATGCGGCCGCATCGACCCCTACATAGACCTTACAATACAACTATCGATCCCACTGAATACAACTAGCACTTACGTGACAATATTACACGTAGTAGTGCCTTATATTCGAAGTGGTCCGACAATAACCTTTAGCAATCTAAGAAATATATTATATAAGAAATAAGAATTAAAAGAATAATAGTAAACAAAGTTAATATACGGGATTAAGGTATATAAACGCTTGTATTAAAAGTAAATAAGAGAGCTAGCTAGCTAAGAAATAATAATAGTGCTAAGATATCAAATAAGGCTCCACTATTAGTACGACCTAATAGGCTCGCTTATGCAGCAATATCTAAAGTGAGGATACGTTATAATAGTGTATGAAGGCTCCTTATCCTCGGTTAGTTAGAATAGGGGGTTTCTTGACGGTTCGGAATGGACTTCCAGAATTGGACTAGTGCCAGGGGAACGAAGGGGTATATCAATTGACCTCCTGGCGATATAATTAGGAATCATAGATTATTCTCGTATCAATTGGAATACCCGTTCCAGGCTTATACTTCTCTGTCATTATTGATCCTCACACTCTACCACTGGGACGACCTAATAGGCTCGCTTGTACAGCTATATCTTGAGTGTGGATATGTTATGGTAATAATAGCTATAATATAGTAGAAATAGTTGATGCCTAAGACAATAGTATATTCTATTATACAAGTATTTGACAAAATATAATAAAGAGCGTATAATACTACTAGGAGAGCATGTAGTATAAATTGGCCTAAAAGGTAGAGACATTATTAGCGGCGAGGGCAAGGCTATTAGCTCCGAGAAGCGTAGGTGCTATTGTTTATAATAAAAGCAGATAACTGTTTCTCGTTGCCTTGCTAGAAGATCTCTCGCCTACCTCACTTCTGAGGGCCTTCTGCACAGCGGGATAAGCCGCAAGAAAAACAAGTGTCCAAGATAGGTCACCTATAATAATATCAATATTAGCAAATAGGGTTTAGAAAAGCTGCTCATCGTCATTTTGCTGTCCACGACAGCTCTGAACATGGTTACCACAGGAGGTGTGCAAGGTCCAAGACCATTGAGAGCATGGGCGTATACACTCTTGATCGGATAATACTTATATATCTTCCCCCAAGGCGACTGGAAGACAGCCAGGGTTAGGAAGAAAGCCGAACCATACCAGCCGGCTTGATCGAGACTCTCGAATACCTGCGTGATTTTGGGGATTGCAGTGGTGACGATTGTCTAGTAGACTTGTGAGTGGGCCGTGTTATACACGTGGCATCGGACACGATGTGTTGAGGTGTGACTTACCATATCCAGTGGCACCTAATTTGGAAATTTTCAGCTTTAGAACTAGCATAAGCTCAGGGTAGAATCAAATCGTACCAGAAACATAGCCATAAGTGTCGCTATGTAAACAAGCCACAGTTTCCATCTCTCGGGATGCCCTGCCTTGGGTTCGTCGTTCGTATCATTTTCCCTGGCCGTGTCTGTCTTGGAGTTGCTGATTTCCTCCAGTGATGCGGCAGTTGGTGGAACACAGGCGAGGCGTCGACGATTGTTTGCATCTTACCTTCGTCCAACGACATTTTGCAAGCTGTCCAGCTCAACAAAGGGCAGGGAAAAGGCAATTGGATGGAAAAAGTAAAATATAAAAGGTCTATGGCTCCGGCAAAACTACAGATCAAAGCCTCTTGAATGTTTGTCACAGATTTATGTACAGTACAATACGACTAGGGTGTTACTAGCTGTGAGGACTCAACGTCCTCATAACGCGATTGGCGTTGGCGTTTGGACTCAACGTCCAACGCACTTTCCTTCTAACAAGATAAGTATATTTTAGATAAGAAGCCACTTGAACCTTTAGAAAAATCAGACACTTTCTCCATTACAGATTCCACGATTGTGAGACCTGATACTAGCATAGAAGAACAACTCGGACATAATAGAAGTTAGGGCAGAACTAAGGTAGAGCCCGGCGAGGTTGGCGCTCGATGAGGTCGGCGCACTACGTAGAGTATCAGAGGCTTGTTATGCATCTATTGACCCGATTCCTGACATCCAATAAATAATTATAAATAGAGCTTGAATATAGACAGGGCTAGTATTACATGAATACCGGGTAAGTAAACATACGGTATGTACAACTCTGCCGAGTCGGGCGGGGGCAAGCAGGTGAGCCAACGTTGGAAATAGTTGTAGGCCGCTTGCTGGCTGTTGGACTTTTCGACCTGCATCTCTTAAGCTTCAACCTCTTCACTATCCTTCTTCTTACTCTTCCTCTTATTCTCAATCACCTTTTGCATTGAGCACAAACTTGTTACAAACTGTTACAGTACTATATCCTCGTCGTCGAGATGGTCTCACAAACCCAGCCCCAGCACCCGAACCTCCCCCTGCCTGACTACTTCTCCAAGTTCGCCAGCACATATGTTCGCCAGACGGGTCACTCGACGCTCAATATACTGGCCGATATCATCACCAATAACGTCCAGAGGTCCGCCCACCCTATTGGACCGGAATCGGTCGTTCATGACACCGCCGCGGGCCCCGGCATAGGTGCGGCGGCGCTTGTTGCCTGCCTTCCCAAGGACCAGCTGCCGATGAAAATGCTGGTCTCAGATAACGTTTCTATGATGGTGTCAGCCGCTCTCGAATCCCTCGCTGCTTCCCCGCTGCCAGACGTCGATTGCAAGCAGCTCGACTCGCAGGACCTGGCGTCGGTATCGGACAATTACTTCACCCACTCGATTGACAACTTTAGCATTTTTACCTTTGTGCGTCCTGACGACGCGATCCGTGAGACATACCGCACTCTGAGGCCGGGCGGTCTGGCGGTTGTTACTTGCTGGCGTCGCTTCGCCCCTTTGTTCATCGTCCACGCCACACAGAAGAAGATACGCCCGGATCTGCCGCTTATGCCTACTCCAAGTCCCGAGTTCTACGAAGAGGGCGTGCTACAGCAAGTGGTCGAGGCAAACGGCTTCGCGAAAGATAACATCACTATGGTCGATAAGGTGTTGATCATTGCCGACAACGAGAATATCGCTGGCCTTACTATGCTTATGGCGGGTCCCATGATGAGCAAGGCTCGCGAGGGATACACTGAGGAAGAGCAGGCTAGGTGGCAAGATTCTGTTTCCCAGTCCGTGAAGGAAGAAGTAGAGCAGTTTGGGGGTATCAGGTTCGAGGCCTATGTCCTCTTGGCTACTAAGTAGAGCGGCTTAACCGCGTCTGCTGTCTACACGGAGAAAGATTACAATCGAACCAATCACAACTTCAAAGAGCATAAACCAGCTACTATAATTCATGCACCGTGTATCGTATTAAATCACAGCTAACGAGGTTTTTTTTTCGGATGCTCTTGTATCCTCTTTGGAAACAAGAGATTAGGTGTTTCAACATATCGGATTTCTATTTTTACGGACAATAGCGTATTGAAAACCAGCTAAAATTATTCTCTCATTCTTTTTCATCTCTACCAGGATTATTCCGACTAATGAGAGGCTCGGATTATGGACAAATAGGTCTGGGAAACTTTTTAGCCGTGAATTAGTACGGATTTACACATCTTGACCGTCGGTGTCGGTGATACTGAGAACCACCGATGACAACAAGTCTTATTGCATTTATATCCCTTGTGAAGTCTTATTGCTCAAATCGTTCCCTGTGCCTCAAATATTCTACACGTCTTCGTTGAATTTGAACTTCTGCCTTACAATCATCCTCCATGGCCAGCAAACAAGACAGCAAGTACTGGATGGAGAGCGAAGGAGATCACAGCCGTGTTTCGGTGAATCTTACGATCTGGGTGCCATCTTGTTCCGAGTAGGCTCCGTAGGTAGATAGATCTGAATATCTGATTGACCATTCTTTTCCTGGAAAAGAAATGTGATATCTGCCCACTATTCGATCTCGTCAGCACAAGATAGCTTAAAATAGCAGAATCAATCCTCATTTCCGGAACTTATATCTATCATTTGGAAATAGTTAGTCTTGCAAGAAATAAATACTTTGCACTAGACGTGATAGGGGGAAACATACCTTTGTGACTCCCAGCACGAATATTGTTACCTCTAAACAACTTGCAGGCGCTGGGCAGTTCGAAAAGTTATAGTGTTAGTGAAAGTCTCCTTATGATTACTACGAAAGAAGTTTCTAGAAAGCTATGTCAATGGGTCCCATCAGTTTTCGCTCTTTCAACGTACAAAAGGAATAAATCCTCAGGACAGTACCAAGATTCAAAGCGATAGATAATATACCCATGATCTTGAGGGAAAATTGAAGCATTCTATGTCAAAATCGGCAAGCTCTTGCCTATATTCGGCCACGATTGGGGATAAAACCTGTGTTATCGAGGCTTCAACAGTACTGGAGGTGAAATATCATATACTTAGGATTCCATTAGATATCAATTTTTTGTCCACTCGTCCACTCGTCCGGAGATCCTTTCTTATTTAAATATCTATTTACACGCCCGATTTTAAATAAAATTGGTCCGCTCTTCATGAGGTACAGAGTGTATTGAAATACGAGAGCTGAAACGCTGGGTCCACATCTTTCTGGGTGAGCTAAGTTCCATCGAGATCCAGATGAAGAAATTTTGCAGTGAACAGGGCTGTGAGGATTTCTGCTGGGGTTACTGTCAACATGGAGCCTATTTGAATCTTTGGTAGTGGTATTGCATCGTTAGCCATCACATATTCGCTCCATGTAAGTTGTCAAGGCTGTTGTCTGACTTTTCCTTAAAAGGAATAAGTCGCTGTTAAAAAGTTGACGGAGGTGATGTGACGTTGTAACTTGGACAGCACAATTAGCACAGTTAGCACAGTTGATGGGTTAGAGAGATATCTAGGGCTTAATGTCTTTTTACTCTAAAGTGTTTAAAAAAGAAAAAGCATATAACAGGAAGGAGTTTGACAGTTGAGGCTTCTCATGATATGAAATAATCTTCGATCTGTATGCTCATGATTACATTATTTTTCCTCTATCATTCTAGCTCTGATATTTATATATACAGTCTTTGATATCTCTAGGCCCAAAGTATATAGCTTTACCAGCACGACAGAATCTTGCTACCACGAAAAGAACTTGCCAAGTATGCAGCTCAAAATTCCAACTCTCGGCTCTCTTCTTCTTCCTCTCTCTCCTTGCTCAATAGCGACTCTTTATCAGATGAATCGTCATCAGATAAATCGTCATCATCCCCATCTTCATCCTCCACATTCACCAGATCAATAACCATCACCGCTCCATTGCTAAGCCTATCAAGTTGAAATCCGGCTTGCAAGACATCAGGGGCATCGAAAACACATCCAGCGACGTCTAAGCTAATGTCGAATTCCATGAGCGCCAAGGCAACAAGCCGGAAATTTTCATGGTGAGAATCCATTTTATGATCTTCTAAACCCTCGTCACCGCTATCGTCGAACAATAATATAGCATTCCGATGGCTTAACAAGAACCTCTCACTTAGTGTCACACTGCTCAAAGCTTCCGAAAGCTTTGTTGGCTCGGTTTGAGCACTCACGGCTAGTCGTGTGAAAATTTGGCTATTTAGCAGGGATTCTGCTGCGCGAAGATCTACTGGTGAGAAGATGAAGACATTCGGTGGGAGAACGGACAGTGATGTGTTCTTGCTTTGCTCGTTGCCAATGCTGGCTTCTGCTGCCGACATTTCTCAGTCCTTAGCAAAATTGAAGATTTTGATAGTATGCAATATTGTGTGCAAATGGTTCTAGACAGGTGTGTGCTGTGTCATGTGACGCCGTAGATGCCAAGCTGCCGATGTTCAGTTGATGTTGAGAATCATTCTCGCTACTTACACTAGTTAATGGAATGGCTGTATTATGAGCATGGCATGGTCTGACTATTGTCAAGGGTGGTGGGTAACCACGAATGTTATTATAATACAAAATATCAAGCACAAGACTATATACTTATCGTTATCTGAGGTTCTTTAACTAAGCAGAATTTGTGTTAATTGTATTATATAAGATGGACCAAATACCAAATGACCCGACCTTCAACAGTCATTTCTGGGTTCTCGGGCGACCCTTTTTGTCGATTACCTGGTGAAATGTTGTTGAAGGCCTTGAAACTCTCTCCTGACCTTTCTTCCCTGTGGGGAATTACCAACGCCTCACCAACGACGAGTGTGCTGTTTTGCCACGTATCCGGTCGAAGTACTCGAGACCGTAATAAAACTCACCGCTCCGGCTCAAACCCAGCATCTGATGTGGTCAACATTCCGAATCCGAGCCTCCAGCTGTCCAGATTTGAGCGAAGCCAGAAATATTACCTCTTTCACCCCAGTGCTGCCACCCACAGCCGACCATAAATACCGCAATTTACTCCGTGCTTTTCTTTGTCTGGCACATAGGATACATGGAGTGGCTCATCTATGCATTGGACACTATATCGAGGTATCCTGGACAGTTTTCAATCCACTCGAAGCCATCTTGGACCTAATAAAGATCTAAAGAGCTTCAACATTGCTCAACACAGTCACAACCAACCGTACAGTACTGGTAGTTCGTGGGTGGAGGAACAAGGTGTCATGAAAGCATTGTGGCGTATCCAGCTATTCTTGGAGCTCAAAGCTGCTCAAAGGACAGGCAGACTGAACTGGTCTGAGGAGGACCTTCGGGTGTTATTTTACAGTGGCATCCAAAGATTCTACGAAATAGAAGAGTTCGAACATCAGCAGGTCCTGACCATCAATGATTTCTTGGAAGTGGCCAGGGAAGAGGAAGAGTATCGAGCAAACAATCAGTTACCGGTGTTAGCTACGGAAAACCGCACATGCAATTATGTGTGTGCTCAAATGCACCTTTTTAAGTTTCGGGAAGACCACTTTCAACAAGGTGAGAGATATCTCAACACTTCACCAATGACGTATAAATTCCAAAGAATAATGGCACGCGATTACAAGACGTCACCGCTCATGGGGATGCCCTTTGACCTTTATCGTAGATTTGGGTTTTCTATATGGGATGACTAACGTATGACTGACTTGGGGCCGGCCTAAACCCGATAGTAAAGCTTTGCTAGAGGCGAGATTGTACTACTCAAGATGGCGTGAGATTCTAACGGATGAGGAGAAATAATTGTATACAAACCACAGCGGGTGGATCAAAGATTCAAATTTCAATTGAGGTAGTGTCTAGCTCTACTAACTGATAATATGGTATGACTTAAGGGATTGTAAATTATGCGTTCTTTTGATTTCCAATATATAACGGTTTTGTAGAAGAAGAAAAAATGATATAGAACTCGTAACAGACCCAACCTGAACATAAGGTATAGTGTACTCTACAAACTATCTTACCAACAATCTTTGCGGTAACATCAACAATTTAATCCTGGTATGGGTAACCATATCGATTCAATGTTTATTTACAACTAGTATTAGTCTTCCACGCAAAGAGATTGGTGGGAAAATAGAAATGGAAAGTGAAGGCGAAGAGGGAAAAGTTAGAGTCGTCTCCCATAGTAGATGTTCTAAAATGTGTCTTGTCAAAGATTTCTGCAAAGTCAAATCCCTGAACTGTCTACTGACCAAGAAGTAAGACAACGGGAGGCTATTGCAATCACACGTAGCCGAGAATACAGAATGCCCTTGCCAGCAAAAGCACTTAAGTAAGTATGCTTTATTATCTGGCCACTGATAGCCATTCTGCTTCGTTGCCACAGCGATCCCTCTATTTCGGCATTACCGAGAAAGATGATCAACCTCCGATCTAGGGGTTTCTATCCCTAGTTTTCCATTTTGTAACTATTCTTCTCCGGGTATATACTATTAGGAACTATAAGACATTAATCCAGCTGAAGTTGTGGCATTTCCTTTGGCTGGGATTAGAGTTACGTAAGCACGTGAGAACTAGCTTGCTTAGCATTTTTACCTGATTATGTTATAATACTGCATATAATTTAAGTGAAACTACCTTGAAATACTAGATCACTTATCTGAATCATAGATCGGCTAAAGTTAGCGGTAACTATGAAGAATTCTAGCAGTCCTTGTAAGTCCGATACTCTGTTTTTATATTGTTCGCATGAGAAAAGTCGTAAGGAGGGTCTATAAGTACAATCTTTATGTAGAGCAGACAATGGCCCTGAAGCCATTTACGTCCGGAAAAAATAAAACAAGTGAATACCTCACAGAAAGATGATTACAGCAGTTACAGATACCAAGGGCTAAGTGGTGATATAAGGCTTTCTTTTCTATTCTATCAACCCTCTTTAATCTTTATGCTCTATATCTATTTACAGCGGGTCTTTATGCCTAAATAGCTTGTTCTTCACCTGCGATAAAGTTGTTTGATAGTTGTTATTTGGTAGAAGCAGATTGGTTAGCAGCGGATACAATTGCTATTATGTCGAGATTAGCTTAATCTTTTGCCTTGTTCGGGGCCTACGATTTCTTTTATCAATAGTGGCTAATTGCCTTTGTCGATGGAACGATAAGTAGGATATCGTCTATTGTGAGAGCCTCTTCATTCATACACTTTCTTAGCCACAGTCTATTTCTTCCTCCGAGCAGTCTCGTTTTGCTTTCTTTGACTTTTATTCCGCATAATTTTATAGATTGTAGATCAAATAAAAGAAGATTAACACAATTTATAAAAGGGTCACGAATAAGCGAGTTAGCTATCCCCCTATTCTTCATAAGGGTTACCACCAGGAGGGCGAGAATCGCTAAGATGGTGGGTTATGTGGTCATCGAGCTTGACTACTAAGTAAATAGTTTTATTAAATAGAAGCTTTATACTTAAATCTTTATAATTAGTAATGTAAATTGTTTACTTAGTAATAACTTTAATTTTATTTAAAAACTCCTAAATTCTAATTTAACTACTTCTTTTATAATATTAACCTAATAACCCTTTAGCCTTATATAGTAGGTAGGATATTAGGATCGTTATACCACTGTGCCGAGACGAGTTTATAGTTTAAAGGTTATAAAAGATTTTCTTGTAAATATATAAAGTTATAGTTAGTATACTATTATTCTTTAGTTATTTCTCTATAAGGATTCAATTTGCATTAATAAAATAATATAGTTCTGATCATGCTATTAACCCTTCTGTTAATGGCGTTAAAAGCCACTTTAGCTATACCCCTCTGCCCTATTATAAATATAGACCTGTCTCTGAATTTCAGGGCTATTTTATAAGACTTTTATTAAGAAAGAATACTGTCTACGAGCTCCGAAGACACGGAGTACGAGAAAATGTATATACTGAGTTTATCCGGAACAGGGGAATATACATGTATCAAATGCTAAGCATTTAGCGAAAACTTAGCGGCTTGCGTGGGCTCGTATTATTAGACACACTAGTGATATTACCGTACATTGTACAGTACACTTTCGTACCTATCGTACAGTAGAATGCGAATCGGGTCGCTAGTCTTTTAGATAATCATTTTTAGCGAGCTCACCCATTCTCTCCTCCAGGTCTGTCGGCCATTTTTTTGCATAGTACTCTGAAATGACTGGTTTTCTCCAGCCCCCAGATCGTTTCCAAGGCACGAACAAACTCCAGGATATCACCCAAGCCCTCTCCTAGGGAAATTCACAATCCGCACCTCCATGCAAGCTCAATGCATCGTAGTCCGCTTGCTTCTTCAGCTAATATATAGAGAAGTTGTAGTCATGGAGAGAGTCCAGCCATCCATGTAACCAGTGATTGCAAACCCAAGAATCGCGTGCCATTCTAAAAGCGTCCATGGACGACTCTGTGCCTCTTAGGCATCAACACTTACCACGTGGATTCTTCACTCCGCCCCATCTTCAGTTTGCGGTTGGGGAGGCACACTTCAGGCTGCAAGTGAAGACTGTAGAACTCAACCTTCTCTCCTTATCTCTCTCTCAAGCAATCCAGTCATTTTCATCGCCCTACAAAAGCCATGTCCGAAGAAATCATTCGCACGGGGGGGAAGATGACCATCCAGAAATTAGCACTTTCCGATGACACGATACAGACAATATCCACTCCAAACCAGGTCAAACAGCATCTGCATCAGACGAAACAAAACATAAAATCTGCTGAGACAGGTGTTTGCAGTTCTTGCCATGACTTGCTTACTAAAAGTGATGAGGATTTCGCGTCATTTAAGTTTCACGCCGACTTTCCAGCCCTCGTTAAGTCGAGTGCGACTTGTCCATGCTGCTTGGTTCTCATTCAAAGCTTCCGCATTCAGTATTGCAAGGCCCGTCTCCCGCAAAATCACGGACGTGATCTGAGGGCCTTTGATAAGGTCGCGAACGGTGCATACCGTAGTCTTAAACTCGAACTCGGCACATTTACACAGGATAACGTCTTCACCAACGAAATTGGCTGGGAGGTCAATTTCTGTACTTCTGAAGGTTGGTGTTTTGGAGAAAGCATTCACTAAACTGACCACTTCTTAGCATCATTGTCTCACAGGCCTATCTGGAGCAGCGCCACCGGAAATATCAGTCTTAGTTCGCGTATGCCGATTGTTCTTGAGTGGGTAAATAACTGTAACACGACCCATTCAGCATGCAAAAGAGAGGTGCCTCGGTTACCAACGAGAGTCATCGATATTGGCCGTCCCGACTTTGATGGACCTGCTCAACTCATCACCACACATGGCATCAAGGCATATTACACTACGCTAAGTCATTGCTGGGGTTCTCTGCAACCTCTTACGACCACTCTAAACACCCTTCAAGAACGAGAGCAGGGAATCAGGGTGCAATCATTACCCAAGACATTCAGTCATGCTATCCAGGTGACGAAAAGACTTGGACTCAAATACATCTGGATCGATTCGCTGTGCATCGTCCAAGATGATCCACTAGATTGGCAGGCTGAGTCTGCCCAAATGGCAACTGTATACCAAAACGCATATCTTACTCTTTCCGCAACTGCAGCATCTGATGGCTTGGGAGGCCTAAATTGGCGATTCGAACCATCAACACAGTTCAACTACGATGGAGGAAAAAGAGCTTATTTTCGAACCGAAAGATATACAAAGAACACAGTGAACGATTCCCCCTTGGGAGAGCGAGCATGGGTATTGCAAGAAACCTTATTATCTCGGCGTCTCGTACATTTCGCTGAAGATCAACTGTATTGGCAATGCGCTACCATTCAGGATTCCGAGGACAGCCTCGTCGCCGCTGGAAGGAAAGAATTAGGGGGCTCCGAGTATGGCGATCCGCTTAAGATTTTCGTACATTCTCGTTCACAGCAGCTGAAACCGACAAAAGCGGAAGCACGCGAAAGTTGGGAGGACGTAATCTGCATATATAACCAACTTAAACTCACAAAAAAAAGCGACAAGATAGCGGCGTTTGCCGGAATCACTACTTTCATGCAGACTTTGTTGGACGATACTCCGTTTGTCGGTCTCTGGAAGAGCAATCTTCCCCACGATCTCCTCTGGATTCTAAATTATCAACCGGGAACGGAAAAGACTCCGGTCCTGGTTGATCTCAGCATTCCTTCCTGGTCTTGGCTCTCCCTCTCGGGGACTGGCAGTATATCCTTGCTCAAGAATCACATATCACACGACGCGGACAAGTCAGCAGCTGTCCTCGAAATCATCCACTCCTCTATTACCTGGTCGGGCCAGCCTCATACTTCTAAAATCTTGTCCGCCGATCTAGTCGTTCGTTCCAGACTCATCAATGTAATTTGTGAGAAATATAGAGATAACCAATTCCGACTCAATCTAGGCAGCTTTGTCCCTGAATCCGGCGGAGTGACGCATCCATATGATGATTCCTTCCAGCAGGCGTTAGGTTTTTGTTTTATGGATCATGTCGAGGGGTTCAGCGAGAAGAGAGAAGTATGGTGTTTAGAGGTCAAGAGGTGGATCTCTTTTTCTACAGAGACTAGATCAATTCCTTTGCAACTGAAGGAGGAGGAAAAAGATATTGGAACTGTAAGTTACCTGGTCCTTATCCTCACACCACTCGGTGAGGGGGTTTGGAAAAGGGTTGGGGCTGGAAATATAGACATCGTTCCTGGTCAAAAGTCGACGAGTGACCCTTTTGAGAGGGCGGAGAGGGTTACAGTTTCCCTCAAGTGAGGTGCTCTAACAGATGCGCAACTTTTGGAAAGCTGTAATAAGCAAAGTCCATGAAGTAACCCGGAAATTTCCCATTTGCAATCAAACATGCCAAGATATCATCAGAGAGATCTGACCATAGCCAACCAATATTGTAGTAAGAATAAATGGGCAGCAAGTTTTCTTTGAATTTGATTGTGGCGGCCTGAGATATCAGGCAAGAAAAGTATAAATATATATAGTCTTAACTAGAGTAAAAATTAAGTATCTATATTGTTAAGATAGGGGTTGGCAATTTTACCGAGCTATATATGGCTGAATGTAAAGCTCTAGCTATATATATTTAGTATAAGGATAATAACTTAAGGTGTTAAGCTTTTATTATAATAATTAAAGCTTATAGAGAACTTATACTAAGTTTTTCTCTCTAGTTAATATAATATACTTAATTCCTCCTTATATATTATTGTTGGTATACTGACCTTCCGAATCGGCTTATATAAGCTGGGGATGCTGATGTAAGCATCGGGTTATAGTAACCCCGGTTCCGGTGAAGTTATATATACTAGGTTGTACATAGATCTAGTTCAATTAAGCATTATCACCACCGAATATAACTAGCACTTACGTACAATACGTATTGGTGCCACGTATTCAAGAGTGATCCGACAATTATACTTATATATTATTTTTAATAAGTTATAAGCTTAAATAGTAAGAAAGTAATATATAATATAAAATATATAATATAAATTAGAGTTAAGCTTCTAAAGGAAATTTTAAAATTATTAAAATTATATTTTTTTCTAATTCTTGATTTTCTGGGCTAATCAAAAAATGAGATATCCACTTACTATAGAATACCATACTGTTGGGGAGAACGGGGGTGTGGACTCGGATGTCGGGAGGTTCTACAGTAGTAATGTACAATGTGCAGTCTTAGAACTATCTATCTATATATGTGTGTATATATTCACGGGTATGTTGAAGTAATCCCAATAGGCCTTTTAAAACCTTTCCCCAAAAGCGCAGAATTCCCCTTGACCAATGCTCAATCTTGAGCATCAAAGCTCGTCTCCTCTCTTATTTTTCTAATGCTCTCCCCGTCATCGCCAAATTCAGTTACAACCCATAAGCAGAACTGCTCCCATTCGATGGACCACTGCTTCATCTTCTCAGCTCTTACACCACTTCCTAGGGAAGCCTCCTTAATATCATGAACCCACGCCGCAGGGGTTTGATCTTCAAATATAGCCCAACGGACGCTGTTCTCAGCTAGAGAACCCAGACCAGCAAGCCCAAGATTGTCCCACCCCTGAAGCGCTTGCCAGAAATCATGACTCATTCCGTTTGTACCTTGACCAAGGATGGATGGGTCGTCATTTGATAGAGAGCAAGCAACCCCACGAGCCAGAAGAGCTGGCAAAGGATGTGATAAAACAGAAGCGCAAAGACGTAAAACTTCGTTAGAAATCGGACAACTCTCAATAAGTATTTTCTTCTCCTTAACCATGTCGATAAGAAGAGGATGCTTGAACAGCGAAAAGCCGTGACCAATTCTACGAGTTCCAAGAAGAACAGCATCAAATAGATTTTGGTCAGTGTCGTTACCGTCACCTAGACACTCCCCTGCGTGGAAAAAGAAAGGAATCTCAACTCCTTCTTGTGCACATTGCTTGCGGAACCAGAATAATTCTGGTAAAACATCTTTCAGCGGTCTTCCTGAATCTTCTTGGCCTACAAGATCATATCCACTGATTAAGTGAGGATAAGCTATCTGCGCGGAAGTAGATTAGCAACCATACCTTAATGTATGAGTTCGGGGTTTCATAGAAGAGCTCTTTGGGTCAAAGGAGTTTGTGAATATGTTGGGAAACATACCTTCATGCTAATGCATGCATCCATATCCTGAATGATCATTTTCTGGGGGAGGGCTCTTAAACCTGTCCATATCATTCGGCAGCCCCAGAAATCTTTGCCTTCCTCAGATGACTTGAATTTCTCAATTTCTTCACCAAATACTTTAAACATCTCATCATACGTTTCCTCCGGTTCTTCGGAGCCTTCCTTGAAGTAGTGGAAAGCAAATGCGAGTCGCAGGTCGACCCATTTGACACCATCTGCAAGTAGTGTCTGTAGCATCTTTTTCATAAACTATTGGGAATCAGCAACAAGATACTTCCCCATAAAAAGAAGCAACACGTACTTTCTTGAAGATTGGTTCATAAAATATGATGTCTTTTAAAATGATAAAAGTATTTTGAAATTTCCTCCAGATAGCGTCTACTCCATGATGATGCTCAATCGACTCTGTATTTGTAATGGTCAATCTGTCCGTCAACCAAGCCAAGAATCCAGCTTTTCCGCCATCTGGGAAATCTTCCGCGGCCTTGGTGAGGAGGATTGGTGTATTCGGGACATAATCGGGGGTCCATATAGAATTCCCGCTCACTATAAATATTTGTAAGTCGACACCAGTGAGTGTGGAAATTAAGGAGACTTGCCATGCTCGGCTTTCAGGAATCTAAATGAGACAGGAGCAACCCCAAGCTGGTGTGGTGTAGATATGGGTGTGGCACAGTGTATATGCATGCCTGGCGTAGAGAGCAGGGTTTCGAATAAGAAGTCATAGTCCACCATGGCATCCATATGTGCATGTAGCAATGCCCCCTTTGGCATCTTTCTTACAATCTGCCAAAGCTTTGTCTTCTCCATTCTTTCCTTCGCCAAGCTGAACATCATTCCAGGATATATATTCGCCCCTGTCTCTTGTGCAAGCGCATCCTCAAACTCAGACGTCCAGATTGTTTTTTGTTCTTCCTCTTTGATCCGATCAACAATCTCGCAGGCTTCTCTGGCGAGCGGGGACATAGAACTCCTAAAAGCATGGTCTGCGGAGGTGTTAAATATATTTTTCAGACGACTTGAATTGACTTACCACTCCGCTGTTTTTTCTCCTGGGTAATCAGGGATGCTTGGCCTTCCAGATATTTTTTGATAAAGGGCTCATCTTTAGAAGGCACTCCTTCAAGTACCTCCTCCCATTCGTCCTCTGGCATTGCTGTAGGCCATCCGAATTCTCTTACTTGAGTCATTGCTAACTTAGCGGGTTGGCTTAGAGAGCTTAACGTCTAATTGCGAGGTGAGAAGAGCAGCACAGGCTGGGGTCACAGATCAAGGTAATGATCCGAGCACTACTATTATAAGGAATAGAATTTTGCGAGCGAGTGAATCTACACCATGTAGCGAAATCCGTATCTTTTATATATCTAAAAGTCAGCGTAAGGCGGAATTGACCGTCTGAAGCTTAAAGCTTATGCCCCACAGCGGGGTTACATGTCAACCCCCACCAGCGAACCTTCCTATTGTGAATAAGGGGGTAGCGGGGCCTGGCGCTAGCAAATCAATACTCACTTTGCTATTATTATCTTTTGTTGAAGCATTTCTCTCGCTAAAAATCAACTAGATTTATATGTTTTATCTTTAGCCAGATCTTTCTAACCTTTTTGATAGCATTGAACAAAGAATCGTCTCGATATACACACTTCCGGACTCAATTTTAGTCATGACTAATCTGTGGTCTTTTACCATGTTCCAAAAGGATTTAGATTAGTTGTTATACGCCCGCTGCCTAAAGATGCTATTAGTTGATAGGTTCCAGTCGATTGATTGATAATCCGTAAGCGTCTTTATGGTGGAGGAGTTACACCGAGTAAGATTTTTTTGGCTCGTCGGTTCTCCGTCGGAAACCAGTGGCCAAATTTATAAGGGGTAGCGAGGTTTGTTAAACAGTACCTAGTCACCTCTCTGGACGAACTTAGGAGTTTAAAGAAGTTGTAACGACAACCTTCATACTTTGAACTGGAACCGCATTAATAATTTACTGGATTTCATATCTACGGAATGCACCAAAGTCTTGAATCTCCTTCCCAAACACGTATTTTGTCCCCCGGCTCTAGTTACTTGCATAGTCTTGATCACATTGAGAGCTTCGAAAACTAGTCTTTCGCATTCTACGTTTTTAATGACACGAAAGAAAACCACCCAGAATCTAGCAAGTGCCCCGAGGTCCATACTTGAGTTCTTTCCAACTAAACTTCTGTTCCCAACTCCCCGCCACCTTTAAAACCTCTAGATCCCCAAACTTCCTCCCCACAATTTGCATCCCCGTAGGCAGCCATACGTTCTCATCCTCCCTCGCAGGAACAAACCCCACTGGCAAGCTCAACCCCGGATGGCCAGTGCTATTGAACGTAGCCGTGTTATATGTCGCCCCAATTGTTCTACTAAGCATCTTCAACGGTCCTAACGTCCGTCCTCCTGCAAGCTCAATCCTACAGGGTGGTTGAAGGGTGGTAGGCATGACTAGGATGTCAACGGAGCGGAGAGCTTGATCGTAGGCATCTCCCAGTTTGCGCAGGAGGTTAGTGCACCTAGCATGGAGAGGAGAACCGAAGTTTTGGCGCAGGAAGAGGCCCCGGAGGTAGATATTTTGGCCGCCGGGTCCCAAGGCATCAAATGCTTCCTGTGAAAGCTGGGATCCAACAGATGTCGCACGTCCTGGGAACAGTAGCTGTTTCCTACCGGATGGGTTTGCAAGAAGACCTTGCGTGGTACCCGAAAGAGGGAGTGCGACCACTACATTTAGTCAGTATTTATTCGTGTATGTGTTATGTACGCCATGTGCATATATGAAATTCAAGAGTCGAAGGCACTTACTCCAAATCATTCCACTGTCCTTGTGTAGTGGAATACTAATCTCCTCTACCTCTGCTCCCAACTCTTCCAACTTTATTATCGCAGCTCTTGACGCAGCAGCAACATTTGGGTTTGTTCCTGGATCACTGAAACCCTCTTTTAAGACTCCAACCTTGATACCTTTCAAAGGTAACTCATCTATCTTATCCAAATGTGTTTTTACCTCTTCACCGAATTTTACACTCCGATGAGCCCAGTTATACGGCTGTCGATCATCAATACCATCAGAACCAGCAATTGTCTCTAGTAAAGTGGCGCAGTCCTGCACATTATTTGCCATAGGTCCAACGTGATCAATTGTAGCTTCAAGAGAGATACATCCTGTATAAGGAACAAGCCCCCATGTTGGTTTCAAGCCGACGAGTCCACAATGTGCAGACGGAATACGAATGGACCCGCCTTGGTCAGCCCCAACAGATATGTCGACGGCACCAATCCCTACCAGTCTTCCAGAACCAGATGATGATCCGCCAGTAGAATAGCCTTCCGCGTAAGGGTTTTGAACAGGTCCTGTGCAACTCGTATCACTAACTGCCCCAAAACAGTTATTCTCACAAGCT
>Ga0247734_1000713_pt1 | contig 27576 bp, 30 predicted proteins | sample UWRJL103311B2_FD_180933 | JGI IMG/M metagenome (GOLD analysis project Ga0247734, IMG submission 180933) | Plant litter microbial communities from Arlington Agricultural Research Station in Wisconsin, United States - UWRJ-L103-311B-2 | ecosystem: Environmental > Terrestrial > Plant litter >...
CGTCGTAAGACATATCTTTTACTGCATCAATATTTAAATTCGCCATAGTTTTTTAAAAAAATTATTCGTGATACTTCAAACACGGACTGCTGTTTTCAGTTTAAAGTCGTTTATATTTTTACAGAAACAATTTCAGTGATTTCCGGTCAAGTATTGTAAAGTATAAACTTTAAACTTTAATTAAAGCGCCCAGCTTTTTTGTCCTTTTGGCATAGGCCATGAACCATCAAAACGTCCTGGAATAGGCAGGTAATCCAATGCCTGGGTAGCACCGATCTCGGAAGTAAAATATCCGGTAACAGTCAATCCTTTCATTTGCAGGAAGAATGGTTTGTCAGAAACGGTAGCTCTTTTCACCATATCATTTTTCTGGGTAGCGTCCAGTGATGCAAATCCCTTCTGATAAACTTCTTTGCTGTCTTTATCCAGTTTGTCCAAACCAGCATAAAATGCTTTTTGATCGTCCAGCTGGTAACAGTCACGCATCACACGAACAATAAATTTCTCTGCACCTGCTGCTTTTGCTCCGGGAGTACCGGTAGTTGGAATAATAACGTCAGCAACTTCGGCTAATAATGCTTCCTGTTCAACTGAAACGTCAATAAATGGGCCGAAATTTAGTTTTTCGCCCATCACACCTGCCATGAGCGGTGCTGAAATAATACCGCCCATCATGAGGGTTATTTTTTCAATAGCTTCTCTACGGTTCATCGTATCTAATATGGTTATTTACCTGGGGTTATTCTTTATGCGTTTATAATGTGCTTCGGAACATGTTCAAAAACTAAGTAAACAAGGAGAAAAAATCTAAAAACTACTATTTCATCAACAAAACGAGCAATTTGCTAATTATTTTAAACTGGCAGGAATAACTGGTTCATTTAATCCATGTTCAAAGAACACAAATAAACCGATTTTATAAAAAGAATTAGTATAAAAATTCCTATTTATTTTAGGATGCAGAACAAATAATTTAAGCACACACAATTTAGGCAGCTTATTCATTATTTGAGAGATTATTAACTAAATTAACAATTAGAAGACAATATTTTGATTCGGATGCAGTGTGCAACCTATTGTAATGACCGATTCCTAAGAAGATTTAGAATTTCAAAGTCAATTTTTGCAGTTATTCTTGTTTGCCAAAAATCTGAATAAGTGGCAGAATATCTTCGATGTAAAGGTTTCTCTTAGTTTTCAGGATTTCAATAAAAAGCTGTGCTTCTTTTCCTGTCAGCTCTTTAAAGTGTTTTCCTCCTAACTGATCATAATACCACTGCCAAACCATGTCCGGCGAAATAATGAGATAATTTAACTCTTTCATAATCTGGATTTTTAACTATCCAAATTTATGGAATAAATCCATAAATTTGGATATGATCCAGGATAAATATTATACTTCCTGCTTAATTTTACTCAAAGCAGTTTCTAAAGAGATGCGTTCATGTGAAGTATTAAATAAACACACGCCATTTTTAACCACTAATATTTGCGGAGATTCATGATTTACAAGAAAAGTGCTGGCAATAAATTGAGATTCTGAACGATTTTTAATCACATCAACAATATAAATTGGCGTATCAATATTTTGTGCAGCACTGACGTCTGATTTCAACTGACGATAAGTCATCAGGCTGGTCATGCACCTTGGACTATGTTTATAAATGATAGCGTAATCGTCTGATTTTGAGATATCATTAATTTCTTGTTCGTTATTTATTGTAATCCAATTCATGATTTTAAAAATAAACAGTACAGTAATACATTGGAATGAACTTACACCTATAACATATTTTTTTCCTTTTCATTCCAGTAAGTTGCCAATTTTGACTTTAACATAATGGTCTCTCATATGAGTATCCTTAGCACGGATTGGATCCAGAGTATCCACCAAGACTATTGTTTTTAAAAATATATTAAACGGCAAGTAGACATTTAGATAGTCTAATTTAATAATAGCAATAATTATTTTAACTGAATTGAGAAAATAGTTATTATAGGATTTATTAATAAAAAAAATGCTTTTATAAGTATTTATAAATGTTTATATTTAAGAATCACAATTTGACAAGAGAAAATTTGTGATCCCTGTCATTAGATGAAATTTATTGGTAGCCGCACTGCCAGATGTTAATTATCTGATTGTACACCCTGTACAATTCCGAAAGTGTACATAATTCCAATATTACTATTTCATACTCAATCCAATCCAAATTATTACTTATGGGACCATACATCGACCGTAGAAGTCTTTTAAAATCGGGTTTTGCGTCATTGGGCGCATTGGCAGTTGCACCGTTTATTACCGAAGGAGCGTTTGCAGAAACTCCTATGCGTTTGGATAATGCCAATCGTATTTTTTACAGCCCTATGGTAAGAGGGCACTATATTGATAGAGAGCTGAATATGGAGAAAATGGTTGCCCGGATCGGATCAAACGAAAATCCTTACGGACCGCCGCCAATGGCAAGAAAAGCCATTTCAGAATCTATCGAAAAAGGTAACCGTTATGCCAGAGTTGAACTGAAAACTTTGACTGATAAAATATCTGCAAAAGAAGGTGTCGACCCAAAATATATTATGCTGGGCAATGGTTCAGGTGATTTGCTTGAAAAAACAGCACTTGCGATGTTCAAGGACGGCGGGAATATTGTATCAGCCGATCCCACTTACATGTCACTGATCCGTGTGGCTGAATCCATTGGTGCAACCTGGAAACCTGTTCCATGTAAAGGCGACTGGTCGCATGACCTGGATGCTATGGAAAAAGCGATTGACAAGGATACGAAACTGATCTATATCTGCAATCCCAACAATCCAATGGGAGCAGTAACTTCGACCAAAGCATTAACTGATTTTTGCAGCCGCGTTTCTGCAAAAGTCCCTATTTTTATCGACGAGGCCTATCTTGAACTGGTAGAAGGTGCCGACAATAAGAGTATGGTATCTCTTCTTAAGGATAATAAAAACGTCATTGTTGCCCGTACTTTTTCTAAAATTATGGGAATGGCTGGTTTGAGAGTTGGTTACATTGCTGCACTTCCTGGCACATTGGATACGATCAAAAAAACGGCAAAAGGCGGTGGTGGTGGAATCGCGGTAACATCCGTATCAGCAGCTATTGCAGCTATGGATGATATGGAATTCCAAAATATGACGCGTAAATTAAATACAGAAGCCAAAACGTATCTGTATGAAAACCTGACTGCAATGGGTTATAAATATGTGCCTTCATTTACCAATTTTGTAATATTTCCGATCAATATGTCAGGAAAAGAATTACTTGGTAAAATGGTGGATAAAGGCATTATGGTAAAAGCACTGGACATTAACAATAAACCCTGGTGTCGCGTTAGTATTGGTACGAAAGAGGAAATGAAAGCATTTGTTGGTGCTTTGCAGACTTTGAGTTAAGAATTTTTATTGCAGACTTTCCATTAAAGAACCACCAGGCGATCTTAGCTTCCTGGTGGTTTTTTGCATTATAGCAATCTCACAACTGAAATTAATTTATTTTCACTCCACCGTTTTTCTTGTCCTAGTTCAATGCTTTGGCCCTGGCTGGCAGGTTATCTTTGTATCATTAAATCGAAACAAAAAAAACATTAACTGACATGGAAAATACAATCAACGGGATTCACCACATTACAGCCATTGCAAGTGACCCTAAAAAAAATTACGATTTTTATACAAGAGTTTTGGGTTTAAGAATGGTTAAGAAAACCGTCAATTTTGATGATCCAAATACATACCATTTTTATTATGGTGATAAAAACGGAACACCCGGAACGATCCTGACATTCTTTCCATGGGGAGATCAAATCCCTGCCGGAAGAAGAGGAACGCGCCAGGTAACTGAAATTGGTTATTCAGTGCCGGAAGGAAGTCTGGATTTCTGGTTGAAAAGATTGGAAGCAAATAAAGTAACATATAATAAAGTTTCGGAAAAATTCGGTGAACAATATCTGACTTTTCTGGATCCGGACGGTTTGAAATTCGAATTAACCGTTCCCAAAAACGCTGATAACCGTGTACCTTTTGAAACAAGTGAAGTAACTGCTGAAAATGCAACGCGCGGTTTTCATAACATTACGATTACCAGTAATAAAATCGAAGAAACAGCTAAAATCCTGACTGATATTTTCGGATACAAATTATTGGAACAACACGTAAACCGTTACAGATTTGTAACTGCTGCTGTTGAAAACGCCGCTATTGTGGATTTGGTTGAAGCTCCCGGCGAAAGAGCAGGACATGTTGCAGGAGGTTCTGTTCACCACGTAGCTTTCCGGGTTGCCAATGAAGAGATTTTAATGAATTTCCGTAAAAAAGTGGTTGAAGCAGGACATCAGATCACGGACAAAATAGACAGGAATTATTTCTATTCTCTGTATTTCCGTGAACCAGGCGGCGTTTTGTTCGAAATTGCAAGCGATAATCCAGGATTTGCAACTGATGAAACGGTAGAAGAATTGGGATCTGGCTTAATGCTTCCTCCTCAATACGAAGCCCGTCGTGCTCAAATTGAAAAGGTATTGCCTAAGTTGGTTTAATTTGAAAATGAGTAAGATCTTGTCAGTCTGAGCGGAGCGGCGGCCGCTCCGCTCAGACTGACAAGTTTAAGTATAATTCAAAAAACAATTCTAAATTCTTAACTAAAATGTATTCCCATACCAAACAACTCATCACAAACGGAACACCAATCACCGAGGCAAAAAAAGCAATTATTATGCTGCACGGCCGTGGCGGTTCTGCGAGAGATATAATTTCTTTGAAACGTTATCTCAAACTGGAAGGAATGGCAATTTATGCGCCGGAAGCCACCAATAATAGTTGGTATCCTTATAGTTTCATGGCTCCTGTTGCACAAAATCAGCCTGCACTGGATTCTGCATTAGAATTAATCAGTGACGTAGTTGCTGAAATTGAAGCAGCCGGAATTTCTGCTGAAAACATTTATTTTGCCGGATTTTCACAAGGAGCTTGTCTAACATTAGAATATACAGCCAGAAACGCCAAACGATATGGAGGTATTATCGCGTTAACAGGCGGGTTGGTTGGACAGGAATTAGTACAAAAAAACTACCAGGGAGATTTTGCTGGCACGCCTCTTTTTATCTCCACCGGAAATCCTGATCCACATGTACCTGTATCACGTGTGGAAGAAAGTATCGAAGTTTTTGAACGTTTAAATGCTTCGGTAACATCAGAAATATATTCCGGTCGTCCGCATACGATTTCAGCAGAAGAGATTGAAATTGTGAATGACAAGATATTTAGCATAAAATAGTTTAAGAGATTTGCCACCGCGCGGTGGCAAATCTTTAATTCATTCATCTTACAAACAAAAATAACCATGCAACAAACCATATTACATAAAGCTGCCACACGATTTTCGGCCGATCATGGCTGGCTTAAAAGTGCGCAGACATTTAGTTTTCACGGCCATTATGATCCTGAAAGATTGCAGTTTGGTGCTCTTAGGGTTTTGAACGATGATACCGTAAATGGCGGCAAAGGTTTCGGCGAACATCCGCATGATAACATGGAAATCATCTCGATTCCATTGGAAGGAACGCTGGAACATCAGGATAGTATGGGAAATACTGCATTGATCCGGCCGGGAGAAATTCAGGTAATGAGCGCTGGAACAGGAATTTATCATACTGAATTTAATAAAGATAAAGATGAACCTGTAACTTTTCTGCAAATCTGGCTTTATCCGAATGAGCTGAATGTGAAGCCGCGTTACGATCAGCAGAATTTCTCGCAAAAGGATAAACATAACAAATTATTACAGATATTGTCGCCAAACCAGGATGACGAAGGTGTCTGGATTTATCAGAATGCATGGTTTCATATCGGGGAATTTGATAAGGATTTTAAAACGGAATATCAGTTAAAAGATCATGCAAACGGCGTTTATGTATTTGTAATGGAAGGCGATGTGGAAGTGAATGGCCAATTGCTGAATAAACGTGATGGGTATGGTATTTGGAAATCATCCATTGAAATTCAGGCAATAAGTGATGCAAAAGTGCTGGTGATGGAAGTACCGGAAAAATGGTAAAGTCATTTGATAATCAAAAATTGAAATGAATAAAATAAACATTCTGGTGCTGGCCAATCATCCCGAAATTTTGGGAACAATTTTACGTCTGATCAATAAAAATGAGCTTTGGAATGGAATTGGGGCCGAATCTCCGGAAGAAGCCGTTGCTACATTTAAATTAAATCAATTCGATTTGGTACTTTTGGGCGTTGGTGTTGATGATGAAACGGAGCAGAATCTTTTGCAAACTTTCAAATCATTGAACTCCAATGTAATTTGTATCCGGCACTTTGGCGGCGGCAGCGGCTTGCTTTATTCCGAAATAGCGCACGCATTGGCTGGCAAAGGGCTATAACTCAATTGTCCTTTATGTTTGAAAAAATTAATGCTTATGCTAAAAGATGTTTGGCTTTTACAGCGGAAGATCTTGAATATTTCGATTCTTTGCTTCAGCATAAATTTCAACCAAAAAAAACTTTGCTGCTTCAGGAAGGCGAAGTGTGCCAGTTTGAAGCATACATTTTAAAAGGCTGTATCCGTACTTACCACATTGACCAATCCGGTGTGGAAGTTACTTTGCAGTTTGCCGTGGAAGACTGGTGGGTGAGTGATATTACCAGTTTCCATGAACAAAAACCCAGTCTGGTTTACATTGAAACACTGGAAGACTGCGAGTTACTATTTTTAACTCCCGAAAATAAAGAAAAATTATTAGCACGTGTTCCTGGTTTTGAAAGAATGTTCCGGCTCATGGTTCAGCGTAATCTTGCCCAGTTGCAGGAACGTCTCTTCCGTACAATCTCTACAACGGCAGTTGAAAAATATCTTGACTTCTTAAATAGATATCCAGCTATCCCACAGCGCGTTGCTCAGCATTACATTGCTTCTTACCTCGGTTTTTCTCCTGAATTTTTAAGCAAGGTCAGAAGAAAATTAGGCAACCACTAAGCCTGATTATTGCCAAACACGGCGTCATCATGTATCTTTGAAGCATGTCAAAAATGATCCCTGAAAATCTTATTGAAATCATGATCCACAATTACATGGAAGTTCAGAATGGACTTGGTAAGGATCATGAACCGGTTGTGAAGCTTCATTCCCAATATGGAAAAGCGATATGGCTTTTATCCGAACTTGATCCTGTAAATAGCATTGCCTTTGGAGTTTGCGATCTCGGACAGGGAACTCCCGAGCTCAGTTACGTTTCTATTGAACATCTTGAAACGATTAAACATGCCCGTTTAAAAGTTCGTATGGTAGAAGTTGACAAGAAATTTGATGGCAAATATCCGATGAGCGTCTACCTTGAAGCCGCTAAATTAAATAAACGTGTAACCGAAGATGATGAACTTCTTAAGTTGGCCGAAAAGACGATTGCTTCCAGATTGAGCTGAAAGGAGTATGAAAAAGTTTAGAGTTTAAAAGTTTACAGTATTTCTTGCAGCCTTATCACGTTACTTTGCGAACTGTATTTTTATTGACCGGACTTCCCTTATCCAGCGCGCTTGTTTTTTATCGTTAGGCGTGATAATCCTGAAAGGACCTTCTCCATTAGGTAAAGCCTGTCCATCTTTTTCGGTAGCCAGCATAATAATTTGATCTGTAAATTCCGGATCAACTTCCGGCAAGGCATATACAACTTCATATCCATCAGCAGCACGGATCAGGATGTACTTTGCCAGATTTTCTCCACGAAGCTTACTACCAGTACTTACACCGGCTTTTTCCAGTAATTCGAATAAGGCCACGCCTTTAAATTCGTGCTCTTTATTATCCCGGTCTTTAACTTTATGACTAATCTGTTTATAACCAGACAAATCTGACTTTTTCAAATCTAGCGCAGTTGTTACTTCACCTGTAATAGTAAAAGAATCAGCATTTTGCGCAGAACTAATTATTGGTAAAGACAAAATAACAACTAACGGTAATGATTTTATCCTGAACATGTTATGGTTTTTTTAAAGTTAAATGCGGATTTGAAAATTCTGGGTTATTTATAAAAGCAGAGTCAGTAAGCATGTGTAAAAATGAAATAATATCCATCTTTTCACTTTTTGTAAGAAGCAGTTTTTTTCCTCCTGATTTATTGGACACATTTACCAGGAAACTGCTTAATGTCGGGCTTTGCTGAATATGTTCATTGTAGTGATCGAGTACTTTTTCTAATGAAGAAAACCGCCCGTCGTGCATGTAAGGTGCAGTTAATGCAATGTTTCGTAAAGTTGGAACTCGGAATCTGCCGCGGTCAGATGATTGATTGGTAAACTTCTCCCTACCAGGATCCGTTGCTGCACTATCCAGGCCATTGTTGTGAAATAGTTCTTTGAATGTTTTTTGCCCGCCGTGACAATGTTCACAATTAGCGCCGCGAATCATTTTTTCAGGATTTGGAGCGTTCATGAAAAGTGCCATTCCCCGCTCCTCCTGGGCAGTTAGGTTGTAAGTTCCGGCCAGAAATTTATCGTAATTAGAATCGGCAGAGATTAACGTCCTCTCAAACTGGGCTATGGCTTTTATCATCAGATTTTCAGAAATAATATCAGTACCAAATGCCTTTTGAAACAATGGCGGATAAAGGACCGTTGTACGAAGTTTGGCAACCGATGCATTTAGCGACTGCCCCATTTCATGTTCGTTGGTTAATGGAAAAACAGCCTGTTCTTCAAGGCTGGGAGAACGTCCGTCCCAGAAAAAATTTCTTACCCAAAGCAAATTAGCCAACGACATAGAACTTCTGTCAGTCAGCGATCTATCAACACCTTCGCTCAATGCTTTCCCATCCGTAAATGCCATATTCTGTTGATGACAGTTCGCACACGAAAGCTTGTTATTTGCAGATAATTTTGTCTCATAAAAAAGAAGCCGTCCTAAATAAACTCCTTCTTTTGTCGTAGGATTGTCATCCGGAATAGTAAAACGTCCGCCAAAATTTGCAGGATATTTGAGCTCGTAAGGCTGCGTTTCTATTTTTTGTGAAGATGATATAAGTCCGCAAAAAAGAAAAAAAGAAACAAAAAGGCACGCTAAATACCAACCCCGTATATATTTCCGAAATTCTGAATGCGGCCAACCTTTCTCTCTTTTCATCTTGTCAAAAATGATTAAAAACCAGATTAATGAAGAAATTACGTCCTGCTTCAGGAAAGCCTTCGACCAGCGAATAATTAACGTCAAAAATATTATTTAGTCCGGCCTCTGCGGAAATGAATTTATACAGTTTAACAGACGCTTTGGCATTAATTAATGTATAAGCTTTGGCTTTTGTACCGTAACTGGTGCTGAACCGGCTGCTGTTATTTTCAATACTTATCATGACATTAGCACGTTTCAAAAATGAATAATCTGCGTAACCGAAAATTTTGTTTTTTGGAACATTGGTAAACAAAATTTCAGGATTGGTTTCGTTTTTCCTTTTGATATAGGAATAATTTGCACCTAATTTAAATGCACTTATTACCAAATAATCAAAGCCAAACTCTGCTCCGTAAAACAATGCTTTTCCTGTATTTTGTAATTGAAATTTTCCGGGCTGCACATTGTCGACCTGCTGAATAATGTCATTGATATCACTTTTGAAAATACTGGCTTGTAAGTTTAATTTGTTTGCAATTTTTCCGGTATAACTCAAATCATAATTTACAGCAACTTCGGCTGCCAAATCCGGATTAGGAATAGCAAGTCCCATCCGGTATGAATAACGGTCTTTTATTGTAACAAAACGTGTTTTTCGCGCTACCGAACCACGCAGCGAATGACTGGAATTAATATCCCAAAACAATCCGATCTGTGCATTTGCAGCATCATTTTTACTGTTCGCAAAATCTGTGAGTGATTGGGAAGTTGCATTATATTCTTGTGCCTGTTCACTTTTTCTGAGGTTAAAACTTACGCCTGGAATAACGGCCAGTTAAGGCAAAATCTGGTAACTATTTTCAACACCAATTGAAAGCGTATTGTCTATATAAGACTGAACCGGTTCATTCAAATCATTTTCCCGGTGGACATCACGTTTGTACTGGACGTTAAATTTAAACACATTATTTGTTATAGCTTTTGATTCAAACTCAGCATTTCCACCCAAAGTGTAATCATTGTAAAAACTTTGAAAAGCATATCCTCTCGTCTGCTTTGTGTAAGTGGTATCGTCGTAACTAAAAAGCTGATTCACAAAAGTGTCGTAATACAATTTGGTTTTCACTTTATTGTTTTCACCTAATGCAGTGTTCGAAATAAAATACAGACTTTGTTTATTCCATTTTGGCCACTTCCAAAACCGGGTTGTGATTTTAGAATCGTCACCCACGTAAGGTGGATTTCCCTTTTCTCCTTTTTGATTCACATAACCGATTACATATTCGTCGGTAGCATTAGGAGTAAAACCTGCTTTTACACTGAATTTTAAGTCATCCCGATAAGAATTTTCGCGATCTTCCGTGGTTTGATATTTTCTTGGAACATAATCTTCTGAAAGCGGATAAGATTTTTGTTTCAATTGCGAAGCACCGATCTGATAGAAAAATTTACCAAATTTTGAGCCGGCATTTACATTCCAGCGATAACCATTACCACTATAAACCCCCGCCCTGCCATTGATTTCAAATTTACTGACAGGCTTACGTGAAACAAGATTAATGGCACCACCCATTGTATTGGCTCCATAAAGTACGGATGCAAAGCCTTTTGAAACATTTATTTCTGCAAGATCAAAAGTCGTAAAACGCCCCATATCTACATAGCCGTCGTAGGGAACATACACAGGAACTCCGTCGATAAATACCGGAACCTGACGAAGATCAAAGCCACGGACATAAACCACAGATTCATTTCTGGGGCCGACATTGGCAATACTTACACCCGGCAGAAGATTTAATGCAGTGGAAAGATCCGTCCGGTTAAATTTTTCAATACGTTGATAAGAAAGGGTTTGACTACTGTCTTTATTTCCTGTATCCGAAATTTTAACCTCCCCAAGTTCGAATACTTGTTCTGCCGACTGTTTAGTTTGTGCAAAAACGGGTGAAAAAGTAAGAGCAATAAAATTTAAAATAAATAAAATTTTTCTCATTATTTCGATATGTACGTCAGACTATATCGCAAATATAAAGAGACTGTTTATTCTAAATCACATTTTAGAAAAATAATATCAGATAAGTGCTAAAAGCTCCTTTTCAGCTTCAACAATTTCGAGTAATTTAATATTAAGTTTCTTATAAGCGTCAATCACTTTTTTGCCGGTTTCAGTTAGTTCAGCACCACCTCCCTGTTGTCCGCCTTTGTGCGTAACTACGTAAGGATGTTGACCGTAAGTATTCATAGCGTCTACCATTGCCCACGCTTTCTTATATGACATGTCCATTGATTTTGCTGCTTTTACAATAGATCCGGTTTCCTGTATATGTTCTAAAAGCTCAACACGTCCCGGACCGAAAAACTTTATTTCATTTACATAAACCCAGTGGCGAAAACGTATTTTGATATCCCTTTCCATAAAACAATGCTTAATTTTTATAGTTATGTCTGATTTGCAAAGTGTGAATTTACCCCTAAAACCAATAAGTTATATTCTCAATTTCACAGTTTACCCAATCACATTTTGCAATCTTTATATTTTGCTGCCATATTTGTAATTATATCAACGGATTGATCCTATAAATTATGTCTTTAAAAGGGCCGATCATTTTAATAGAAGATGACGAAGATGATCAATATCTGATCAACAAAATTTTGGAAGAATTACAGATTCCTAACGGACTTCATGTATATTCTAATGGGCTTGAAGCTCTTCAATATCTTAAGATAACAGCTGAAAAACCACTTTTAATTCTTTGTGATGTCAACATGCCGGTCATGAACGGGCTGGAACTCAGAAATGAAATTGAAGAAAATCCCTATCTGAAACAGAAGTCTATCCCATTTATTTTTCTAAGTACTTCCGGCGACATGTCTGTTGTTAAAGAAGCTTATAAAGGAACAATTCAGGGATTTTACAAAAAAGAAAGCAGCTACGATATTTTTAAAAGTAATATAGAGGTCATCGTTCGTTATTGGCAGTCTTGCTTACATCCTAATAAATAGTTTTCCAAGGTTATTTAGACGAAAAAAATTGGCTTTGAAAGATGAACTTTCAAAGCCAATTTTATATATTCCTGTCAATAAAATCTGCTAAACTTTATGCATAACCTGCTTATTTACCAGTTGATTAGTATCTTTTGATACATTTTTTGCAGAGGCTTTATTTTCCAGATAAGGTATATGATACTGTTCGTAAAATTCCTTTTTCGAATCTTTATATGAACTTATTGCTCCAAGTTTGCTCATCATTTTGATATAATACCAGGCCATATCAACCTGATGCGGCTGAAATCCACTTCTTGCACTTTTAGGAAACAAATGATGGTTGTTGTGCCATTCACCCGCTACAATTCCTGGCCATAACTGATTCACAGACATATCTTTTTGATTAAAATCCGTTCCTTCACGTTGTACATGCTCCCCTTTTCCATGCCCTTCGTAATTGAAAGTCCGGACACCAACTGCCCAAAAACCAGCCGCGCCAAACAATGTACATGCAAGTGCATGGCCACCTAACAAGAAAAATACCATATACCAGAATGACCAGCTCAAAGCCCAGGCCATTACTGCCCGCCCAGGATTTACATAAGACCCCCATTTCAGGTACTGTGCATAAGTATTAGCTTTTACGCCCGTATGTCTCATCAGTAAAGTTACCCTATGATAATCCTGTTCGCTCATTCCTTTTGCAATGGGCTGATGATTTACGTCCGCTAAAAAACAATATAAAAAACCGCCCTGTGCATTGTAAGGATCTCCAGGCTGATCAGATTTCGAGTGGTGAACATGATGTGAAATCACATAAATTTCTTCCGGAATTACGTTAATTGTAAGGTTTTGCGTAAAAAACCGCCAAAATTCATTCCGGAATTTATAAGCTCCATGTGTACAATACCGGTGATGCCAGATCGTACCATGCGTACCCATGATGATCATGCTGTATAAAAAAGCTGCCAGCAACATCCAGGGGCTGAAATATTCGAAAATGAATAACAAAAAGAAAGGAAGCAGGCATAAAACTTTTAGCCAGCTAAAAAAAGGCAACCAGTTTCTACGGTCTTTAAACACGTTTAACCGGGAAAAAAATTCTTTAAAAATCTGACCGATACTGGGTTTGACCAGATTTCCCTGCGTATCCTCCCATCCATAAGCTGGTGGTTGTAAAACGTGATCTAAAAATGCCATAGATGAGTAATTATTCTAGTAAAATGTCTGCTGCTTTGTAATCATTTATGGCTGTTTTAAAAAGCCAGAGAGAGTAATCAACCATTAAAGATTGTTCTGCTTGATTTGCAACTATCAGTGTTACACCTCTTTAACGTATATAGATGATGTTTATTGCCTTAATAGATAAATACAAATCATTTTTCAGTTCCTGAACCAAAAATAGCCATTATAGATAAATACCGCAATTTAGTTTTTGGTTACAAAATTAAATCATTCAGATTTATCCAATTAATTATTGTAGAAATATTTCTTAACTATCTATACATAAGACCATTACAAGATAAAACTAACCTTTTATAATAAACGTCATTCAAGATTTAATTTTTTTATTTAACTATAATAAATGAAAAATCATATAAATCGGTCTTTATCTATTTCAGAAAAACCGTAGGATAAGTTGATTTAATATATACAAATATTCTATAATTTAATTCCTAATATTGATTACAATTCAAATATTCAGAATCATTTTTAGTACATCATTACCGATATGCAAAATTTGTATCAACCTGAAACACTGAGATCTATTTTTAGAAGAATAGAAAATCTAAGACCTGATATGCAACCTCAATGGGGAAAAATGCAGGCAGCGCAAATGCTTGCACATTGTACAGCAACGCTTGAAGTGGCAACCGGAAGAACACGACCTCCAAGAATGTTTCTAGGAAGGATATTAGGTTCATTTATAAAACCCACATTTTATAATGATAAGCCACTAAGCAAAAACAGCCCGACTAATAAAAGCTTATTAATTGTTGACGAAAGGGATTTTGAACTGGAAAAGAAAAAATTGATAACTTTAATTCAGGATTTTTCTTTGGGTGGCGAAAAAGGCTGCACAACTCATCCGCATTCATTTTATGGTAAATTCACTCCTGCTCAATGGAGCATGGGCACCTATAAACATCTGGATCATCATCTGACGCAATTTGGAGTATAAAAAATTTATCTCATTATGAGCATAGAACACACAAGTCCGCCAACATTATACGAATGGGCCGGCGGAATGGCTGCATTTGAAAAACTGACAGATCTGTTTTACAAAAAAGTATTAAGCGACGAACTGCTCGAACCTGTTTTTAAACACATGTCAAAAGAGCACCAACTACACGTAGCCCACTTTATAGCAGAAGTTTTTGGCGGCCCTGAAATGTACAGTACAGAGGAAGGAAGCCATTTTAAAATGATCCAGAAACATCTGTCTAAACATTTGACGGAACAACACAGAAAACGCTGGGTTTCATTGCTGCTGGAAACTGCTGATGAAATTAATCTTCCGGACGATCCTGAATTCCGTTCTGCATTTGTAGCTTATATTGAATGGGGAACGCGAATCGCAGTGATAAATTCTAACACGGATGAATTGAATATGAACCCGCAGGAATCAATGCCTAAATGGGGCTGGGGAGTTCCGGGAGGCCCTTTTTTGGGATAAATTAAATTATTATATAATGACAAACGCTGAAATCAGAAGTCAAAGACAACATAATCAACGAATTATTGATACTGATTTCAAAACGCCTCTTGAAATTGTCAGTTGGATGGGTGCCATGCAGGCACAGGAATACGCAATGGCTAAATGGGCAATCGGACTTCGGTCTAACGGACTATCAGATTCTGATATTGAAGCATCATTTAACAAAGGAGAAATTTTAAGAACACACCTCTTGCGTCCGACCTGGCATTTTGTTGCTCCGGCAGATATTCGCTGGATGCTTGCGCTCACTGCCCCCAGAGTACATCAGGTGAATTCCTATATGTATAGAAAAATGGGCTATGACAGCGATTTTTTCAATAAAACCAATGATATTCTGGGCAAAGCTCTGGAAGGAGAAAAACATTTAACAAGAACCGAATTACAGGAATTACTTAAACACAAAAATATACATGCGGATGGTGTTGGATTAAGCTGTATTATGATGCACGCCGAACTGGACGGAATAATTTGCAGCGGTCCAAGAAAAGGAAAACAATTTACATACGCATTGCTCGATGAACGGGTTCCGGCAGTGACTACTATAACCGGGCAAGAAGCATTATTTGAATTATCCTTGCGTTATTTTACAAGCAGAAGTCCGGCCACGTTACAGGATTTTGTAACCTGGTCGGGATTAACAATGAAAGATGCAAGAGAAGGAGTTGCTTTACTACCGGATTATTTTCTTAAAAAAATGATTGATAGTCAGGAATATATATTTTATCCCAATAAAGAAAGCTATCCTGATATATTACAACCTACATTCCTCATGCCGGATTATGACGAGTATGGAATGGGTTACAAAAACCGGGATGCAATCATTTTGCCTGAAACAAAACCTGAACTTAAAGAAGCTGTAAATGCCGGAAATTACCACATGATTGTGATTGAAGGAATGATAGCAGGAACCTGGAAAAAGGTGGTGAAAGGTAAAAATATTAGTGTGGAAAGCTTTCCGTTTTTTGAGTTAAATGGATTGCAACAAGAAGCATTAAAGAAAGCGGAGGAACGGTTTACTGAGTTTGTTTCATAATAAAAAAGAAAGGTTTTACTCAAAAAGCGCGAAGGTTTGGTTATAAATAACGAATAAATCCTCTACAACTTCGGTGCTCCGGGCTTCATTGGTTTTTCCCAATTATTTGCGCCGTGTGTATTTAATTTTCGCTTATATACTTTGTCGTTTGCTGTTACATACAGAATATCAAAATTTTTACCACCAAAAGCAACACTGGATGCTGAGCCATTAGGTGTAGGAAGTATTGCATTAACTCTTCCGGTTTGGTCTAAAATCTGAATTCCTGAACGGGTTGCGACATAAATGCGTCCTTCTCGATCGCAGGTAATACCGTCAGACCAGGCGTTTTCTTCCGTATCGCGAACATGGAGCCAGCCGTATCTCTGCTTATTTGCCAATGTTCCATCTGCCAGAATCTGATAAACCCAAACCCAATGTGACGTAGATTCGGTTACGTATAAAAGTGATTGATCAGGAGATAAAGCTAATCCGTTTGCATAAAGCAAGCCTTTATCAACGACTGTTTTTTCTCCGTTGGGCTTAATTAAATAAATAGAAGATGGCTTTTCTTTTCCGTCCGGAACCGTCACATAAGCATTTCCATTAAATGTTATGGTCACATCATTTCCAGCTATATCCGTTGCAAAATCCTGCTTTTTACCATCGCTGCCAAATTTTGCAATGGAAGTTGTCTTTTTCGCAACTTCATAACGATTTCCATCTTTATCAAATTCGGTAGCACAAGCATTTTGAGAATCCTGGTTAATAATTTCCACTTTCTCATTTATGCCGACTTTGTATGTTTTAGCATTGGGAATATCCTGAAAAAATACTTCCCCTGTTTTATTTGCAGTTGGTCCTTCTGTAAATTTATATCCTTCTCCTACTGTTTCCCAATTTTGTCCATCTATTAAAATTCCTGCAAGCACCTGATTTTGAGTTACTCCTGTTTTTACAGGTTTAGGCCAGTCTTTCCATAAAAACCGCATGGCTTCCGGGAATACTGCTGTTCCCTGTTTTCCATTATGGCCTCCCTCACCCCATTGATGATTCACTTCATAACCCGAAAAAGCAAATGCACGAAGCATTGTCTGATTGGCCATCCACCAATCTCCGGCATAAATATTCAGGTCATTACTTCCATCCTGTAAATAAATCCTGATTGGTTTAGGCTCATATTTCCGGATTAATATTGGATAACGGTCGGCACCGCGCAAACCTGTATAAGTTCCTATCGCACTAAAAACTCTGGTAAAAGCATCCGGACGTTCCCATGCTGCCGTAAAAGCACAAACTGCACCGCTGCTGGAACCACCAATGGCACGGTCATTTCCATTTTTAGATAATTTAATCGCACGCCCATCACTTGCTTTTTGTTTTTCAACTTCAGGCAGAATTTCATCCAGAATAAACCTGGCGTATGCATCACCCAGTCCGTCGTATTCAAAACTTCTGTTAAACCGGTCCAGTGCCTCGTTGGGTTCCAAAGCATTTACTTTTCCATGCATGACAAAAACACCAATAGTAACCGGCATTTCGCCCTTATGGATCAAATTATCAAAAACAGTTGGTGCTTTCCATTGAACACCATCCTGATTAATGTACACGCAAGCAGGTTTTTCAGGTTTGTATTGAACCGGAATGTATATCCAATATTCACGTGATGTACCCGGGAAAATTTTTGATTGATTAAACGTGAATTTTAAAACTTCACCTTTTGGAACTCCTGCCTGTTCCTCTGATGCCGGATCGACAGGATAATTTTCAGTTGGAGTCTGAGCGAAAATACTCTTTATGGAAATAAGGAATATTAGAATGAAAATATTTTTCATCGGGAGAGATCAGCGGTTTATTTATTAAAATATAAATCCCGTAATATCTACTTGTAGGTTACATGTAACTCAGCCACCATTTCTTATTCGCCGACTTATAGTTCCCAAACCATTTACTAGGCTTGTACATCACCATAACGATCAAAATCCAGATCAGGTAAACCCAGCCCAGCTCAAATCCAAAATCTACCGGGCGAAATTTAAAAAACAACTTTTCATCCGTAGCCTGTTGCCAGGTGTAGCCGGAAGCCAAAACTATGATGGCACTTAATGAATGAATGAGATAAAAATGTGCCACAAAAAAGAAAAAAGGCACTTTACCGTAAACTGAAACAAATTTTGTAAATCTGTTATAAGTATTATCTGTAAAAGCCAGAAGTATCAAAACAGGTCCCAGCGTCATGAGAGTAAAAAGTAAGGACGGCGGATATTTCGTGACGTTAAAAAACGATAATACTGTACGCCAGCTTTCCTTTTGATTTGTCCATAGAGATGGGTCACCGTATAGATTTATAAATCTTAAAACAAAAAATAAAACGGTAGCGGCAATGCCAAGAGTAAGTAATACCTTCTTTCTTCTTAACGGATTTATATCTTTATCATAAAGCTTTCCCAATCCATAACCACTTAACATGATTCCTGCCCATGGCAAAATCACATAAAGAAATGCGATCAATCCACCATCGCCTCTTGGAATGAATCTGCCGCCACCGGTTAGAAATATACCAAGAAAAATATCAAGTGGGGAATTGGGCGCAACCTTCACAAAATCAAGCAGGTTATGGCCAAAAACCAATAACAGACCGATAATTAAAATTCCTCTTGAAGAGGTAAAACGAATCAATAAACCGAGCACTAACATACTGGTACCCAGAGCCCAGAATACATTTAGAAATATCGTTTTGTAGGTAATATCAAATGATAAAGCAAAAGTCATAAAAATGATTTCTACTAAAATCAGCCATAAACCCCGTTTCATTAAAAATGAACTGGTTTCAGCAAGTGTTTTTTTCCGTCCCGACAAGTACGCCGAAATCCCTGAAAGCATCATAAATGAAGGAGCACAATAATGGGTGATCCAGCGTGTAAAAAAGAGAATCGTAGTGGTGGTTTCAGGATTAACCGGATCAGCAGTAAAGGCAGTAATATGAAAGAAATCCCGTGTATGATCGAGTGCCATAATGATCATAATAGCGCCACGAATTGTATCGATCGATTTTATACGCACGGTAGGTTCGCTGTAAATCACATTGCCTGACATAGGGAAATCAGTTAGTTAATCAATTGATAGATATTGAGTTGCAAGATAGTTATTAAGGAATAAAAGTAAGGAAAGATTTCACGCAAAGTAGCAAAGGAAGGAGCAGAGAATGCAAAGTTTTTCCCTTCGCGTTCTCTGCTCCTTCCTCTTTTCCTACTATATAACTTTTTAAATTAAATATAAATAATGTTCGTAAAATACCTTTCCGATGTACATCTTCAGAGCCCACGAAGCGGCGTAATGCGATAGCCCTCTGCGTCCTCCTTCTTTTTTACTTTATACTTGCGACCTCTGCGTGAAATTTTTCTTGTTAATTCCTTTACCGCTAAGTTATTACCACCTAAAACTTTGCGTGAAATCTTTCTTCCCTACTTATTCTCCCGCATTGCTTTTAATCCTCTCGTCCATTTTAGCAGTTCATCCAACATTTTATGAGCTGCCTTTTTGGAAGATTCAGTTACCGTAAATTCTTCCTGTTCGTTAATATGCTGACTAAAAAATGGAAAGTTTACTGCTTCTGGCAGAGCAACAGTTTTGAAAGATGCCAAATCGCCTTTGAGACTATTCGCTGCTCTGGTTCCTGCCGAAACCCCACCGTAACTAACAATACCGGCAGGTTTGTAACCCCATTCATGCGTCAGATATTCCAGTGCATTTCTTAACGGAGCCGGATAATTATAATCATATTCGGCGGTAACAAAAATAAAGGCATCCGCTTCATCAATTACTGCACTCCATTTCTTGGTATGTTCATGTTCATATTGTCTCAAAGAAGGATGCTGTGCTTCGTTCATCATTGGAAGATTAATTACTCCCAGATCTAAAAGTTCCACATCAAAATTCCCATACTCTTTTACAATTTCCAGAATCCATCCTGCCACAATCGGGCCTTTTCTTCCAGGCCTCACAGTGGAGGAAATTATTTTTAGTTTGTACATAAAATATTAGATTGTTTTAAATCATTGAGGTCCGAATTCTCCGTCAGCAATAATGCTTACTTCTTCACTCAGCATTGGAGGAGCGAATTTTGGTCCAAGAGCAAAATCTGACCGTTTAATAGTTCCAGTCGCCCGAAAACCTGCAACTGGTTTTTTACTCATCGGATTGTTGATTGTTCCCCTGTAAGTCAGCTCAAGCGTGACTGGTTTGGTTACCCCATGTAAAGTAAGATCACCGGTCAACTGGTACTTATCCGTACCTGTTTTCTTCACACCTGTACTTTTAAAACTAAGCTCAGGAATAGTAGCTACATCAAAAAAGTCGGCAGATTTCAAGTGGTCATTACGTTTCTCAACACCTGTATTAATAGATGCAGTTTTTGCTGTTAATGTAAAAACGGCGTCACTAAAATCAGGTTTTGAAGAAGTAATAGTTGCATCAAAATCAGTAAATGCACCTGAAACCGTTGAAATACCCAAGTGAGTAATATCAAATTTTAACTGCGAATGCGCTTTGTCATTTTTCCAGGTTCCTTGCGCAAAAACACCGATAGAAATAACGGCGAATTGAATAATCAGTAATATCTTTTTCATAAGATGATTATTTAGTAAGTCTTGTATACTACAATAATGCCGCACCAAAAACCCCGGCACTATCACCGAGCCTTGGCTTCAAAATTGGTGTGGTACAAACACCTTTATTAAATATATATTTTTTAATTTTCTCAAAACCAACTGTGTACAACAGATCTATATTTCCTACACCACCGCCAATCACAATTAATCCCGGATCAAGCACATTAATTAATGTAGAAATTGCCTTACCATAGAATTCAAGCAAACGTTCAATTGTAGCTACTGCGTGCCTGTTTTCACCGACATAGTATTGTTCAAGAATTATTTTCAAGGACATTTTTTCACCACTTACTTTTTCATAATAACGCTCTAACGCCGGTCCGGAAATAACTTGTTCTACACAGCCAGCTTTGCCGCAATAACACGGCTCACCATGTTCTTCCAAAACATTATGGCCCCATTCTCCTCCTATTCCATGATGTCCGCCAATAATCCGGTTATTTACAACCAGGCCACCGCCAACACCAGTTCCCATAATTACACCAAAAACTACTTCCGCTTTTGGATATTCTTTCCCCGCTCCAATCAAAGCTTCGGCAAGCGCAAAACAATTGGCATCGTTAGCAAGTTGCACAGGAATCCCCAGAATTGCTTCCAGATCTTTCTGCATTGGTTTTCCATTTAAGCATATCGTATTGGAATTTTTCATGAGCTGCGAATCCGGTTCAAGAACGCCAGGTGTAGCAAAACCAATTTTCGTTGGCTTCTCCCCTACCTGCTCGGCAACCATGTCAATCAGCTTTTTTATTTGGGACAAAATATGCTCATATCCCTTATCCGATTCTGTTGGCAGTCGCATACGAACTACCACTTCAAGATTATTATGTGAGTCTAAAACGGCACATTCTATTTTAGTGCCTCCTAAATCTATTCCCCAGAGTTTCATATTGGTTGGCTATCGGCTTTCGGCAATCAGCTGCCGGCCTCATTTGATTAATTTCTAACTTTCTATTTTAACTACTTAACTAACTGTAACTTCTACCTATTTTACTTTATAAAACTTATAACCAAAAAAGAAGATCACTGTATAGCAAATGATCGGCAAATAATATGCGGTTGCAACATCGTGTTCTGCAACTGCACCCATCGCAAACGGAAAAAATGCTCCGCCTACAACACCCATTGAGATGAATGAAGATGCCTGCTGCGTATGTGATCCTAAATTTTTCAATCCCAAACTGAAAATGGTTGGAAACATAATACTGAAAAAGAAATTCAACATCAATAGCGCAATAAATGATGGCCAGCCCCAACTTTGGGCAATGATCAAACACATCACAATATTACAGGCAGCAAAAATAGCAAGTAATGAATGTGGCGCAATATAACGCATCAAGAATGTACCGACAAAACGACCTGTGAGCATAAGGACGAAAAACAAGATCATGTAATTTCCAGCTACCACATCCGTGAAACCCATTTTCTCATGGCCATAATTGATGAAGAATGCCCATGTACCAGCCTGCGCCGCTACATTGAAAAACTGTGCTATTACTGACCAAACAAAATGTTTATGCTCAAAAAGTGTCTTTCCAGGCGCGGCATCAACATTAACAGCCTCAGGATCTACTTCTGCTACCGCATGTGGGTCAGTCAGGGCAGGGACTTTTACGAAGGAGAATAATATGGCGATCGTTGCAATTACACTACCAATAACCATATACAATGTTTTAACAGATGTGAGGTCCGTGCTACCCTCAACATTGTTTCTTAAAAGAAAATAAGAGCCAACAGCAGGCCCAATAATCGTACCTAACGCATTGAATGCCTGAGCAAAATTAATACGAAGGTCGCTGGTCCGCTGATCTCCAAGAGAAGCCACAAACGGATGTGCTACCGTTTCAAGTGTAGAAATACCACATCCCAAAATAAATAAAGCCCCGCCAAAAAATGGAAATGAAGCCGCAGCGGCAGCTGGCACAAACAAAAAAGATCCTAATGCAAAGAGTGTCAGACCAAAAAGTACGCCGTTTTTATATCCAAAACGCTTCATAAACAATCCCGCAGGAATACCCATTACTCCGTAGGCACCGAAAATAGCAAACTGAACAAATGCCGACTGTGTTTTGGTCAGACTCAAAACGTGTTGGAAATGTTTATTCAGAACGTCGCCCATTGTAATGGCAATTCCCCAGAACATAAATAAGGAAGTGACGAAAATGAGGGTTATCAGGTATTTTTGATCAGTGAATTTAGCAGGTGCAAGTACTTTGCCAGGCGGGGAATAGTTGCTCATTTAGTTGAATAGTAAAATTTAATGTAAGGTAGATTCTATTTTTGCAAATGTAAATTAGAGAAATTTAAAAACTGTTTCCAATCAAAGTTTTTCACATCGTGCCCACCCGGACGGATATGAAAACCAATTTGTCCGTAAACCGGCTCATTAAGAGCGGGAAAGGTCGTTTGAGGAAATGCTTTTGTACCCAAAAATTTGTAAATGGTGTTGGCTGCTTTGGCGGTTTCAAACTCTCCTTCCGGGTCCGAACCTTTGTCATCTTGGGCAGCTGCCAGATAAACAGGTCTTGGAGCGATGAGTGCCAATACAAAATGCTGATCAAAAGGAAGCAAAGTGTCTTTGTCCATATATTTCCTGAAACTTTGTGCAAACCAATGTGGAAATACAGTATTTAACCGTCTGATATTTTCACCAATACCACGATGAAACTGTTTGTCGCCACCAGCTCCTGATTCATTACTTATAACTAAGGCAAAACGTGGATCAGTAGCGCCGGCCCATAATGCAGCTTTTCCTAATCTTGAAAACCCAAATGCAATAATTTTTTTTGAATTAATATCCTTATCCGTTTCCAGGTAGTCCACCGCACGGCTCATAGCCCATGCCCAGGCTGCAATAGTTCCAAAATTATCTTCTCTGTTTTGCAGTTCAGGATACAAAGTCTGCACACCTGTTTTAAACATTTCCTCCTTCCGGTCCGATGCAATTTCTTCCCGGTACATGGTTACCAATGCATATCCTGCATCCAAAATACTATCAACCGGCCACTGACTTGCATTCAATCCTCTGCATGCATCAGTTGCTTTTCCATCAACGGTGCAGGGAGATTTTTTGCTGCTTTCTACCCACGCCTCAGAAAGTTTGATACCAGGATCTGCATTAACCGCATGGTTTCCAATGAAGTTAATTCCTACAATGGCAGGAACCGGATGTTTGGTTTTATTAGGAATATAAATCAGCAAGTCAAATTTTGCTTCTCTGTTATTTTCCTTTATATGAACCGTTACCTGTTTTCGGGTAACCTTTCCTCCCAACGCATTTTTATCATGATCAAAAACTTCAAAACGTATATTTCCAGGACGGCCCGGCGAAGTTCCATACATTTCCTTCGTCATCGTTTTAAGAATCTCTTTTCGACGGGCTGGCCATTCTTTGATTGTTTTAACCTTTTGCCCATTGTTGAAAATCAGCGGATCAGGCAGGGAACTGCTCTCATTCAATTGGGCAAAAAGACAAGTCTGCGAAAACAGCAGGAAGAAAAATATTATGCTCTGAAATTTCATATTATGTATTGAGAATCTTATCCTATAAGTCCTGGATACGTCGTTCCTACCTTTAAATTAAATTGTCAAACCTCAGGTAAATTAAAAATGTTATAATACACTTAAACAGATTAACATTGAATGTTATAACTAAAAAAGACTCCGTTCGGAGCCTTCTAATATTTTTCAGTATGTAATAATATGAAACTTATTCCATGGCTTTTTTCACTTTAAGAACAAAATCTTCTGTGACACGAGCTAATTTGGCAATTTCTGCAATGGTAAATTGTTGCATTGTCAATAAGTTTTCAATAACATCTGTTTTGCCCTCTTCCCTTCCCTCCTTTTTTACTCTTTCCATTACCATTTCCCTGATGCCCATTGTTGTCTTGTTTTCGGTTAACTCTTCAATTACCTTCTCAAATTTAACATTATATTCTGAATCTGCAAATCGTACATACAGCTGTAAAAAGATCAGCAGATCGTCTATTTTCTTCTTTGGTATCTTTTTCTGAAAAAGGTTTTTAGCCAATGTATATTTCAGGTTATACAAACTTTCATCATTCAGTTTTTTCTTCTTCAATGCCAATAGTACTGTCAGTATTACTACCGCAAATGGATTATCGTCTTCTGCTAGTTGTTTCTCATCCTGATCCAGAATTTTATAAGTATTAAACTGAAAAGTGTTTTTCGTCCCCAGGTATTCGTACTCATAAACCTGTGGATGAAAGTTTTTATTGGCATCCGTAAAAATGGCAATGGCTGTTACCGGTTTGCCATACTTATCCAGAATCCGATAGAAATAGGTAAACATGCGCTTGGCAAAATCTCTATCGTCGTACCCCTGAATTTCTACATGGCAAAGAATCCATTCTTCCCTGCCTGTTTTGGTAAATACTTTTATAAGCTTATCCACAAATTTCGGAGACTCGCTGTTTTCCATTGGGAATAGCTGTTCCAGTTCTTTATCCAAGAACTGGAACCCATTTGCCATATCAAATAATACATCTGCGTCTTTAAAAAAGAAACGCATGAAGTCTTCCGATAAATTTTCCAGTATTCCTTTCCATAATGTGTCGTCGCGTTTCAAGTTGATTATGTTTAGTTTTGATGGAGCGATTTATTATTTTTATCACAATTAAATACGATACAGATCGAATTATGCAGAGCATTCTTATTCTTCTAGTTTGACGCAAAAAAGCTTAAAATGTTACTTAATTATTGTAAGTATATAAAACAAATAGCCATGGAGAACGAATTCTCCATGGCTATTTCTAAGCGGTAAATTTCTTTATTTCTGCTTCAAATAACTGTAAGCTAATTCAAAATCAAACACTCTTCTCCCCTTAGCCAACTCTCCACTCCCTCCAACTGCTCAATCATTTCCTTCCTGTATTCAGCACTCTGATTTGCCAATTGCGGGATCAGTTCTTTGTAATAATCAATTCCCAATAATAGTTGTTCCTTAAATTTTAACAGGTATTTTTTCTTTTTATCATTCAAATTCTGCGCGTGGATTTCTATGTCTTTTTTGTAATGCTCTACGTACAGATTCAGCTCATTGATGAACATGTTTGGTCGGTTTACTTTGTTTAGCAGATTAACTTTTCCATAAATATGTTTTACCATTTCATCCAGAGAATACACCTTTGAAAACCAGGCCAGATTCGGTCCCGGACAAATAGAAACTGCTTTATTCTCACGCGGTTGAAGGAGATGATTTTTGAGTAAAGTTGCTGTGCTTAATCCTTCGCAAAGACAAAGTTTTTCAGTGATCGCATTCATTTGCTGTTCAAAATTAACCGGTCTGGGATCTATGGATTCTAGTTGTTTAATCTTCAAATTTTGGTATTGTCTGGATGCCGTGCATATTGGCTGACTGGTAAATTCAGTATTGGAAACAAGGTATTTTTTCTTGCACGGGCTTCCCGGACGACCAGTTGCTATTCTTTCCAAACGCTGTTTTTCAGCAGTACTTTTTTTGAAATTATTGAAAAGAACACCAAGCGGTGATGAATTACTTACATAATAATCATCACTTTTAGCTTCCGTCAGATCTTTTAAAGTTTGCTCGTCCACATTGGTTACTTCTGGAACCAACAAAAATGGACTACCCCAGCCGGTTGCATCTACCTGATAATGTTCCAGTAAAAAGCGATCTTCTTCCGCTGTTCCAATTCCGCCTTGTACCGTAATTTTCAAAGCCGGAATTTGATTTATTTCCAGTCCTTTAACCGTTAATGCCGATTGATAAAGTGCATAAAGATCAGTTAACATCTCTTGTTTCCTGACCTTAAACTCTTCCAGAATTGGCCCCAATAAATAGCCTTCCGTAGCAAAAGCATGTCCTCCGCAATTAAGTCCGGATTCAATCCTGAATTCAGAAACCCATATTCCTTTTTTTGCAAGAAATTTGGCCTGAATAAAAGCAGAACGAAAATCGCTTACTTTCAGGATGATCTTTTTTCGTAAATGACCATTTGCATCAGGATAAAAATCTTTGAAATTTTCGAGATAATTGTATAGTCTCGGATTCATTCCGGCAGATAAAACCAACGAAGATGTCAATGTACTATTGGCAAATCCACGTAATGCCGCTGACGCATCAGAATATTCGTCAGCTAAAATTTCACCATGCACATCTCTGTTTATCTTGTCGACTTTGGACATGATATTGACATCAATGGCTCCTTTTGTCATCTTATTACGCAAAGACTTTTGCATCCACATCTTTTCTGCCGGATCATTGGTTTCCAGCATTTTAAGATACTTTTTTTTTAAAACAGATGTTTCAGGTAAAAGCTCAAAATACCGGGTTATTTCAGTACCAGCTTCAAAAGGCTGCTCCTGCATAAGATCAAATTGGTTACTAATGATCTTATCCATCAAATTCAGATACGCTGTAATGCGCTTACTTCGAAAATCCGGTTCAGTCGTATAAATAGGTGAGAATACTTCTCTGTTTTTATTTGTATGGAATTTTCTCATGCGCTCAATCATTTCGTCATCTACGATGGACGCGACTGACGAAATGCCGTAAGGAGAAACTTTGATGGGTGTATCAATGGAATAGCCCAGTCCTAAAACCGGAATATGAAAAGTATGGGTGGAATTTTCCTGGATCATGATATATCTCGTACTGATAAGTTTCAAGATCCAAAACTATTACTTTGCAAGACTGGAAAAATTGATGGGAATTAGCAGAAATGATGATAAATATCAGTTCTGCCCATGCTAAATTTATACTAAACCATTCTTTACATCATTACCAAATGATTCACTAACACTGGTAAAGTTGGCAATCTCAGTAATTGTAAATTTCCCAGTTGACAAAAGATTTTGAACAACTCGACCTTTTTCAACACCTTCCTTTTCAGCCGTTTCCATTACCATTTCCCTGATGCCCATTGTTGTCTTGTTTTCGGTTAACTCTTCAATTACCTTTTAAATTTAACATTATATTCCCAAGATGAGTCGACATTCCGACTTCAAGAAATACCCAAACTTCCCCCCACTTTCTCAATCCACAATCTGGCCATCAATTCATGCCCGGCTGGCATTGGATGAA
>Ga0247734_1000715_pt1 | contig 27546 bp, 20 predicted proteins | sample UWRJL103311B2_FD_180933 | JGI IMG/M metagenome (GOLD analysis project Ga0247734, IMG submission 180933) | Plant litter microbial communities from Arlington Agricultural Research Station in Wisconsin, United States - UWRJ-L103-311B-2 | ecosystem: Environmental > Terrestrial > Plant litter >...
CCTTGGAAACCATATCAACACCACCTTACGTAGAACTTACAATAATACACATCGATCCCACTGAATACAACTAGCACTTACGTGACCATATCACGTAGTGGTGCCCCGTATTCGAAGTGATCCGACAGACTCTTTAATCAAATGATTATAAAATAAAGGAAGACTATAATATTATACTTAATAGTAGCCTTTTATCTAGTCATGAAAAGTGGTGACCAGGAACTAGAAAATGTAATAAAAATAATATAGATAATTAGAATTTTTGTAATATCCAAAACTTATAAATCTAACTAATAGCTAAAAGTTTTTTTCAGAGGTATGCTAAGCAACTTAGCTACTAGTAATTTTCTACTAACAAAGTAAATCCTTATAACTTCTAAAAACTCTATTCTCAAAACTCGCTCTACTAGCACACTATAGCTAAAATTATTGTGGATAAATTTTAAGAGATACTAAGATATCTCCGTGTGAAGCTCTTTATCTTCGGCTAGTTAGAATAGGGGGTTTCCCGAAGTTCGGAAGGGCCTTCTCATGTTGGACTAGCTCAGCTGGAACGAAGGGGTAAATCAATCGACCTCCTGGCGATGTAATTAGGAATCATATATTATTATTGTATCAATTGGAATACCCGTTCCAGGCTTATATTTCTCTGTCACTACCAATCGTCACAGAGAAATACGGCGTTTTCTAGTATTAAGAGGTCATTCAGCTAGCTTTTATAGGTAAGATTCGCATGAACTTGTATAGACGAAACTGGCCACAGGTGCAAAGCCCTAACACAAAGTTGTGTGACAAAGAACTTTTATAGCTAAACTATAATATATACAAGCTCATAGCAAGACCCACATAGCGCTCGCCAAGCCACACCAAAACAATCTACCAATATATGCCACAGTCCACAACATCTTCCCACAAATCAGCATCTTTGATGGTCTAACGGTCATGATTTCCGCTTGTCATTCCTTGACAGAGCGCGGGAGATCGGGGTTCGACTCCCCGTCAGAGAGTCCTCTCTTGAGTTCACGGCCCTGAGTTCAACTCAGATCTATTCATCTCACTTTTTTGTTTTGGGCGGATAAGGCAAATGCTTGGCATATTTGTGTCCGCCAACGTGAAACAGCTATCGGAAGTTAAATAAAGCTCACGAAATATGTCATCTAATAAGTCAATCAATGGCTGTTGTAAGTTAACGTACAAAAATTTAAATTTTTTTGGACTAGTTGCGGTGAAAGGTTTAGTGGTGGGACCAAGTGAAGTTTTCGTTAGTGGATGCGGAATCAGGGGTTAAGCGAGCACAGCAAGCAAACATGGCTCCACGGATGCGAAGTCAATTTTCAACCTCTGGTTAATAGTTAGATAATTGAGATAACAGTAGATTCAATGCTTTTTCGAATAATAATCGGTTTATCGCATATCAATTTCTTCAAGGTCAATGTATTTATTGTATGTACACTGTTCTATTGTCCTATACTCAATATTCCTAAGTTAGCAGAGACCAGCTATCGAGTCTCCTCTCTTAGGTTCACGACCCAAGTTCTGCTCAAATCTACTCATCTTCTATTCTTTTGTTTCGGGTTTGTGCAGTTGGGTGGGGAAAACTTGTGTGGGTGACGGAGGGGTGAGGGAGGGGATTTAATCATGTGATCTCTTAAGTGGCTTAAGATTATACCATTTTGTTTCTTGCGGCGAAGGAGAAAAACTTTTGTTATAACAGGCTCAGAAGCTGTCAGATAATCATTTTCTCTTAAGTTTACAACACTCACCAGTGAGCTCTGCTCCGTACTCAGACCCACTCATCCATTTTTTCTGCCGGTCATCTAAGCACATTTTTGCTGTCCTAGCCGACCTAATTATTATTACACCGCCTTTGTTTTCTCTGCCCATACAATTTGTAAACCTGTACGAAGTACGGAGAGTGACACACATCATTTCCCGTATTTTGTGCTACTTGTTAGTCTCTCAACCATGAAGGAACGTCTGGCCTAGTCTTCATTCTGCTTAGGGTGGATGGACAGACAACTTGTATCAAATCTTCAATCTCTTCTACTGTAGTGTTTAGGTCTAATTCACCTTCCTCATGGATTGCTAATTTACATCTGCACCGTGTTGGGTTTACTTACGCCTCTAACCCCAATATTGAAGACTCGGAAGAAGTTCTTGAGAATTGGAGAATTGTTCGAGCATTGGATTCTAACTTCTCGAAATCATTGCTTTGCTACTGACTCGAATGTGTCAAACATCACGAGAAAATTTGGGTGTGTAACCTATATTTTATGGTGTACGGGTATAAGCAGACTTTCCTACAATTCCTCAAATCTTCTCACTTCCATTGTCAATAGGACTATCTAACACTTGAGCTCGCCTCTCTAAAGTAAAGTTATCAACAACCACCGGATAAGACCACAATCCCAAAACATAATGCACAGTTATGCTCACAGCAAGTGCGAACAACGTCCACCAAGCTAAACAACCTTTTAATGACATCAAAGGGCTGCCACTTTTCAATGCTACTGCTATCCCCAAAGCCGCTCCTATTCCCATTATCCGGTCCTGGTATCGATCCGTTCTGTGTGACTGTCGCAGAGTGGCTATAGCACATGCGAACAATATGCAAGCTGCGATAAATAGGAAAGGAGGCGGATCCTCCAATATCTGAACGAGATGCGATTGCTTTATTGTAGATGATATCCGTATCTGTGGCTAATGTGTAAGCATTTTCTAACAAACATAACGTCTTACTTACTATTGTTTTGGTAATGCTACCATCTTTACCTCCCGCCCGTTGCCGAACTTGCATTCGTTCAATGTTTACCCATTCCAGTATTGCTTTGGCTTCTAGTGGGATTTTGGAAAGGAATCTATCGCCAATTCTGTCTCGCTCGCCACCTGTACCACAACAGTGAATACTATTACGGTCCTTGCTATGATAAACAGGCTTGAAGTTATCCACCGCTATGCCACTTGAGATAGCCGCCCCAAACAACACAGCTTCCGTGGTCCCCTTCCATCTGGTTAAAACTGTTTTCATCCTAGAGTTCTCATGCGAATTGTAGGCCGCTGATTCATCGTGTTGGCCTGAAAGTTTGAGACAAGAGGTGGACGGCATCGTTGTGTGTCGTGGACTCTAAGCGCTAAGAAGATGTTGGATGCCGTAGCAATGCTGTTAGCTGTAGAAAGCGTTTTGGAAAGAAAAAGAAAAGTCCTAAAGGGTTACGAAGCGATTCATCTAGTCGCTATCACATATTATCTCAATATGTTCTACGACAAGGCTCGGGGGCGACTACTGTGGGGAAGTGAGTGAGCCGCTTCTGTGATGTATGTGCTGGCAATGCAGCTGGGGGTCACACCATTGCAGCCACCTTCGCTCATGCCTCATGGTCCGTGGGGCACAGCAATCGTTATGGAATGCCTTACGAACCATTGCGGTGCGAACCATTAGAATATGGCGAACCATTATTATAGCAAGGGGGGATAACAACGTACTTTTGATGAGCCCCCTCCTCGTCCTTCTCTATATACTCCCGGCCGTCATCACGCTCTACCTTTAAAACGAAAATATCTTTTGTTTGTAAACTCATTTACAATTTCTTCCTCTCCGACGTTTGAAATTTGACATTTGAGTTTATCTCACTTTCAAGCTGTTAATCTCAATCGATTGCAGTTACTGTGGCCCACGTTTGTGGTCGATATCCCCTCGTATGTCTGACCCCAAGCCTGCTAAACCTACCTACCAGAAATTCTTATTATTTTTTAGCCATGTCGCAACGGACTCGAGATCTCGCCGAAATTTGGATTCAGCACCAAAGGAGAAACTACAAGACTTCGCTCTCATACGCTTGTATATATTGCTCAGACAGACAGACTTTTAAGTCGTCCGACAATCTCTGGAACCATGCCTTAGTGAGACACAAAGATGAGTTGCCTGCCGATGGCAGCGACACAGAACAGCTCCATACTTATAGTTTGGGGTATGAGGCTGAATCACGTCAACAAATGAGGTCATTATAGCCATTCTCCATTTTCCTATGCACATTGGCTAGATCAGTGATGCTGACTTCCTACTGGCAGAACGAAAAATGATTCTCAGCCAGGAAAGTCGTCATATGAAGCAGCGACTTCACAGCCTGAACCACCTCCTATGGGGAAACGCCCGTATCTTCTAGCACAATTGGTATCCGACATTGGCTTACAAGCTCTCAATATCGACGAGGAATTGCAAAATGTGACGGAGAACACGGACAACGATGAAATGCCACGGAACCGTGTTGCCATAAGCGAGGGGCCTTTCGCGAGATCCCAGTCTATATGTAAAGGAACAGCAACGTGTAATACTGATCCTCCTCGCCGCTCAAAAGCTCGCACATGGCGCCTACAGACAGAGTCTAACATGGTAGTTCAGGAATGGTACGGCACTGGACGGCCAACCCGTGTTAAGAAGAAACTGTGGCATCCCGAGAACGATATGGAACTTGTTTCAATAAGTGCGCAGAAGTTTCATACACCAAAATCTCGAAACGTACCACAACCATCAGCACCAAGGGCTACTAGAGGAGAGCAATATTTTCAAGCAAATCAGAAAACCTCTATTATATTGGGTCAGAAACCAACCCCGTATTCTCACAATGCTGCATCGCGCAATAGTGGGTCATATGAGGGTTTCAGGCGGCCAGAAACCAGACCAATATCCCAGGAGCAGCTAATCGCTGAGGTAAAAGGAATTTACGCCAGCTTAGTAATGGTAGAGGCTAAGTGTATCGAGGTGGGCAATAATCAATCTACTTTGGCAAACCACGATAAATATTTCCAGTCCAAACTCAACAATGAGCAGTGGCAAGCCCTCATGGCCTTACACCGTACTCTTCTTAATGAGCAGCATGACTTTTTCCTGGCATCACAGCACCCCTCTACCAGTCCAGCACTATGTCAGCTAGCGTCAAAATACGCTATGCCGGCACGAATGTGGAGACATGGTATCCACTCTTTGTTAGAATTACTGCGAAAACGCCTACCCACATCTCTAGATCATATGCGATCCTTCATATATCTAGCATACTCGATGATGCCCTTGCTATACGAGACTGTGCCTTCTTTTGAAGATACCTGGATTGAATGTTTTGGTGATCTTGATTGCTATCGCATGGCTATTGAAGATGATAATACGAAAGATAGGGAAGCTTGGACGGGAGTGGCCAGGCACTGGTATTCAAAATTCTCAGATAAAAATCCGACAACAGGGCGGTTGTACCATCACCTTGCTATTCTTGCCCGACCGAACGCTCTGCAACAGCTATTCTACTATGCCAAATCATTTTGTGTAGTTAACCCGTTTACGTCTGCAAAAGAAAGTATTCTTCCTTTATTTGCACCGGTTCTGACCTGCAATAATTCTGGAACGAAGAGGCTCCAAATTCCTCATCTACTTACAGAATTGATAAAAGCCTACGAACGTGCGTATAAATACTTGCCAAACTTTCGGCCTGCCGTTCAAAACTTTCTTAGTTTGCTTGATTATCAACGCCGAAGAGTAACCTGTATGTTTATGGAACAATGGCATAATGCTACGATCACCAAATGTGTTACCATTCTTAGCTCTGCTTCAAATGAGGAAAATCCAGTAAGAAACACAACATCGCCAGCTGACGAAAAACGGATATTGTCTTATGAGAAAGCGCGACAGCTACACAACACAACACTCGAAATTATCTCACAACGTTTGGCTGATCCTAACGTATTACCATTCATCCACGTCATTCTTGTTTTTTTACAGAGAATATCACATCATGTTGATGTGGTGAATCCGGCTAAAGATGTTTATCCTTGGGAAGTGGTCGTGTTCTTACCTTATGTGGCTCGTAAGGACATGAATATGGTTCAGGGTGGTAATTTCCCAATACATGTGAACGACAACGTACCGCCACCTGTTAAAGGGAATATTTTTCGCGACTCGTTGTGTACAGACCATTACTTTCCCGACAAATGGATCATTTTTATGCTTGACAAAGGGGAAAATTATCAAGAACTAGCCTCCACGATTGTTCAACAAAACGATAAAGAGAAAAGTATATTATACATTCTATTGAGCCTAATCGAAACGAGTGTATTCTTTGAAAAAAGACTAGACTATGCTAGGCCACTTCACAGAGTACATTTACTTCGACATACTGCATTTGCTAAAGACTACTCGCTTGTTACAGGGTGTACTACTATAGCCGACGAGAAAGAGAATTGTCTCGAGTCTACGTGTACACTGGATCAAAAAAAGAAACGGGGATACTGGTTTTCAAGCCTTGTTTATTCCTTGCAGATAGCGAGTTCAGCAATCATCGGCACCTTAAAGTTCTACCGATATACCTTGTGTTTCCTCGTTTTCAAATGGTTCCCCATTACATTAGCAGCACCAATAGCTCAAACCTCCCAAACCAAGAGCACGGGACTTCCTGTATATTTTCAAGAGTTTTGGAGGCATTTCGCCCACGAGCTTGCTGGTCCACTGGTTTTCAATACCGCTCTTGTGGCAATAGCAAGCATTTGCTACCTATGCTTCACGTCTCATCGGTTAGCATTCCTAATGCCGTATGCCCAGGGCGGAACCTCTATTTCCACTTTCTATGCTGGATTTAACGATGAATTATCCAGTTATCAGCTTGCTGGCTGTTGCATATTTACCTATGTTCTAAGCCACAGGTATCTGAGCGACAAAACCTCCAACCTTCCGGCTTCACGTGGGATAATTAGAATATCCATCATTACCTTGAGCCTTCTGTTGTCCCTCACCACAGCTTATTTTGCACCAACAATTGAAGGGCGGTACTCAAACTGGCAAGTTGCAGGGGGTATCGCTTCACTCCCAGTCACTTCATTTCTCATGTGGGCATGGGTGACACTGTTCTTGGATACCGGCCTTGCAGCCAGGATCGAGGAATATTTGAAGCGGATGGCCGGTGTTGAGGAAACCAGGAGTCGTCATAGTATTGTACGCTTGAATTGAACTCAGTGAGTGAATACACCAAATGGGTTCAACATCGTATGAGGGTTGATTGACTCAATGGAGTCATTCAAGCCATATTTCTTGTCACAAAAGAGAGGGGGACTTTCAGGTGACGACTTTTTAGAGGGATTCAGCAAATTGTAGGCGAAATCTAGCCTTGATCTAACGCAAGTATATTTTTCTTGTTTATTCAGCTTTTATGATGTGATTGAGCAGATCCTTCGCCCGTCCAGCTCAAATCTATAAACTCAAAATTCTCGGTATTATTTGTGAATAATGTGATACCGTGTGTCATCTTTCCAGCACAGCAGTCAGCCAAATCTGCATTTGAGTATGTCACAGTTTGATACTGGGAACAGTGGATTAACTGAAGGCGGATCATCAATTACACGTCCAAGGTTTTGGACACTTCTTATCACAATTCCTATCTAAAAGATTCTCATCGGCGTAGCGGTCTCTCGTTGATTGACCGAGAAGGATCATGATGTTCTATTACAGGTGCTGATCCACGCCATACAGGAGGCCCTGGGATGTTGTATGTCTAAGAAAGCTGTCAGCAAGGAAACAGATCTAAACAAAGAGCCAATGTAGTTAATTTTACTTACAGTAATGTTTTGTGCAGATTCAGAGTAAACGTCGATATTGATCTCGGGCTCTACACTTGCATGTCAGAGGTTTCTTAAATTACCTATGCATACGAATAGAACTTACGATCCATAGACCACACACCTGGCAAATTAGCATAATACTCCTCACTTGGAATTTCCGTGCCGTCACCCATAACCTTCAATTGCACACACTCAGGGTAGAACTGTGGTTTATTCGCACTATGCAGTGCAATAATCTCGTGCCTCATCAGATAGTTACCCGGCTTCAAGGTCGCAGGTACTGTTTCAGTCCAATTGCTTGAAGTTCCATCGAAGTGTTGAGAGAAATCCCTTTGGAACCACCATCCTTCATCTAGTTTCCCCCTCAAAAGACCACGTTCAGCAATCTTGAACCATCTTGCATTTTTACTGTCAAATTCGGCACAATCCCCTCCACAATCTGCCATCCAGACCAACATTGGCCCGATTGTGTGGACCCAATAATAGTAAATTGCTGTAATGGCATCGCCGGCACTAATTGGAATTTCAGATACGGCTGGAGTACCGGGTACGTTACAGGCGATGGAAATATTGTCTGTCTCAAATATGGGATTGATGGAAAGCCATTTACGTCCCACCATCCAAGGCTGTCCGTCTTGTTCTGAAGCTGGAATGTCAGGGTCGTATCTAGCGCACTGTTAGATAGTACGCTCTCTGTCGGATACTGCGGCATCAAATACCCTTTGTACCAATTATTTCCTACAGAATAGCTTTGAACACCACCGTGTGAGGAGACGCTGGCAGCGAACCCCACCAGCAAGAATAATGTAGACCTCATCATAACGTCTTTCTGGAATTATTCTATGGATTCATCATTATTTTACGAGCAAACTTTTCGTTTTTAAAACAAGCTTTCCGGGCACATAAACAATAAATTCTCAGCAAAGGTGGCAATTGTACAGTAGCCAGGCACCTGACAAGTATATATGGCAAAAGTCTTACACCTACAGGCTGTATTCATATATTACAGTTATCATCAACAATACTGCATGAATTATGGGGTATGCGGGGAAGCTTATATCGTACAACGTATCAGTTCCCTATTGTTTCACGGAAAGGATGGGCAACGCTTGAGTTCTACCACCAATTTAGCCTAGGATACCACCATTGGGTTCGTTGCCCTAGTTAGTGGCATGTTTTTAGAACAGAAATTTTGAAAGAGTGTTATTAGCAACCACTCATCGACATTAATTCGGGACCAAGATACCAGGATGGTTCGTAATGAGTAAGTGGACAAAGTTAAGCTACTTGAGTCTTCCCGTATCTTGAGCCCCTTTTTAGCCGAGAAGCGTACTAGTACAGGGTACTGTTCTCCTCCGAAGCAGAACCACAGTAGTCCAACTTCACGTTACCAAATCAATATTATCACTAATAGACCACACAACTCTTGCCGATCACCAATGACTCATATAGTACACTACAGTTTGACATTGCAAAGGTCAAGCTTAGTGCTTGCAAGAGCTGTGCCAAGTGCATTGCAAGTTGAACAACTCAACTCTCAGCAATCTTATTTTTACTCAGCAAGGATAGAATTTACGTGACTATGAAAGTAGAAGCATCAATGAATTAATTTATGTATAGAAAATATCTTAATAACAATTTCCTTTATATTTCTTTCCCCACCTTTCTTGCCTAACCTTATGCATTACTTCACCCTATAATGCCATCACAGGCCCATCCCGCTCCAGTGGCTTCGTGTACGAGCTATGGCTATTCATCCTCGCTTTTACAGCTTATTTCGTGGGATTTATTGGGATCTCGAACGCAGGTGCATGTTGTTGGGCGGCATCAGTATCTATCGTGGGCTGCCCAATAATTTCTTCTCTAATGCCAACCGCATCCCATAGTCTGTTTCCCTCAGTTGCGTTCAACTCTGCCAAATCGAGCCACTGGTCCCATTGTGGAGTATCTGGTGCGGCACCGCATTTCTTGACCCACCCAATCTTTTTCGTTTCACGAATTGCATACCATAAGGTTCGCGTAAAACTAGGCATGCCTTCGAAATCATCACTCTGCCTTTTTACCTGATCTGCATTTTTGGCGTCTCCAGGCGTGATATCCTCAACAATGTAGCTTGATAAATCCCAGAATCTGTCTTTGGGAATTAGTGATGCCGCCCAGAACAAACCATTGAGGACCATATATGAAGCTCCAATAGCAGCCTGCATGATGAAATCGCAATTCCCAAGCAAGACCACCGAAACCATAAGAAGTAGTGTGCCGAAGCCGACCATAATTCTATATTGCCAGGTCTCAACACGATAATCGCATTCTTCACTTCCGATGTAGAGCTCTCGTGCGACTATCTCATCACATTTGACGATGAGAAATGCACCTTCACGCGTACGGATGGCGACATCTCCCGAAGGTACTTTTGAACGAAAAAAACGGGGCTCTAAGAGAGGAGACCATAGGGATCCGTACCCAACGATAGAAGAGCAGAGCGAGATCGTTCCCAATGCCAGACAGGCAGTCCCATCCTTTACTACTATTGCTAAAATCAGGAGACTGATGGTCAATAAACAAGATCCTACGGACAGTATACGAAGAGGCGACCATGTATGCGGCGGTACGCGTGGTTTTTGCTTTCCTTTCCCGGGTGTGGTATGGGTGAGTTCGCGAAATGTAGATTGTCTGCGAACCTGTGGTTCGGAATAATTTTCCAAATCTCCTCGGTCAACAGTAGTTGAGACATTCGTATCTCTTGGATACACTTCCATTGGGTTATTGGAGTTAACATCGCTTCTATGAGTTATTTTAAGCACCTGAACTAATGTTAGCATTTTAAGCTCATATTTTCACATGCCCATATTTTAACTTGAATGGTTAAGATTCGGATATACAAGAGCACGCATGTCGACAGAATAAAAGTGCAAAATATGTGCATACCTTAAACCCGAAACGAGGTAAATCGTCGAGAGGATGAAGGATATCTGCAAAATAATTGAGAGTCGGGACCAAAGTCCCATTATGGATACCTACTACAGCCGAAGACGTCTGTGGTAATCGTGTAGGTCGAGTAGGTTTGAGCAAAGCCTGTGGTGCTGGAATAATTCTCGGGAGCATACAAGTCCATGAAGAAGTCAACGCCTGAGAATGCTCTTCGATCGATGATTCCCCAATAACTGCTAGTAGGGAAACAATATCTAAACGCCAACCTTCTGAGTTTCCATTCTTTCCAGAGGGGAACCAGTGTGCCATTTCATAAAGAACTTCGCCAGGCGATTAATTTTGCACAGAATGATACTCTTGTGACAATGTACTTGGTGTATGTATAAAAGTGGCAAGTCTCCGTCTAAAATCTATAGCCAAATTCTTATACAGATAAAGCGTAGAAAATACGAGTCTGGCAGCATTTTGTTGAGGAAGCAAAGATGTAGGCAGGTATTTAATGAAACTTCCAATTTTGGGGTTCCCACCCCTTGTCAGCTGCATGGTCTACATGTGGTAGTGATGGAGATGAAGGTGGGGCTGCGGCTGAGTTATACCATACTAGCTCGCTAGAATCTGGTAAGTTCAAGCCTCATCTGTGGAGTATTCCATCGAAAGTCTGTCGGCGAACCTCTAGGCACGATACTCACCGGTGAGAAGTTGTAAACTTAAATTCTTTGCTAGCCAGGTACAGGGGCATCTTTAGCTCACTGCTATGTTAATGCGCATATTTATTGTGTTATGAAAGCTGCAGAATTGGCCTATCTAAGTGTTATGCTTTCTAGTGTCTGTAGATACCAATGTCTCACTAACAAGTCTCTCACAGTAATCCAAATTGCTCATATTTGTCCAATTTCACCAAATCCAAGGGTATTGAGGTAACCAGGAGACCTACCTAGTTTATCATCTTGATAATCTACCCATGGCGTGTTGCCTAATATTCATAATTGTGCCATAAGTATGATATGACGTGTATTTAACCCGTGCTTGCACTCTTCTTTTAGTCAGTAAATTTCATAAATTGCCAGAGTCATAACTCACCGTGCGGGCTCTGGTATATTTATGAAGCAGTTATGCTTGACTTTTGTAGGATTCTAGAGCTGATAAACTCTCAAACCAAATCCAATCGCATAGCTTTTGCAGTTTCTGAAGACGGTATCCACTGCTGGAGCTTTGAGCCGTACTCGTCCACTATCCACCGGCAAAAGCCATTCCATTGGCTTTCCCATTGGTCGTTGACTCTTTTCATCTCTTCAGCATTCATACAGCTGTGCTCTAGGCTCCATTTTGCGAGTTGCTTCCACCCAAGCAGGTTCATAGACTCGGAACCAATCATTACCTGATAAAAGTCATGCGACAATGACGATCTACAATGTCAGTGCGTTTCAGCTTCGTTTATAACAAAAGGGAAGTGTACCTATAAAAAGTGGCATTGTCGCTATTGATGGTGCAAGGAACATTGTTCGCCAATAATATCGGTAGGTTGTGTCCAGCCATGACTGGTGTGAGTCCTAATACCTCGTTTGATATTGGGCATGATTCTACCGCAATATTCTTCTCCCTGAATATTTCCATGAGCAAAGGATGCCTTGCAAGAGCATAGCCGTGCCCAATACGTTTTGATTTCAAGAGGATGGCATCGTAAAGGTTTCCATCGACCTTGTCACCAATTTCGAGCGTCTCTCCGCAATGGAATAGGAACGGAATATCGAGGTTGAGTGAATCGCACTTGTTCCTAAACGATAAAAATTCAGGCACAAAGTGTCGGAGTTCATTTCCCATCTCTTCATGGCCTACAAGATCAAAACCTGTCTACAGTATTAGTTTGAACTGCCTCGTGTTAAAAAATAATCTAAGCTTACCACAAATGAGGTGTGCATATTTCTGCTTGAGTTGTATACACTCATCCAAAGCTGCTTGAATTTGAGGTTTCTTGAAACTTCGGGGTGTACAGTAGATAACTTTCATTCCACCAAAATACTTGCCTTCGCGCGCTAATTTCACTTTGGTATTCTTGAGTTCTTCATCAATGATTCTCAAAATGTCTTCATTACCCATAGTTTTCGAGCCGTCGTCGGTCTTCAGGGAATTAGTGCTCATGAAGTTTGGCCTGATTTCGGCATATTGGATGTTGTCTGCTACGAAATCCTCGATGCAAGCTCGGGTGTAACTTCGAAAGGCTGATTCGTATGCAAAGAGACCTTTCATCATCTGGGTCCGATAATTAAATTTCTCCCATATTCTGTAATAATTAGGTTTAATCCATTATTGTCTTCAGGCTTGGCGACTTACCCACGACCGGTTTGTTGAAAACTGTGAGCTTCTTCCTCTGAGATTTGCATCTTAGTTTCCAGCCAGCTTTCAGCCCCATGCGTTCCTTCTAATATCTTGCCGGATTGATCGACATATTTAAATCGTCTCTGGAAATCTTTGTACGGCATCCACGCATTAGACGTGTACTTATAATCTAGAAGATCTCCGAGTGGGACATAGGTCAAAGATCCGTCATCGCCTTTAAGGTGAGTAGCTTCTTGTAGGGTCATGACCATGAAAGAAATTCGGGTTGCGGCCAGGTTTTCAAGAGTTACCAGAGGTAGGGTACTACGAATATACATCGCGCTAATATCTCGAGCTTGACGTATCAAAAAAGCTGCCGGTAAGCATGAGTTGAAATGGACGTGTAGATGTGAGCCTTTTGGCATGCGCTTTGCGACCTTGAACAATTCCGTCTGATTGATGAGATCAACAGTTCCAAGAAAGTGACGTGCGTCTACATCGGAGCCGTACGTTTGTTCCCTATCAAACCATCTTATTTTCTTGACAATCTCAACTGCCTTTCTTTCAATACTAGACGAGCTCTTCACAACGTCAGCGTCAAAAGCGCGGGTCATTTCCTCTGTTTGCATGTCTTTCCGGGCGGCTTCATATGCCTCTGGGGTCTCAAATCCTCCATCAAGGGCTACTCTCCAACCCGAAGAATATCTATTCGAATGTCGTGCACTTTCCATTAGGTGAAGTCGTCTAGATCTGGAAGCTTGAGGCGGCGATTGAAACTTGCGTTCCCTCGGTCGCTCGTCGCCGTCTTTATTGATGCTTGAACATAGACCGCCCATTGCAGCCCTCCTCACACAGTTCAGCTATAATCTCGCTTGCTCGGTCATAAATATAGATAGGGCATTGTTTAAATGCCGGTGAATAATAATACGTGTTGGTGTCTCGTGCCAGACAGCACTGGAAATTCCCATGCTGACATGCCAGCATGCCAAGTCACTGCCCTTGTTCAGATCCTTGGATGCTAGTGAATGCTAGTAAATGCTAGTGAATGCTCTCGGTGAGACAATTGGATTATATTTACACATGTACAATGTACGTATACAATCGTGGATTATATCGTCTGTTTGAAGCACCTAGCTTCTAGCATAACTTAATTTATTAAGCCCATAATGGTTAAATGGCATGACTTCTTTGTTTTCAATTCGTTAAACAGGTCACGTGCATATCTTCTAGTGAGCATCTGGATCTGTGAGCCGTCCATAGCTTGTACTGTCTATGCTGCAAATGATTGAACTTTCAAAGATGTAAACAACAAGATTAGCGTTGGAGGAGGAGGAAGAGGAAAATCTTAACGAATCAAGAAAGACCTCGCTCCACCTGCGAGGCTGACTACCTGACCGGTTACACAGCCACCTGTGTCAATGATACAGCACATCGAAGAAGGCTTTGGCACTCTGTAGGCAGCCAAGTCATGGCTGTCTGAGCTAGCGGCGTACCTGAGACAAAGAACGAATTTTCAAAACGTGGTCAGTAGAATTAAGTCACATCCTAATCTCAACGTGCAAGTATGATACCAATTTACTATTGGTCTACTTCCGCTCTGTCTTCGTCAAACATCTCCGTCATGTTATCGCATTCCCAAATGTGTCTCGGTTTAAGTCCATCCTTAAGACACTAATATAATAAGTCCCAAGGTGGGGTATCTTAAACACAATAACTCGTCTCCACAATACGCCATAAACAATGCTGATACTCCAGCTTTTGGGTCCCATCTAATCCTCGAACTTAATGCCTTTCTTGCCCTCTACGTCGATATAACCTCCTCTATAGCTGCCACGTTTCTTTTTGTTTTTTTCTTTCGTGAAGCCTTTTCCTTTTGTAATTATCAAATCCTCGTGGGCTTTCTGCGCATAATCATAAGGAACATAAGCATTACTGGCCAATCTTTCGTCAACCTTTTGATCCCTGGGTATCCTCGAAAATGGTACGTTTGTCTTCTTGCTCTTTATGACTGGGTCAGGTGGTAAAGGAGGCGAAAGACGACGTTCGGCAGTAGTGACAGCTTTTTGTTCAGCTTTCTCGGGGCTACTGATCCTAGAACGACGCAGAGCTTTGTCGAGGGAAGCACTGTCGGAATCAATGACCTTCGCGTCACCCGAATCTTTTGCGATCATTCGACGAGCTACAGAAGTGGCAGTTTCCAGGCCTACTTTTTTGACTGGCGCTGAATCACTAGAGGAAGAATCTGAAGATGATTCCGATGACGATGGTGTCATTTTAGAAAGAGTAGCGCTAGATTCAGAGGCTTGCTTTTTGGTTTCTTCTGAATCAGATTCACTATCAGAGCTAGATGAGTCCGAATCCGAGTCTGGTAGAGGCGTCTTTTTGGCAAGCGATTGTGTAGAAGAGTCTGAATCGGAAGACGACTCGGAAGACGAAGAATCGCTGCTGGAGGAGCTAGAGTCAGACTTGGCTTTCTTGGATTTCTTCTTCTTAACGCTGGAGCTAGAATCGGAATCAGATGAGGATGATGAGTCGCTGCTGGAAGATTTGGAGGATTCATCTTCCGAACTAGAGCTAGAACTAGAATCGGATGATGAAGAAGACTCTGACGATGAAGAAGATCCACTACTTGAGGCTTTTGAGGCTTTCTTGACGTTCTTTTGTTTCGATTTATTGTGCAACTTCTTTCCATCCTCGGAACTTGAACTCGACGAAGAGCCTGAGCTAGAACTAGATCCCGATGAAGATGACGAGGAATCACTGGGAGAGGATTGAGCAGTCTTCAGCTTTTTGACCTTTGGAGCATCGTCTTCGGAACTGGTATCTGACGAAGAACCACTGCTCGATGATATAGCTTTACGCTTCAGAGTATTGGTTTTTAGCTTAGGGGAAGCAGTTTTGGCTACTGGCGCTTCGTTCTCATCATCTGCATCGCTGTCGGATCCACTGGAAGAAGAGGGAGAGGCAGAAAGTTTCCGGAGATTCTGCTTTTTGGTTGTCACAGTTGTGATCTGTAGTATAATTAGCCATGCCACCTTGAAGTTTGTGGAATCCCTCTGATGGAGAACTTCTTCGTAAATACGTACAGAATCGGCCATTTCAACATCACTATCAGCATTGCTACTTTTCTTGGAGGCCTCCCCTTTGGTACTTTTAGTCTGATCACTGGCTGGCTGCTTCTCATTCTTCAATTGACACCACTCCTTGTAAATTGTGCTTAGTGATGGCGAGCCTTTAACAATTCCTACTGAGTTTCCTCCTCTCTTGCTTTCTCCTGCGAGAGTTTTACTTGTATTGGTGAAACCACTCTCTGCAAGAAACGCTTCAACCTAAATTTCAGTCAGATATTGAAAGAAAGCAGTTGAGGAAACGACATACCAATCCAACCAAGTCTGGGGAAGGTGTTGCCTTAGGAGAATCTCCAGCATCTCGGCGCTTCAAAAGATCCTCTGCAAGCTGTTTTTCAAGCTTCTTCGTAGCTCTCTTGGATAGAGCGGGAGCGGGAGCATGAATATTTGGCTTGGGACTTGCAGAGGTATTCTCTGTAACCGGAAACAACCATTCCGGCTGCTGGGTACCGGCAGGGACCTTCCGCTTCCCAATTTTCAGTAGGTTTGGGTTGGCAGACATCGTAGGGTTGATTGATGTTGAGAAAGAATGGCAGAAAATCCGCCCAACTTTTTATTTTTCTTGAACAAGGGCAAGCACACGCCAGGGCACGGTGAGTAAAACCACGTGCTTATTCACGTGATCAAGGGTAATCAAGGTACGTACAGTGAAGGGTCAGGGCTTTGTAGTTTGAAAATTCCATGGGCAAGACTCTGCAGTCATTATAGAATTGTTATTGGAGTCACATTTGATACCTTCATCTTCCATAAGTAATAATAATCTAGAGTTTTTCATTCGTCGATAGACTTGGCAATCTTTATACTATCTTACCTAGTTTGGTTTAGTGTGAGACTCGACCTCATCCCGAGAATTACATAACCCCAAGCCACATCACGCTCCTGAGCAGACTGTAGCTTCACATATTGCCCGAGACAACGACAGGCTGTGCCAACACATTGAGCACGCTTAAGAATCACCAAAACAAAGCGACATTTTGTGTAAAAATGTTCTCTGGTTCCTTTGGAGAACCATATTTCCACCCAACTGTAGCTATAGATGACCACCTAGGCACACGATAAAGTCGGAACGCCAGAATACGTGGCTCCGCCATGGAGGGTTCATACTCTAATGGATCTGGCGGGGTCAACGGCAACAGTGGAATGACGAGGGCGGAAAGGTTTGAAGATGAAAAGCAGAGGATCATACAAAGCTGCTTTGGGCGGAAGGATGATGACGGAGCCTGTAAGAGTTGCCCGACAGAATGCGCCTCGAGTGCTGGCGCACCTTGGAGAGTGCTAATTTCCAAGCAGTATTGGAGTCGTATATCACTCACATAAGAATAATCGAGGATGCTGCGTACCCATCTACCCCACCGCCGCCAAACGCCAACCCCGCTGCGAAGAAACCGCGTCTTATTATCGTCGCAGTACGAAGATCTGGACGAGTCCGCATGCACAAGGCTAGAGAGAATGTGAACGGGACATTTTCAATTGGGAAGACTTGGATGCTTGATGATTTAACTAGTATTCAATCTTACAATGGCATGAATCCTGTCACCCCGGAGGAGGAACAACACAAGCTGTGGGCTGGAGGAATTGGATTTATTGTAACTCTGGGGAAACCATACTATTGGCAGGCGAACACTCAAAAAGAGAAGCAATTCTTCGTGGCAAGTCTGGTGAAAATCTACACGAAATATACTGGAGGACGGACTCCGGACCTGGTCGGATTTGATGCTAGGGAGAAAGATCAATTACTCGGTGTTGTCAGTCGATCATTGCCACCGTCGCAAGTACAGTCGCCGTCTGGACCTGGCCCTGGACCTGTGCCAGGATATGGACAAACTCAGAATCGGGCTCCTCCAAGACGTGAGGCCTCTCGTGAACGAATGCAACGACAGATGTCTCCAGGTGGCCAACAATCATTTCCATCCCAGCCATCATCTAGGCCACTTCTTAACGCCCGCCGTGAGGACTCACCAAGCAGTAGAACCAGTCTTGAATCCGACCGTGCTGGCCCTGGCTCTGGGCCGCAACATGGTCAGGCAAACTTACGCCGCCTAGCTGGTAGCAATCAAAGTCAGGACTCTTTTGCTAGAAGCGATGATGCTTCTAGTTTGCCTCCGCGATCACGGGGCGGAATGTCCGGCATGCCCAGTGGCCCTGGTAGATTCCAAGATCGCAGTGTCACGCCAACCTCGCAACGAGCCACGACTCCCGACAGTACGGTGTCTGGAGGTATGGATATATCAAGAGACGCCCCACCTATACCGGCACCTTTAGCACTACCTCCAGAGCGACGTAGGCCGCCCATGCCAATAGTAGGAGACTCTCGTCAACGTAGCCAGAACTTGTCAACTGATGACATCGTACCTGCACCATTGGCAAGTCCAGGAATGCGGAGAGAAGAATTGCGACCTCCGGTACGTAGTATTGAAAGAAATCAAGCTCGTGATCGAGATTTGGATATTGTGGGCACGAGAATTACACAAAAAAGTCCCAGCATCACAGAACCTATACCAGCATCTATGCCCACTCCACTTACAGTATCAAATAAGATCAGCAACGTTGAACGCCCTAAAATTCCGGCTATAATACCCGTGTTAGGAAAGTCTCAATCCGAAATAGTTTCCCCGCTTTCTGCAAAGCCTCAAGAAGAAGAGCCAACAGAAGAGCGCCCTGGCCTTGGGCCAATGATCAAGAAGCAGAGGTCTACAGCAAATACGCCAGTTTCACCAATCTCGCCTGATACTGCAGGAGAAGAAGACAATTCTAGACCAGGTCTTGGGCCTATGATTAGGAAGCAGAAATCCAAAGCTGATGTTGCAAACTCGTTTCTTAAGGCCGCAAAGTCTGCTAATTCATTCAATACCTTCAAACCCCGCGCTGGAGGGGCTGCTGAGAGGTTACGACAAGCTGCAGCTACGGCAGCAGAAAGATCCCCCGATGGGCCTGATGGTATCACAGGTGTTGTTCCAGCCCCATCGTTGGCTAAAAGCATGAGCACAGAAAACCACTCCAACTCCTCAACACCAAATGCCACTCCGGTTGAGAAAAGCAACAATCGAAATCTCAATAGCGTACCAGAAGTCAAGATTACAGTCCCAGATTCAGCAAGACCGACCAGTGTTGAGGATTCTAGAAAAGCTTTGGATGACAACGCCTCACCTGAAAAACCAAAAACTAAAGAGGTGAAACGCCCGAAAGCTCCGTCCGAAATCATGCAAAAAGAACTAGCGTCGATAAATGTCGATCCTGCTATCTTAGGTGGTAGAGGTGGTGACTTAATTGCTGCATGGGAAGAATTTGGGTGGGCTGGTGAAGGTGTACACACTAAAAACATTGACCAGATGAAAGAAGAAATTGAGCGCGAGCTAAATAGAGCTCAAGCTGGAGGTTGGTTGACCAGGTTGGATGAAGAAGACGAAAGAATTGCAGCTGTCCATGCTGGTCTGGATAGATGTGTTGCTGAATGTGATGAACTCGATGGCTTGCTCACTTTGAATCTTGTGGAACTTAGCGTAAGTTTATGACCTCGGGCCTTATTGCTTCATACTAACTCTTTCAGACTCGCAACGAGGATGTCGCATATATCGAAGCACAGTCGCAAGGCCTCCAAGTCCAAGCAGCGAATCAGAAATTACTCCAGGCAGAACTCAATACCCTTCTACAAACTATATCTATTTCTCAACAACAGCTGAGTCCCTTACACGAATCTTCATTGGAGACTTCTCGAGGTCTTGAGCAAGTTGAGAGCTCCCTTGTCACACTATTCAAGGCTATGCTTTCCATTGATCCTACTTTAAGTGCATCTGTCCCACGTGCTAGTGAAGACAGTAGCATTGACTCTGGGCGACCGGCTGGCTTCAGTACTGAGCTTGGAAGCATGCGGGTTATGCAGGACAAAAAAGAGAGTTACCGGAGTGAGAGTGCGCAGTTTCTCCAGCGACTTAAACCCTTCTTGCAAGTTAAGTTTGCTGCTGCAATCGATGAGACCAGGCAAGCACTGGAACGCGAAAAAGGAAGTAATCTTACCAGATCTGGAAAGGTCAAACTTGACTCTCGAAACCATGATTTGGCCCGAGATGCTTTGTGGAAATACAGCCCTCTGATGTTATTCACAAGAGAAGCCAGTCGGCCCGAGTGGGAGGATCTGTTGAAGCTTTACGAATTGAACGCTAGACCGCTCTATCAGGACGAGTTCCGTGATGCTGTATTTGGATGGAAGCGTATCGCGAAGAAACCCACCGGTGATGAAGGTGACGTGCTGTTTACATCTCAGATTGAAAAACAGACCGAAGGGATCGCCACAACTGCTCGAAAATTAACTGTTAAAAGAAGTCAAACTCTAGCGAAAAGTTTACGCTCCCCAATCGGCGACAACGGTAGCAAAACTAGTGTCGACAGAGGTGCTGATGGCCGTCTCCAGCAACATGAAGTCTTCAGTGGGGTTATAGATGAAATAATTCCGATTGTGAGCATGGAGCAAAACTTTATAGTCGAGTTTTTTCACGTTACTTCACTTGAGCAGCATGATTTTCCTGAAGCCGTTGCTGCTGCAACACCTGAAATGAGACGAGGCACTGACTTAAGGAGGACAAAAGTTATGGACCCAAACAGGGAACTTGCGAAACAGGTCGTGATCTCTATGGACGAAGTTTATTCTTTTCTTCAAGGTGATCTGTCTTCCCTCGTAGACTGGAGCCTCCAGGCCGACCCCTTGTAAGAAATCACATCCTTGAGCTTTTTTCATTTACTAACAATATGACAGGCAAGGTGTGGGCCTCATTGCTGCGATTGAGCGAAAGCTCATTGACTTTGAAGAGTCAAGTCAGGAGTTCTTGGCACGGACTTTCCAAAAGCTGCACGCAAAGCTCGTTGGCATGTTTACAAAATTCCTTGACGAGCAGATCCGTGCCATAGAAGAAACAAAAGTGAAGATCAAAAAGCGAAAGGGAGTCATAGGTTTCGTGAAGATATTCCCGTCATTTTCGCTAGCGTTAGAAACAATGTTGGTTTCAGCAGATAACTTAGAGATACGTGAAATTGTCAACAACGCATACCACCGGATTAATAAAGCTATGTTCGAGTCTCTCAAAGTTATTGCACGAGAAAACCCTAGCGCGCAAACAGCTGGTGCGGATCCAGAGGATAAGGAGGCTCTCAACTACCAAATTCTTCTCATCGAAAACATGAACCATTATCTTGAGGAGGTAGACACCCGCTCTAACCCTGCGCTTGAAGACTGGAAGCATAATGCAACACAAGAGATGGATGAACATATGTCTCTCTATGTGGGAGCAGTTATTAGAAGACCATTGGGCAAGCTACTCGATTTCTTAGAGAGCACAGAGAGTCTAGTTCTTTCGCGCCAACCTGGAGAACCAGCATCGAAGATATCAGGAATGCCTAGTCATTCGAAAACAACCTTCAAGAAAGTGCTTGCTGGCTACGAGTCAAAGGAAGTGAAAAAGGGTATCGAGACACTCAAAAAACGAGTGGAGAAGCACTTTGGTGACACCGATGATCCTGCTTTAAGCCGCGGCCTGGTGGCAAAGGTCCAACAGAATTGTGAGAAACAATACGAGAAGGTCGAAGACAGAATCTTGACCATAAGTCGAGATGTTTATGACGGGGACATTATTCCTGAGTTTACAAAAGCCGAGATAGCTGCAGCTTTTAGAAAGTAGGCTGGTTCTTCGACGGGTTATTATGCATCTGGGCAGGTGTTGGTCCATTTATTACATTTGAGCGGTATTGTGATTCGGCGTTCACAAGGTTAATTTTCCCTGTCCCGTACAAAACTGTATTACAATATGTACAAATATATGAAAGGAATTTCAGTAAAACAAGCAGAAATGCAACTGGTTTTACCACTTACCTAAGGTCATGGGTGCATCCCTTCAATCGTGACCACCGTAGCCCCTGAATCTTTAAGCGACCCTAAAAAAAGGCGTGAGGCAGGAGGTATCCTACTATGAATTCCACAAGTCCGTATTGACAAGAGCTGATGAATGGCTTGCAAGGATTTCCGCGCCTCCCTTTCATGACACGCAGGTACATTCTAAATGGAGCCCTAGCTCACGAATCAAGTAATAGTCACAAGGTTTCCTCTAGTTTATAACGTAAATGATACACATTGGTAAGTGGGGGAAATCGCGTACACAATCGAGACATGTTTTAATAAATCACAACCGCGGATATAGCGGAGAAACACGGGTATCTTCGACACATATCGTCATATGTAGCTATGACTTTAGTGATTATTCCTACCCGCTTCTGCACTCCTTCAAAACACATTGATCATCACATTTTACAGATTGTACAAAATACAAGAGATGGCTCAGAACAATATGTTCTCTGCGTTGGAACCAACATCCATCCCACTTGTAGAAAGCGATGCTAGTGATCAGCCAACACGAAATTCAACTACAGAGCTTCGTCCAATCACTAAACAACGTCAAGCCATAGTTCTCATATCCAGTTTCTTGACAATATGTATTACAATTGGCTTAAATCAGTCATATGGTGTTTTTCAAAGTTATTATACCTCAGCTGCTCAAACGATGCTCCCGCAATCTACAAAAAAGAACAGCGCGCTTGTTGCTTTTGTTGGAACTTTAGGATATGGTTTGACTTGGGTTGGAAGTATTGTCGTGAACCCTGCAATGGCAAGAATGGGTCTCAGGGGCACCAGGAATTTGTGCGTTATAGGAGTGTTCACAATGAGTCTTGGGTTGGGATTAGCGAGTCTAAGTACTCAGGTCTGTACCCTCGATACCAAAATGAGCCATTACGATATAAACCAGCCACTAACTAATTTATCATAGGTTTGGCATCTTCTACTATCTCAAGGCTTTATTTTTGGCATTGGAGCTTCACTATTCAACTTTCCCATCTTAAGTGCAGCTCCCGAGTATTTCAGCAAACATCGTGGTTCCGCAATGGGCATTATTCTCTCCGGTGCAGGAATCGGAGGACTAGTCTATGCCCCAGTGATTCGTATTTTGCTTACCTCAATTGGACCACGATGGACACTCCGAGCACTATGTTTAACTAACCTCATAATCTCGCTTCCAATAGCACTTACTGCTTCACCCTCGCGGTTCATGGGAAAGCGGCCAACTCATGTGGATTTGAAACTAGCTATGAAACCCGCTTTCATCTTAAGCGTAGGAGCAGCTTTTATGCAAGCTGGTGGACACGGATTGCCTTTGACTTTTCTTTCTGAGTACTCGGTGGCTTTGGGCTATTCTGCTACGTTTGGTGCTACTCTACTTGCGGTTTCGAATGGCGTGAATTCTCTTAGTCGAGTGGTGACTGGATATGCAGGAGATAGATTAGGAAGACAGAATACCCTGATCTTGACTGTACTTCTTTGTGTAGTAGCTGTGCTGGGATTCTGGTTGGGTAGTATAGATATGGGTGGAAACCGTGTATTGTGGATCTTGTTCGTGGTGGTAAGTCATGTTTATTCTCTTCTCGCTGAGGAGAGTAATCAAGATGTGTGTAGTACTGATTTCTCAATTAGGTTTACGGTGCTGCGTCCGGAGGATACAACGCATTGTTCCCAACAGTAAGGAGACCTCTCAGTATCAAAACCGATTTACTGACATTTGATAGATTATTGTAGACGTTTTTGGACTTCATGCATATGCAAGTGTCAATGGTTTTATGTATTTTATGAGAGGCCTAGGAACAAGTAAGTAACCTTGAAAGCAAACATCTTGCCTTGTATTAGTTTGCAAACCTCACACAAGCTCTGGAGTCCTCTCGATTTCATGCTGACTTGTGCTTTAGTGTTTGGAAGTCCAGTCGGAGGCAAGATTCTTGGGGAGAATGTATTGGGTAACTATAGAAGCGTGGTCTTATTTGACGCAGCACTTCTTATAGGCGCTACTATCTGTATTGCTGGGGTTAGATATCGTGATGCTATAGACAAGAAGGTCTGGAAATGGGTAGCGTAGATTTCCCACCATCACAAGTTAAGGTGTTCCAAGTCAAAAAGCACAAAGCTTAATCACTCCACTTTTACCTGCGTCTACTTCTACTTCAGCTTTTCAAGTTTCACAGCTGAGCAACTGCCAAGAGCTGTTCCACTAACAAAATTGTGTTTGAAAGTAGGTAGGTTTGGATAAGAGTTCTATGATAAGATTGACTAACTTCTATATATTCACGCTGTACTGATATAGAAGTTAGAAGATATCACAAGTACAGCTGCCAAAGGAAGCCTCAACTGTTATGGAACAGAAATGAAATCGGTTGCCAGTACTAAAGTATATTTCAAGCTCCAGTTACTAAATGAGCTTACATCAGGGCGTCTGCCAAAGTTGAACAGGGAGGTAGATATTGCTGGCCACGAAATGCTTTCCAAAACTATGGACACGTTATGAGCAATTGAGGACTTGCAAACTTGTAAGCAGAGGTTGGGAATTATTTCATTAATCATACGAGTTTGCAGAGAGATGATATATTATGACAGGAGAACTGCATATGTAGGGCGTACTAATACATTCATTAATATACACCAATAGCACCGGCTACCGTCCTAGTCTTAGATTTCCAGATCTATTAGCTCGTGTCAAATAACCATGCATTTTGATCATTATGATCTGCCAGTGTATATCTGATCTTAACCTCGATTGGCGGCTCAAGGCTTCGAACCGGTAGTCTTGTGGTATGCTCCATTTGGGCTTGATGGGAATGTTTTATGCTATGGCTAAGACCATGAAAGGCGAGCCCAAACCCAGCCTGATATTGCTATGCTTCACATAATGTATAACTTCTCAACCACTCCTGTCGTGCATTTCAAATGGTGGGATCTGGTCAAATGGAATGATTTCCACTGGTTTCGCCAATTTGATCTTTGGATGGTGCTCCAGACCAGCAGCCTTTAACATAGCAAATCTAATGGCATCTACACCCAATCTCTTTCCATCGAGCCATTTCTCAGAACTGCAAGATATGACCTCTCCTATGGCGCTGTTTGCATCTTCTTGATTCGGCTGTACCAGCTTTTTCGCAGCTTCCATAGTCTTTTGCAACTCAATAAATCTGAAATCCAGAGCACCTTGACTGGGATTCCTCTTTCCATCAAAAAGGACCCTATCCACCTTGGACAATATGATTTGATATGGTATAGATTGCTCCTTGAACAGGCTTATAAGGTGCAGATCGCTGTCTTTGATTCCATGCTGAGCATCAATCAACAAAAACGCCCTCTTCATCTGCGTCCTTTTCCCCAGATATTTCAGAACTTGTGTTCCCCATTCTGCTCTCCCTCCCTTTCCATAACCGGGCATGTCTAGAACCACAAGTCTGTTCGTCCCATTATCCTCTGCCCCGCCAACTGCGAAGGCATTCATACATTTCGTCCTTCCGGGTTTCGAACTCGTATGCGCCAGTTTCCTGCCCAATAATGCATTTAAGATAGAGGATTTGCCTACGTTTGAACGCCCAAGAAAGCAGACCTCGGGGCTGTTGCCGAAATCCATTGTTTTGAATTTTGGCGCCGACCAGAGGAATTTAGGAGGTCTCTTCTCGAAGAATGTTGCCGCATGTTTGAGCTGTGAAGGTTCGGGTGCGATTGTATCCCAGTGATACGAGAGCTGTGCGGTTGGAAACCTCAACTCAAGAGGCGTCGAGATTTGAGCAACATTGCTAGTCGTGGCGAGGCTCCGGCTGAAATTCTTGGAAGAGCAGAACTGGAAACATCGTAGACGGAGACTTGGCTGGAGTATCAATGGATTCAACATGTTGAATACCCACAACTAGACAGAGAGCTTGTGTTGTGGAAATCTCGAGATAAAATGATGCCGAAATCCCAAGTGGACCCGAGGCTGAACAGGGGGACGGGGTCGGAATCAAAAATAGTCCAGAGCTTCCAGAGCTTAATTTCTTTACTATGCTTTCGTAGCTTTCGACTTCCAGACTATTCAACATACACAAACACAATCAGCGGTCTGCTTTTGGTCGCGATTAAATCATCTACCGATAGACCTCATATTATTAAAGTACATTTGCTCAACAATGGCTACCCCTTCAAAGCTCCGGTCTATTTACCGCTCATTCCTACGAGAACTCCCTTCACGCCCGCTATCCTCAACCTCACGCTCACCTTTACAATCGCGCATCCGAAGTACGATCGCATCAGAAAGCAGCACCCCAATCGAACAAGCTGAGCAGTTCTTACAATATGTCAAGGCACAACGAATGTACGCGACCTTGCTGGAAAGGTACAACCCAGGAATGAATATGGAGGAAGAGGAGAGAGTCAGATTAACCGCAAGGAGGGTGGGCATGGAATTACCAGAGGAGTTCTCATACGCCGATACGGCTTTGAAGGGTGGGGATGACAAAGAATGAGAGCGCTGCACATATTTGGGATTGAATAGGTGTCAAATGAAGACAATGGTCGCAGACGCCTAATTTGTTGCAAGGAGAAGAGGCATCTTTCTCACTCAGCATTGCCTTGGTCTTGGTCTTGGAGTGTGTGATAGAAAGGCTGCGTGGGGCACGGCGGTGTATTTCAACATCTATTTGGGGTGTCTCCCATGAGCACAATTGTACACTATGATGTAAAATATGACCAGATATCCCGCCGGGAAAATCAGGAGGAGTGTGGCTCCAACTTCATGTCGAGTATATTTCAATAATAAACAAAATACCAAGGGCTACCACCACCAACCACGGCTTGGTTTGGAAACTGACCAGTCATGCTTGATGGTGATAGGTCTTCTAGAAGGTGACGAGAAGAGTTCTTTTTCCAGCCCGCTTCTCGGAATTCCACGCTTTCGGGTTCAGTGGAAGCCGTCGAGCCGACCTAATATTGGATAGCGTGGGTTATTTTGGTGCGTTGCACGGCATTATAGTATGTATGACTTCTTTGCTTCAACCCGTTCACCACATCTGGAATTCCCCTTCATCATTTAGTCATTTGGGGATAGCATACGTGGTCTCATGGTGGCAACTCCATCTGCTGTACCATCTGCTGTACGGCTTTATGCATTTAAATTAATGATGGGAAGAATTAAAGTTGTGGTGTGCAGTGCACCCGAGAATCCTATACCTTACCAGGTTGTACTACACAATCGTTACCAGAGTTTCATACGGGAGTAACTTGTCATGGTTAATTATTGAGAGTGGCGCGAGTGGGCAGACCTCCAACACAAATCTCCAACACAAATCTCCAACACAAATCTCCAACACAAGTCTCCAGGGTTCTGGCTATAGTACCGAGACGAGAGTACTGTGCGAACGAGAGCACAGTCAATTAAGTAAGATCTGACTTCGTATGCACACTTCTTGTGCATCTCCAGCCCTCCAGCTCTCCAGCTCTCCACCTGCTTCTGCTTCTGCTTCTTCTTCTGCTTTTGCACATCGTGATGATCATGTAAGAAGCCTCAAGCCACGGCTTGCCGTCCATCACACGTTGTGGCAAAGCTTGATTGCTGTTGGTAGCAAATGAAGCAGAAAAAGAATGGCTCTGGCCGCCGTCTGTGATGTTTCGGCCTGCCCTGGTATGGTGGTGTGCATACTGTACAGTAGCTCCGTAAGTAGTACTGTACGTACTGGGTGGATGATTAAGTACTTGATG
>Ga0247734_1000716_pt1 | contig 27530 bp, 28 predicted proteins | sample UWRJL103311B2_FD_180933 | JGI IMG/M metagenome (GOLD analysis project Ga0247734, IMG submission 180933) | Plant litter microbial communities from Arlington Agricultural Research Station in Wisconsin, United States - UWRJ-L103-311B-2 | ecosystem: Environmental > Terrestrial > Plant litter >...
TCATCCATCTCCTCCATCCCATCCTCGATCTCCAACTTCTGCTTTGGTTTGGTTTGCTCTGGTCTGCTAGGCGCCTCTCCCGCAAGGACTACTGCCGCTTTCCCGCCCAAGCCGAATACTTCGTTCGTGTAGTAGAAAAGGCAGACGGACAGACTCACTTACTCACTCACTCACTCACTCACTGGTCACTGGTCACGCAAGGCAAGGCAAGGCAAGGCAACACACAGACAGGACTGACTGACAGCCCCGTCCACTGCAACCTACTTTTCTCGGCCATATCTTCTGCCCTCGCTGCCCTCATTATCATCTCTCACACACTCTCACTCCCTCACTCTCTCTTCGCTACCTTTACATCAGAACATCTGGTTCAAAATCAACGAAAACGAGCCCTACAGCTTTTGTCTTTCTGGGCGGAGTGCTGTATTTCACTGTACTGTACTGTACTGTACCATAACATACCATACCATATATTGGACTCTTTTGATTGGCTTCCGCCCTGCTGTTCCTCGTGCGGAGTGTATTTGTCGGTTTGCAAATTGGACGGAAAGGTTGTCGATCGCTGCCATGTATTCATCCGTAATGGCTGGGGGGGTCCTCCCTCAGCATCACCCTGGCAGCACGGCATCATCATCATCATCGCCATCTCCTCCAGGATCACCGGTTCGGCCAGCCGTTCGTCTCCGTGGTCTGAGTTATCTGCGCAACTATACGCATACGCATCTGCTCTCCAGAGAGAATAATAATCACAGCAGCAGTGGTTCCAGTAGTCAGCGTCGACCGTTGATTACCAGAGCAGCAAGTTATCCCAGCAACCCTACTAGTAGCAGCCCCGCAGCCTTAAACACCACCACCACCACCACTCCAGGTCCAGGCCACCGTCCCGCAGCAACGACGACGATAGCCACAGCAACAGCAGCAAAAACCACACCCGATTTACCAGATTCACCCAGTCCTACCCAGCCGGTCTCTACCACCACAGCACAGAGTGCGCCGTCCAACATACCCATCGCAAGGTCGAGCAATCCGGAAACCCTCAGTTCTACAAGCGGGTGGCTACCGACCGTGACCAGTCAGAGTGGTTCATCGCGCGTCAGAATCGAACCACATCCAACAACCACAGAGTCCTCCCCTGCCGTTCTCTCCGTAACGAACCCCTCCAACGAGTTTACCGTATATGAATCGAGCATAATGGCGAGGGCAAATTCCACTGCTGCTGATGGAGCACCAACTTCTCCTCGAGTCGATCGGCCCGCAGAGGTAAGAACTCAACCCGCAACTCAGGCACCGGCAACAAATGGCGGGATGGCGCATCAGCTTCCTTCAATTCGGTTTACAGCATTCCAAGATCCCAGGGCCCAGCGACCGTCTCTAGTTTTTACGTCCATGGCCCGAACATTACCTACCGGGAAAGAGATTATCAAAGTTGGCAGATATTCGGAACGAGACAACCCCCCCAATGCATCCGGCAACGCCCCATCGTCCGCCCCAGTCGGCTTCAAGTCGAAGGTCGTCAGTAGGCGTCACTGCGAATTCTGGTGCTCGGGAGGAAGTTGGTTCATCAAAGATGTGAAAAGCTCGTCTGGCACCTTCTTGAATCACATTAGACTCAGTCCTCCTGGAACAGAGTCTAGGCCATTCCCAGTGAACGATGGCGATATTGTGCAGCTCGGTATTGACTTTAAGGGCGGGGAGGAGATGATTTTCAGATGCGTAAAAATCAGAGTTGAGCTCAACAAGGGTTGGCAGCATGCTCCCAGCAGCTTCAAGTAGGGTTTTTCTTCTGGATTCTCATTCGTCTACTAATAGTGCCCAGTGTACAATCTCACAAACGTCTACGAGAACTAAATAGTCTTGGAAAGTCTGTAGGTGGCTCGTCGCAGGACTGCTCAATCTGCCTCGGTCCAATCGCAGTAAGTTTGGCCCAGCATACGCCAACACTCTTGCTAACTTGTAATACTTAGCCATGCCAGTCACTTTTTGTTGCCCCTTGTTCTCATACGTGGCATTATAAATGCATTCGAGTGATAATCAATGGGCCACACTGGCCACATTTTGTTTGTCCGAATTGCAGATCAGTCGCAGATCTTGAGGCTGAACTTGATGAACCGGTTGCTGAAGAAGAATGGGAACAACTAGAGGCTGAAGATATTGAAGTGCCGGCTGAAGTTGCCCCTGCACTTGAAATCAGGAATCAAACGAGCGACCAACCCCAGCGTCCTGCTCCTGAACCTCCGACACAGGAATCGGATCTTGACCACAGTATTCCTAGTGATGGCGAGGTCGTAGAAATTAGTGACGAATCAGACGCAAGAGTCTCGGATACGGCGGAAACAATGGGGTATATGAATATCAACGATGAAGCCCACTCGCCTATCAGTTCTGTGAGCTCGAATGCCGATATCTCAAATGCGACTGTTCCACCCGTCAATATTGTCAGAAAGGCGGTACCTGCCATAGGTAGTTCCTCCTCTCAATTTGAACAAGCTTCTTCTCGGAATCAGCATCTAGCCCGAACACCAAGCCCTAACGGATTACCCTCCTCCCTATCAGATCCTTTGATAAGCGGAGAAGGACCTATGACCCCTCGCAACGATGTCGGGCCCTTCGTTTTCGAGTGAGTAAAATTTTAGGAAGCTTCTAGCTGTAACGTTTATGCTACCGTTACCATCTTGAAAGCACTGCTAATTTTGGGTTCTCTTTATAGTGGAAGCGCTGGACAACCAGCATCTGCTGATCCTTCTACCGACACTACCATCACAAATTTAGCCCCAACACCTCAACAAACGCATTAGCGACTACTCAGATTATCTTTTATTTTCTCGGCCATAATCCTGCATATTAGCGAAAGGGAGTTTATAAGAAGCGCGCTTGTAATGATATGATGACGGATAAAACTAGCATGTCTCGCTCTAAACGAGTGAAGAGCGAAATGGGCTCCATAATTTTCGCCGGATATAACCTCGAGCCAAGGAGGAATGGACTGGCGTATGACGAAGAAAGTGCTTTGGCAGGTTTGGCGCAAATGGTTGCGGGACAAGCGATGGATTTTGGCATTAATAACACACTTGGAGGCATAGTGTTTACATGTACCAAGAGGAGGACTGCATAAATAGCTTAACACACCAAATAAGTGGACCAAGTCTAGCAAATCAAGCGAGCATGCAATGCAAGCATAGCGTATTCACAAACACCCAATCTCTCTAACTCGCGGAAGCTTTCTAAATGAGATGCAAGAAGTCCACAAACTATGAGGAATTAAGAGTAAAGCTACCTCTGGCTAAATAAATTTTCTTAACGTTTCAACACAGCAGCAAGTCGTTCAATCTCTCTCGCCTCCACGCTGCCCACACCAGCAGCCTGTCTCAAGCGATCCACCATGTCTACATCCTTGAGCTTCACCGCTTCCTCGGCCGCCTTGACGCGCATTCCGCACTTCTCATACATGGCCACCGTTTCCCCGGCCTTCAGCGACGGGGCGCATTTCGGGACGAAGATGGCGGCGAGCTTGGGGTTGCCGGCTGCGAGGATAAGGTTGTAAAAGGGCTAGAGAGAAGAAGAAAGAGGGTCAGCTTTGATTAACCTTTTGTTTTTCTCTTTCCTTCCTTCCTTCTTTCTTTCTTTCTTTTTTGGGGGTCTTTTTAGGAATACTTTGTATTAAAGCGGTGGAGAGAGGGTTATGGATGGATGGGGATGGGAAAAGGAAGGGGGTGGAGGACGTACTTCCCAACCTATAGGTGATTTGCGAGTTTTAGATAGTTCTTCTAGCTCGTTCCAATCGCGTTTTGCTACTAGTGCTCTCAGTCTTGTGATGCTGTGTTAGTGTTTTGATCTTTTAGAAAGGTGAGAGGGAATGGAGGGCCTCCCAAGGGATTGTATATATATACCTAATCCACCAGAATGTCTTATCTGGAACTTTGAATTCGCTCTGCATTTTCTTGACGCGGCTCGTGTATCCCAAGCGAATCAATTTGAAGATGGTTTCGTTGACGCTTAGTCCTATGAAGTCCTCTGTGAGCTGCTCCTGGAAGACATTTTGCATTCGCAACAACACATTTGCTTCGTGTAGAGCCCTTACTTCGATAGACGTCTCTTTTGAATCAGAAAGCAGCTTTGAGGCCAGGCCGAGCTTGTCGATGGCTGCCCGGGAGTCAGGTTCCTGGAGTGCCTCACGAACGAAAACATTAGCACCATCGAGTCGTCGGTCATCTTGGTAGTAGAGGTCTTTGAGTAGTTCTGGGTCATCAGCTTGTGCAGAGGCTTCGATAAGTGCTGTGGCTATGGGCCTAGAATTGATGACACGGAAGAAGGCCGCAAGTTGGAGCTTCTTCTTTAGATGTAACAACACAAAGTATACAAGGTCGGAATCACCACTTTCAATGGCTTTGTCTAGTGCTATCTCGTCTTCCTCCATGTCGAGCAATAATGGAACTTGCTTTCCTGCTCGTGGCTCGTAATTCAAGAGCTCGGTAGCTAGACGGCCGCGACCTTCATCGTAGGCTGCACGAGCGATCTCTTCGAATGATATTCCACGTTTGCCGGCAAGTTTCTCGACGATCAATCGACAAATTGTATCTTCGTCCTCTGAACCAACCCGTACTTTCTGCGATGCCCAGTGCACGTAGATACGATCGGTAGGTAGTCGAAGATATGAGGAGATGCGAAGTGCTAAAAGATACTCTCCACGATTGATAAGTCGTCTGACTAATTTCTCCGGTGTCAGACGAAGAAACTGGTCGTAGGAAAGCGGAAGTCCAATCTCGTAGAAGCGGACTGCATTAAGAACGCGAAGTGTCTCGCACATGTCGACAAAATCATCACTGTTGTATATGTCTAGAACTGACTTCCCGAAAGATGCTGCCTTTAAAAGTTGCTTCTGCCAGTGAACATCGAACTCTAGGCCCGCCGCCTTAACCTGCAAAGTGTTAAGATTCAAAATATAGTAAGTACTAAGAGGGTCTTACGCATGTATCAACTGCTTCCACGAGGTTGGGGCGAATCAACTGGATGTTGTCATCTGCCTTTGGCGACTGGTCTTCTAGTTGTTCAACGGCATCGAGAAGTATCGAAGCCGGTGATTCCGTGCCAAATCGAAATACCTCTTCAGTCACTTCCGGGACTTTTTGCAAGAAATCACAGACATCATTCGTAATCAACCGGATCCCATCAAGATCTTACAAGCTGTTATTCTTTTTTCCTCAGTTCGGACGTGACATGTACCTACCTGCTATCAGATGAACTCGTCCATCGTAGAAGTATTTTGCCGCTGCATTATGTGGCCCAATAACATGAACCTCGTCTTCCCATGCAATAGCAACCGCATCATTCCCACACCATTCAAGATCTTTTGGTTGTATCTTTGACCTTGAATTGTACTCGCTGTGTCTGTTTTGGAAGTCACTAGATATAACAAAAGCTTTGCCTTCGCCTGTGTATAATGCAACAAATTTTCCGTTTGGTGATACGCTTAGATGAGTAAAGGGGCCGATATCAAGCTGACGATCCTCCGACTCAACTGCATCTACAACGTATATCGTCTGTCCGATACTAAGTAAAACTTCTACCGATCGAGAGAGTGTGTAAGCCGGAGGAATTAATGTCCAGGAGTAAATTTCTCCTTCTGGTGACGTAGCAAGCCGTATAGGACGAGGCTCCTCATACCGGGGAACAGATATTAGATGATTATTTGAAAGTAAAGCAACAAATCCGGTTCCATAGAACCTAATTACCTGTGAGCCAAAGAGCCAAAGAGCTCGCATTTGAAATTGTTACAACTAACCTGCATGACGCAACACCAAACTCCTCCGCACCATTGCCGAGAGAAAACTGAGTAAACTCTCCTTGCAGGTCGTAACAGCGAACGGTACCATCTTGGGTCACAACCATAAGTTGCTCGTCTTCAGACCACCCTAGCCCCTTGATAGAGCCTTTGTCCCAGTTTATCCTCCGAATCAATTTACCTGCACAACTATACACGTCGATGCTGGACTTGGACGTTTGAGAGCCATGAAAGTGGTGGAGTTTGGACTCATCTCGATACAGAGCTAAGTTGAATTCTAGTCAGCTTGCCGAAATACAAGTGTCAGTAGGAGGAAGAGGGTCACGTGGCTCATGAAATGAGTTGTTAAGCTCTCGTTCCATCCATATACCTCAGAGGCTAGGAAATGCATGTATGCTGAACGACTAGTTCAAGTCCTGAGTAATACTCAGAAGCTAGTCTGTCTTCTAATAATTGGCCTTCTCCTTGACCAACTCAAGGAAACCCGGAATGCTAAACACTTGCTTATTAGGCCATGAGGCCTGAGTAGTAGTACTCACCAATAGCTCCTCCATATGAACACCCAGTGACGATATAATTCTCAAGTTCTAGGTCCTTGTCAAATACCGCTGTGTACAGCTGTATCTTCCGATAGAACTTGTCGCCCACCTTCTCCCAGTCCGCTGTCGGATTCTTCATTCTACTTAGCTTTACCACCGCATTTCGCAAGTGTTTGTATAAGTATGCTCACGAGGTTGCATCGTTGGCTATCAAAGCTACTAGGTACATAGGTAGAGCCTCAACAACTGAGTTGGCCCGAGCTTGGAGCTAGTCACCGTAATATCAGTGGCACCACAACGTCACCATAACGAACATTCACGCTACCTGCACAATTGTGATATTCTGAGCTCTCCTCTGAATATCGAGGTTAATAGCACACACTAGGAGATGGCTGGCTGAAGTCATCATCCTTGCGGCCCTTATGGCAGACGAAATACTGGAGAAAGTGCATGATCTGAGCGACGTTGAGCTTGCAACTTTGATATGCCTCGTTGCGAAGGAGCATTGCATTATCGACACAGAACCTGACGCAATAGATGATTTAGTTCAAGAGCTGGAGCTTGTATGTTCCTCTGCCTTCTGTATCGTATATTGTTAACATTCGCCAGGTCGCAGCTAAGGTCTTCGGTTTATCCCATACAGTGATTGACTGCTCGGAACATACCTCACTCGATGACTTCGCACACGCCATTCTATCCGTGGATGTCAGTCCAACTCGATCTGCCTCTCCAATACGGCATCGACAAGACTCATACTTTCTCCATACTCCCGGGTTTCAATCGATTGCCAGATCCCCTCCATCAGAGTCCTTTGGGGAAAATAAAACAATAGCCAACGTCATAATTGCCAAAAACTTAGATGAGGCTCCAAAGCAAGTTCAGATACAGGCTCTAGAGCTAATGCGGACGAGGCGGATATACACACGTACATCGGTTCAAAATGTGCCAAAAACGTTCTTGTTTATTGCCTTGTTGGCTGGTGGTGAAGGCCCAAGGCTAACGAAGCATCTTAATGATTACATATTTATTTCGCACTTCCATAACCCAGAAGATGGCTTCCCAAATATAGAAGAAATGTATGGTGATGGGGATTCGATATCTTCGGTGGTGAAGAAAAGCCCCAAAATTGATACCGATGCCGCACTTTTACCCAGAATATCTTCCAAGGTCAGTGTCAATATAGTAGTTGTTTTTTGTAAATAAATCTAACACAAGCTCAGGAAATTGAACAGCTGTCACGATCGAGTAACACTGCTACTATTAGTATTGAAGTCAAGCGGTATCAACAGGACATAATAGCTTTCTTGCGACTACACCGTGCTGTGGCTGGTGGTATTTCTGCAACCGCTACTCAGCATTTTGACAAGCTTATCAAGTAAGATACCTGGGAGCTGAGGAAAAAACCCCTTGCTGAAACAGAAACTAGGTGCCTGGCCCCCCTTCACGGGTTTTCATATGCTACGCCATCCTTTGTTGCTCTTGCGGCTCGAAAAATATATCTCCATCGTATTTACATTGTCGCTCCAGAGAGAGAGCGTAGTATGCAATGGGGAAGTGATGTTGATGCTGTAGCCGCTTTGCTAGAAGGGGTTGGTCCGGAGGAGGTCATTGAGGATGTTTTAGGGAGTTGTGGCGCGGAAGTTCCTTTATGATACCCATTATCTAATTTTTCACATACACTTCGTCTTGACCGCGGTTTATTCTACTTTCCAAGTAGTTGTCATAGAGCCATATATGAAATTACTACCTCCCATATATTGTGCAGCTGATGAACCCTCCAACATAATTAAGCTACGACAATCCTACCACGTATAGTACCACCAGCGTAACGACTGCAATTGAAAAGTGTAGCGATACTTTCCTACGGGTACTGGAATACCTGTTGAAGATATTAATCTCAGAACTACAATTAAAAACTGGATAACGCATGAGGAGGTTCTGCTTAGTTGGTTGCAGTTTTTATGAGCTCGGAACAATCCAAGCATAGTTACACTATCCCACGGGATGCAAGTCTCACCCTATACTATCTCCTATCTGGTTCATTTTTTTCTTTTGTTGTAATGACGAATGTAACACGAAACAGCCCCAAACCCCCACGCATGCGATATGCAACAATCTTAGCTTTCTCTCTTTTGATATCACTGTTTTCTCATGGGCCGATATTTTGTGCAACATGAATAATGATGCTTGGTGCAATTGGTGATAATTCGTTAGATTTGTCTTGATGGCTTGGAAATGGCTTGTCAAGGATTTCGATGCAAAAAAAAAACAAATTTGGGAGGATTGTGAAGACTGACAGCTTGATAGCCAGTTGAGATGGAGAACGACATCCTAGTGGTTTGAAAGAATTGGAAGAATCAGGAGGCTACTACCTGTTGAATAATGTAGAGGGTCATAAGGGGCTCGCCTGAGAATCTAGATGAGAATGATACGCAATGGGAGTACATAAAAATGTGTATACGAATTAAGTAGACTTTTGTACTTTGTCATGTATCTCTATACTTGTTTAAGACAATTATCCCTGCGCCAGCAATGCATCATCTCATTATCATGAGATCTCTTTAATACGACACTTCCAGCCAGAGGATTGACTTAACAATGGAAGACTAAAATTTGATCAGTCAAGAATCAAAACAACGGAAGAAGAAATAACTAACCTTGCACCAAGACACCAACCCAACTCATTTCCCTTGATCTTCTTGGCGATCTTAACCTCTCGATCAATGGGCATCTCATACCCTGTGTGGAGAAGTGCCATCATAAAGTTCAAGTCGAGGCAGTGTTCTGGCCGACCTTCCAACTCCTCGAGAGCTCCCGGAACATTCTTAAACATATCCCAATGATCCTTTCCACCACAGACTTGATCGGTAAGGCGGTGGAGTTCTTGAAGAGTGAAAGATTCCGGCATCCCAAGGGGTTCTGTTCGGTCAAAGAAATAAGAGAAGGTGTAAACATCTTCGCGAGAAAATGTCTTGTCGAGGGAAGGCTGGTGAATGCCATTAAAGGAACAAGGGGCAAGTTTGCATTCTGCATCTTTCACAAGTATTCTTTCAGCAAGCTTGCGGCATTGCGCTGGTGCTGGCGACGATGGTCCAGTCATATTGACCGTTAATAAATCCCCAAGAGCATGGCCTTTACTCAGCTCAACTTTGACTGAGCGACTCATACCGGGCGCAATACAAGGATTGATAACTGGTTGATCCTTCCACGAAGAGTCAACGGGGCTCGTTTTGTGGATGTCCTCAATTAGAGTCTTATGGATAGTCCCACGGGCCGACATTAAACCATATCCGAGATGCGAGTGCTGATACAGCTCGAAATCTCTGTCGCCAAAGTTGAGTAGGTACTTGTGGTCACCTTCAGCCAGCTTTTCAGGCATCCCTCCACTTGGGCTTTTGAACGTTGGTTGGAAGACGATTTGAGTAGAGCCACCGCCAAGGTCAAATACAGCTGCGGTCTCAGTGAGATCAGGACCGCCAATTTTCCCCAGAAGATAATTCGTAGTGATCCAAGCATAAACGCCCTCATCCTTGCCTTCCATGACTTCAACGCCACCCTTCTCTTTTGATACGACTGCGAAAGGATATCTAGTCTCGAGTCTTTCTCGGACAGCTTCCAGGATCCTTTCACTCATTTCAGTCCCAAGCTTGCGAAGACCAGCTGTAGCCTTCACAGCTACCGGTGTGCAGGACTTCAATGCATCGGGAACCGTCTCCACGGCTTTATCCATTAGAGAATCTAGACTTTTTGCAGCTCCTTCAGCATCAGCCTTGTACGAACTCAAGCCTGACCCCCCTTCCCTTTTCTCAGTCATATAAAAGCCCTCTTCCTCAAGTTCTGGGGTTGAGCCACAGTTGTTAAACTTGTAAATATGAATTCTGGATCCAGTGCTTCCAGCATCTATCATGAGAGCGTATTGAACAATTGGCTTTGACTTGTCAAATGACTTCGTACATTTGGTTGTGCCATATGACGCGTCTGAAGGCACTTGTCCATCGCTTGATCCTTTTGATCCGCTGGTAATAGGTACTAGAAAGCTGTAAGTGCGTGATCTGGGCATTCGGGATATTCTACATACATCTGGTGGAAACACCCGTTCCCGTTGGTACGAAGTAGTAAAAGAGGAAGACAATGAAGAGGAGCAAGCCCCCGGTCTTCAAATATCTGGATCGCTGACTTTGCGTCATCCAAGCGGCTTTGATTTTCTCCACTGTGCCTGCGGCGCTATTGCGAGCGCCTCTAGTATTATATCGAGCTGGTTTTTCGTAGGGATCGTGATGATTGTTCCTCGTTGGGAGCGAGACTGATGTGCGTCTCATCAGTGAAATTAAGATAGAAATAGAAGTCCGCCCGCAGCCTACATATAATAACGAATGAGATATGGATAGTAGATAGGAAGAAGCGTGGGGACGTTTGAGATGTCTCGTGTAAGGGGGAACAAAAGTTGAACAGGATTGCAGATTGATGGTACAGGGGTCAAGCCACAGTCTGAGCGCCACAATCTATTTGCGTAATACAAGGCTGCCAGTCTCGCCAGCGGAGTTAACTCCGAAGGAAAGGTTAAATCCGGATTTCAGCCTCGTCGACGTCGCCTCGGCTGCCTTCCTCGTCCTCAAAATCGCCTCCTGGGAGAACCTAATAGAAGATACTTTTTCTATGTTCTATCATTATTCCAACTCAGACCTGCTTATACTTCTGACTTCGCTCATTGATACCTAAAGACCAACTTAGACACTACTCTACTCTCTCTTATTAGTTCTACTCTTAATTGGAAGTAAATAGCGGCACCTCCTTTGAGGTATACAGCAGCTCTCTTTGCTACGAAAGACCTCGGGATCGGTTCTTCTTCAACTCTCAGAAATAGCCTGGCTGCTGTACAGCAATATGGATGTTCAGCTCTATGTTTATGATTTGTCCAATGGTCTAGCACGAAACATTTCTGCTGCTCTACTAGGAATTCAGGTCGATGCCGTGTACCACACAGCAGTCGTTTTTGGAGGAGTTGAGTATACCTATGATGGTGGGATCAAGTCTTTGGAACCTGGAAAGTCAATGGGGCCCCCTATGGAAATAATAGACCTAGGGGAAACAAACCTACCAATGGATATCATTATGGAGTACTTGGACTCCTTGAGAGAAATATATACTGCCGAGGTACGGATGTATCTATCACCTCAAACTTCTTGTATATCCTTGCTCACTGACAAACAGGCGTACGAGATGTTCACTCACAATTGCAATAATTTCTCAAATGATTTTGCTACCTTCCTCCTAGGCAGGGGTATACCAGAGTATATAGTGAACCTCCCCGATCATGTTCTAAACACCCCGTTTGGAAGAATGATGAAACCTCAAATCGACATGTTTGTGAAGGAGCGGCAAGCAAAGAGAGATGGGGGACTTGTGGGCATGGGTCGTGATGGCCAGTCAACCAAGGCGCCGTCCATACCTTCCACGGTAGTGGAGAAAGCCACTACTCAACAAGCACTAAGCCGCCTTCTTACGGATTCTAAAGACTCATGTGCCGTTGTGTTTTTTACTTCCACTGGCTGCGGGCCTTGTACGGCGCTCTACCCTATTTATGAAGAGCTGGCAGCGGAGTTCAAAAATAAATCGACCTTTATCATCGTTGATATTTCGGTACTGTATGACATTGCAACGAAGTATGAGATCAGAGCTACGCCCACGTTTATTACATTTTTGCACGGCGAGAAAGAAAACCGATGGTCGGGAGCAGATGTTAATACTCTTCGATCCAATGTCAATTTACTCACACAGATGGCATGGCCACAACATGCACACACATCTTTACGCCTACCAACTCTCAGGGGGGCGAGTACAAAGCCAGTAATGTACAGCAAAGTTCCACCTTTTTCAAAACTCAAGGCAAAAATGGGACCAGTGGCGGACGACCCAGCACTTGAAGGTCTGATGCATTTTGTTGCTGCTCGCGAGGCAGACGGTGCTGCAGAATCAACACTCCCAGATCTTGCACAGTTTAGCAAATTCTTGCGCCTTGCTCCTAAGAAGCTCCCCCCCGAGTTCATGTTCATGATTGTTGATCTTCTCCGTGCTGCCCTTGTCGATCCAAGGTTGAGTGGATACTATGCTGAAGAGAAAGACCACAGCACTGTTGTGCACCTCCTTACATATATCAATTCACTCGATGACTGCCCATACGCATTGCGTCTCGTGGCTTTACAACTTGTCTGTAACCTATTTTCGTCTCCATTGTATCCCCAGCACATACTCTGCTGCAATCCACTCACTGAGTCTATTATACAATTAATAACGACCAGCCTGCTGGATGATACCCATCATAACGTCCGCGTAGCTGCTGCTAGTCTTTCATTCAATATCGCAGTTGCAAATAGCATATGTCGATCCGAGAAAAACCACGAGGCTCTTCCAGAAGGTGCCCAAGTAGAATTGGCTGCATCATTACTTGAAGCAATTGGAGCCGAAGAAAATTCCCCAGAGGCTTTGAAGGGATACCTGCTTGCCTTTGGATATTTAGTGTACTGTGCACCCAAGAGTGGAGAGCTAGTAGATCTGTTGAAAAGCATGGATGCTCAAAGCACAATACTAGCTAAAAAGAAACTGTTTGCTGCTGAACTTTTGGTACAGGAGGTTAGTGAAGAACTTATTGGAAAGGGACTTAAGTAAGGAAAGATTAGACTGCATCGATTAGAGTACAATTAGATAGATTCTCTCCCATGAAACTTTATTTTTCCATTGCATAGTCTCAACTGCAAGTAGCTTTCTACTTTATTAAAAGAACAAACCGATCGATTTATGATTATTTCAGCGCATGTGGAGGCTCTAATATTTGGACAAATTGAGTTAGTAGAGCTCAACAATATGTGATACTCTTATTTCCGCCTCGGTATTTCTATCCGAGGTTTATAACTCCTATTCCGACCCTTTATCCGTTTGCAAATACAATTTTCTTTTGGATAGAACGATAACCAATCAGTGTCTACCTTCCCAAGCAAAATTAGTCAAACCCTCGCCATCTCTTCGTCCACCATAAGAGTTCCTCGTTACAAGATAGCGGGGATCCAATAAGTGTTCAGAGTACATGCAGATTATTTATGGTAGAGTATAGATAGGGCCGTTTCTATGATGCCAGCATCAAAACGCCGCGTATCGATGAGCTTTGAGCTCCAAACTTGAAGACGGCAATATCTGTTGCACTTAAAATTAGATCAGGCCATAATGGTAACCGAGCACGTACTATGAATATCAATGGTGGTACTTCATTGAAATATGTATGGTCTGTCGCCGCGCGATATAAAGAGCGGTAGTCTTAGGGAACGTGAGTGTTGTTGAATAAGTCGGGGTCGCGGTCAGTATAATACTGTAACAGAGCCTGCTTGCTGTCATTATTAGATTGTTCCGTCATGAAGATCACCAAAATCAGGAAATGCATATCAGATACATTGTAAACTACCTAAATATTGAAAAGTTGATGACAGATTTATATAGTAGCCTTAGAAGACCTTACGCTTGGGCCTTTATAGTAGTTGCTGAACCTTTTCAACATTGTCAACAACGGTGCAGTACAGCCGTTTCCCCTTGTTTATCAGTAGTTAAGATAGCTAGTACTAATTACCGGGGTTGTCCCACCAAACGGCATCCATCTATAGGATTGTTATGACTGGATACACTTTCGTCTGGAGCTGGTATAAATAATAGCATTGGCAGCGGCTGCGACCTGCTATTCTCACGGGTATATCATCTTTGCTTCCCAAAGCAGACTCAACATCCCCTTTCTTTGAATTATCGCTCTCTTGCGTGGATTTATTACTTATTTGTATCCTTGATTCTGCTCATCTTTCCCGTAAAATTTCTTTTCTGCTCCACCTGCCGTCCATAGTGAAACGTTAAGGACTCGTAGCTGTGAAGATTACAAGACCAAAATCACGTATACGTATTTTAATGCCAGAATGTCCAGTGAATTGCTTGCTGACTATCCTCTTGAACTATCTTCTTTTCAGAACTCAATATGCGGCGCTGCATGCCAGTCCTCAAAGGCCTCCGAAGCCCTATTCCTTGTGGGACTATGAAGCAGTGACACTGTCCTACTATAAATGCATTCACTTGATAAGCCGCTAACGATGCTAGTAATAAAGCATCAAGACCAATCGATAATATTTGCCGAAGAGGTTGGTTCGGAGAAGTAACCAAAATTGGTAATGAAAACTTAAAGCTTACAGATTAGTATTCTTTTTCAAAATTATCCTAAATGTAGTAGTAATTATACGAGTGTTCAGTCTCACGGTAACATTTGTTTTAAGGCTCACCCTTTCTCCTCCCTAAGTCAACGAGTTTCGGGAGATCGCGTGTGGAGATAATTTGAGCTACTTGCAGCCATGGTTTTGCTAGATTCGCTTTTCTTACCAAGGCCGGTAATCGCACCGATATCTAATTATACGTAATGGATCGATATGAGAGAATCTTCAAGACAGATCGCGAAATCTTTGCACCACGTCTCTGAGACAGATCGACACTGGGCTTTTCTGTGACTTGGAAGTGGATCAATGGCATACGTGGGGAAGGAAAAGTAACAGTAGAAATTGGCCTTCGGTTGATAATGGTGTCAAGGAACTTTGACAGAAATGAGACCCTGGAGGTCAGGAAATACAGGAAAGAGACAAAACTGGCTGCCACAACGTTCCCAGTTGCAAAGTTACTGTCGAGATATCAAATTGAGAATCAAGGTTACCAAACAAGAGATATATAACAACAACAAATATGTTAGCATAATCTGTACCGGAATAATCTTCTTGAATCCAATCAATGATTGAAATTAGAACATATTAATTAAATGAGCCCTCTTAATTAACATCGCAGCTAAAGGCTTAGGTAGAAGATTGATGCGTTATGGTAGTAAAGCCGAAAGAGCCTAGCTAACTCCGAAAATATTGTTTTATCACCAGACTGGGTAATATAAGCGAGGATAAGGGGCATCTTGAATTACCAAGCTGCTTCATAATAGTTAGAAGAGGAACACCCACATTATACGACAACGAAATTGAAGAGGTTGAACGAGTAGGCTCAGCGGGGTTGTTAAGGTAATGGCATGTCACTATGTAATTCTGTTCTTAAGTGAGTGGTGTGAGTGGGGTCTGACTTCATCTACGAAATTATTGCCTGAGGCCAAACACGACGACGAAAAGTGAGCCCTTTCGACTATTTAGGCTGACGGAAGGGTATTCTATCCGTGGACCGTAAGTAGGAGGTACACAAGGTAATCATCTCATGGTACCCATGAATAAGTTGGCTTTTATGAATACTGCTTATGTGTGAATATTGGTTTGGGTTGAGAAAAAGAAGATCTCGCTTCGCTCACAATAGTAAGGGGGTTCCCAATAGACCAAATATTCTAAATTATACGTGGAAACTGAAACAGCAATAAAGGTGCATGCTAGAAGAACTTATGATGGCTTAAATTCACAGAAAATAGGATGCCTATCTCTAACTTTCCTGTTCAAACCGATCCTGAAGGCTCCGTCCCCATGGCCAGGACCTGGATTTGCAGCGCATATTGAGTATTATTTTCGATAGAAATTATGGAGGAAAGAAATATAACCGGGGGGAAATCCTCTGTGTAGATATTGAACATTGAGTAGGGCGGATTTCACAGGTTGGAATCTAGGATTGGGAAGCATATGAGAATACGGGAAAGGAGCTTTGAAGGTAGTGGTGAATATAACGTAGAAGGAAGATTCTCTTTTTCTATATGCCTAGATCTAGTCTGTCGTTTCTTTATTCAAAATTGTCGGTGTGGGTGGCCTAGCAACCGAAAGACGAGAGGCCAACAACAAATCCCTCACCTTTGTGCTCCTTCCTACACTCTTCCCACATCTCGGACTACACACCACATTTGCAAATTTTCTTAATACAGTAGGCCTTGTTGTCATTACAACTAACTCCTGATTTCTTGAGTCACAGTTGCCCCGAACACTGTTCTTCTTCAAAGAAGTGTTACCAACATCAAAAATAGTAAGCTGTGACAATACCATCGTCTCTTGTGCTCTACTTGTAAGTCTCTATGATCTAACATAGATCTCCAAATTCTCACATGTTCTCAGATAAACCAGTCCCTATCAACTTTTTAATCGTTCTTCTTTTGTTAGCAACCCTCTTGCAACTCTTGACCTTTACCCCTACGTTCTCGGCCAGCAAATCACAAACAATAACAGAGAGATTCTATACAACGCCATCTCAAAAACATTCGAGCTTCACGGTACTAGACTTTTCGATATCTTGGGTGCGTTGATCCTGTACTAACTGGGAACAAGAATCACACTTTGACTTTCGAATCTTCAACTCTGGTAACTTTCCCCTGGTGCAACTACTTTCCACCATTACCTAGCCAATACACTTTCAACTCAATATCGACTGATTATCATCATAGCAGGATATTGAACGTATTTATCGAATAAAGCTATTGGGTGGCAGGTAAGCGCAAACCTCCATATCCGACATATCTTGCACATTGCAATAGCCAAAAGCTGTTAGACCCTGTTGCACACAAACACATAAGATTTCATCGGATTTGAGGCATATACACCGTATAGTTTCCTATTCTAGTTATCTGTGTGTCTGTATCACCAGCCAACAATCAACTTCATAATTACAACACGGTGTCAACTTTGTTTGCCCGTAGCTTGATCAATCTGAAGCCGGTATACTGAAGCCGGTATACCTCTGAACTTGATTTTCATAACCCTATGGCTTTTCTAGATTCTTAATATTCACTTCTTACTATCTGCAGAAAAAACAAGAAAAGTCTGCTTAGACTGCTCCAAGTTTATCTTGACTCCTTCATATCGTAGTTTATGGTCACTTGCATATTTCACTTCTTGCCGAGGCCTTATCCAGATCCCAAATCATTCACTATATTTTCAAGTGAGGTAGTGTTGCGATACGCTTAGTCTCAGCCTAATGAGAATTAAATTCTCATATTTCACATAGCGGGATAGCACATGATGTCACTTTACATTCGCTGACCTTGCCTTAGTCATTATGTCTTCTATCACGATTCTAAAGCAAGTATTGAACATTGGTTCTGAGTGTGATTTTGTGGTGATGGCTACGACAACCATTCAGCCAACCAAACCTGTCACCTTGAAGGAATTATTGGGCCGACTTGAATTGCATACTATTCCTGGTATCAAAATATTCGAGTCTTCTCAGGTTCTCCAAAATACTTTAGATAATGCCGGCACGAACTCTGTTGCGGAGCCTCGAACTCTTCAGACTGACATGGATCCAGCCGACCAGGAGAACCTTAAGGTCATGCAATACCGTGAGAATGCTCAGTTGGCCACTGTTGACATCGTGGGACCTAAGGAATTCGGAATTGCGATTGGAGAAGGTGAACTTAAGCACACTTTTAAGAAGTCCGGGGATGTCTTACTTATCGGCAATTATGCGGGAAAGGAAATTGTCAAGATCAGCGGTGATCTACTTCTTCCTGACCGACACAAGAAGCATTACTTGTTCTCACAATTGATTCCGGAGATTCGGCAGTTGATTTTAGCTGAAGCTGCTCGCGACGAAGCACCACGTGAAGTTATTATCGAAGAGGTAATATTTTCTCGTAACTTCCTACTATTACAGCAGTTATTCTAAGAAGATACTAGTACCATCGTAAGAACAACTACCAGGTTTCTACATACTTTCATGATGTACGTGCGACGGCGGGTTTTAAGCTCGTTTGTATCTCCAAGACGATCCAGAATGACCTTATAGGTGGGGGAATTGCCCAGAAGATCCAGCTCAACAACGGCAAGAGTATATTTTTCAATCGGGACAATGATATTCTCCGTATTCAGTCGTGTGCTCCCCACTACAGCACCAGATTGTCGTTAGAATGTGCTATGGACTTTAAGTATCTGAAGAGCATTACTCTTGAAGTTAACAGCTTCCTAGCTACAACACGACATGGGATAGCTAGATCTTTGCAGGCGATGATGGCTTTACAAACCATTATCATTACCGGAGAAGTCTTCACTAACTACGGCCCGGTGGATGCAAATGAGTTGGTTGACGTCAATTTGAATTTTAATCTGATTCATGTCTCTGAGGACGGATTGGGTAATAAGGCGAAGATGATTCCAACTTGGACGAGCCTTGATGGAAAGATCTTCGAGGACCGAAAGATCTTGAGTGAACTTGAGAGTGAATTGATCTCAGAATTCCAGTAAGCCACCCACAAAAACCTCTAAAAATGTGGACTCTTCTCAGTCCAAGTGTCCGCTCGGTTATTCATATTAATACTAACTCAGTAATATTTAGAGGAAACCAAGCTTCCAGAATGAACAATTTCCTCGGCCAGCTTGAGATCCTATTTGCATTGGTCACTGGATCCTCTCAATTCACACCAAGTTGCACTCTTGTCAAGGTTGAAGTTAAGTTCTAAGAGACCATTTCTATAGAGACAGACACTTCTATGTAATATGATGATTGGTCAAATGGAAATGCGATTGTGGAGAACCGGTTTTGTAATTTGCAGCAACAGGCAGTGATTACATTATGACTAGGGTCTACCCTCTCAATCCGCAATGACATATTATATACACAATTCCGATGTTCTGATATCCAGTGCAGGGTGATGAAATTTGCAGTTAGGAGAGAAATACTAATACAAATCAAGAGGATAGCAACATGCTCATTTGTATGGATATTTCTGATGGAGCAGAATATTCTGCTCTTATCCGCGGACAACTCGAAAATTTGAGCTTCAATGGCTCCATCCCCCGGGAGGCAAGAATAAAAGGGAGGTTTACCAAAGATAGACCTACTCAGGCACCAGCACTGATGGGGAATCATCAAGAAAAACAATTGAGAGCTTATTGATACGACAGATGTATAGGGAAAGACATAACATACTCCACGTTGACTCGAACGGTGATTAGTAAAGCTGACCAAGTATGGTAATTGGACAGCCCCCACTGAGTGAGTGTCGAATATCATAGACTTGATTGATTGCTTAAAGCCGAATCCACAATTCCCTAATATATCTCATTATCTCAAGCATGTTCGCTATATTCTGCTAGATTTAGTGCTTTAGGTTTGCAAACATATTTTTGTGATGGACGTACGTGTTGCCATCAAATTGATGATGTTTTTGTACTGTGCTATGGGCTCAGTGTTGACATTCTTTTTGACTTGAGCTGATTAGTGTCGTAATCCTGGATTATCAAGGCTTCAGCGAGTATGCGCGTGTTATCTTGGATCCTATTATGTTGACCTAAAGTTTTCGATTAAACTATAGTCTGCCATAGTAGAGACTAACCTAGATAATGCAAGCTTTCACGTTGGGCAGTCATTCAGTCAAATCTATGGCTGACAAATTATGTTAGTTCACCCGCCATCTGTCGCCTTGAAGTATGGTGAGATGAGATGAGATGAGATACCTGTAGAGGCTTCTTAAAAAACCTCCAATACAATATGCAATGAAACTTATGGATTTAGGAATTCCTTGAGTTAAATTCCAGGGCAATAGAAAGTTCCATTGGTATCTTAATGTTCAACAATGGAGCAAAAAGTTACCTTTGGTTATGGTGATAAGGGATGCGTGAGCCGCAGCTAAAAAGAAACCTTAAGTACTGTCAACAACGCGTTGCAAATTAACACGTCCTTAGCATACATGAATTAAAACAAGTTGGCAAACACTCAGTAATTTATATAAATACTCTGCTCAACCATCAACTAACTGCCAGCACGAATGGTTACTTTACCGAAGCAAATAAAGGCTACTCTTTCCTTGCAATCTGTTTGCCCCGCCAACCAAACCATCGTCATCGCGTAAACAGACCCGCAATCTCATGTACCAAAATCTACAGGTGCGGTTCAACGAGATAGTTCTGGACATCAACGATACATTGATAGGTATGGCTCTAGATCCAAGAGCAATGCCGGGCGTAGCTACCGAAGTGCGTTCAATGAGATCTTCTGCATCTACTCCTTCGTTGCGCTCTAGGGACGGCAGCATCACTCCGATGGGGAGACCCGACGCGCCGGGAGGCAACGTGAAGGTTGTTGTTAGAGTCAGGGGCTTTTTACCTAGAGGTATGGTTTTAACTGACGGAGATGAGGCTTTGCTCACTATTTTGAATAGAAATCGAAAGAGGTGCCGAATGCCTGATTGAGATGAATCCAATCACACAAGCTACCACTCTTCTTGCACCCAATGGTACAGACGCTGCAAATTCACGATCGAAAACCCGCAAGGTGGAGGAGAAGTCATTCACTTTTGATAATTCATTTTGGAGTCATGAAAAAAAGGACCATCATTATGCACATCAAGCGGATGTATATAACTGCTTGGGGGAGGAGTTCTTGGATCATAATTTCGAAGGGTATCATACCTGTATCTTTGCATACGGCCAGACCGGCTCTGGCAAGAGTTATACGATGATGGGAACCCCTGATCAACCCGGTCTTATTCCACGGACTTGCGAAGACCTTTTCGAGAGAATCGAAGCCGCTCATAACGAAACTCCGAATATTTCTTACAACGTCAGAGTATCTTACTTCGAAGTATACAACGAGCATGTCCGTGATCTTTTGGTCGCTGCACAGCCAAACCAAGCTCCGAATTACCTCAAAATCCGCGAATCACCTACCGAGGGACCATATGTGAAAGACTTGACAGATGCGCCTGTCCGGAACATTACCGAAATTTTGCGCCATATGAAGACTGGAGATATGAATCGAACAACAGCAAGCACGAAAATGAATGATACAAGTAGTCGGAGTCATTCGGTCTTTACTATTATGCTCAAGCAAATTCACCATGATATGGAAACTGATGAGACTACAGAACGTGTTGCCCGTATTCGTCTGGTAGATTTAGCAGGTAGTGAGCGAGCAAAGGCAACAGAAGCGACTGGGACTCGTCTAAGAGAAGGCAGCAACATCAACAAGTCTTTAACTACACTGGGCCGGGTGATTGCTGCACTCGCAGACCCAAAGCAGCAACGGCCCGGCAAGCGTAACAAGGATGTAGTTCCATATCGAGATTCGATCCTCACTTGGTTGTTGAAAGATTCCCTCGGAGGAAATAGTAAGACTGCCATGATTGCTTGTATTGCTCCTGCAGACTATGACGAAACTCTATCGACACTTCGGTATGCGGATCAAGCAAAGAGAATCCGAACTCGGGCTATTGTTAATCAAGATCATGTATCAGCTGCCGAACGTGATGCCCAGATTGCTGCTATGGCGGAGGAGATTCGCGTCCTGACACTCAGCGTTTCTGATAACCGACGTCGTGAGAAAGAGGGAGAGGAGCATGAGAAGAAACTCGAAGAATATCAGAACAGAGTCATTACTATGCAACGCATGATGGAGGAACGTAGTATGGTGGCGGAAGGGAAAATTCGAAATCTGCAGACCGAGAACGATGCTTTGAAGCTGCATCTCAAGCTTGCACTTGATAGCCTGACCAATCCCATCAAGGTCCCAAGTGCCAGAAATAGTATCCAGGGAGTACCCGAAAAAGAGAATGTACTCCACGGAGCCACGGTTTCTGATGAGGAAAGAGAGTTTGATGAGAGAGAGTACAGTCCGGAGCTGTATTCAGATGAGGATGAAGGAATAGATCTTGGCCATCATCATCAGGAAGCAGACGAAATGCAAGGCTACATGAAAGTTCTGCTGCAGGATCTGAATTTATTCAAGAGAAAGATCACTGATGACAAGGTCAGATTTGTCAAGCCATTAGGGGAACGACAGTCCAATCGAGCATAGGTATACCGATTTGTATGATGAATAGCTTGATTTGATTACGATATTGGGTAGCGTTGGTGTCTGGAGTTATTCATCACCATCAAGAAGTGGTATGAAATTGTAGGGTACCTGAATTGTGGTTATACTTAGGATCCGTGACTATTTTATTATAGGATGTAGTGATACAGGAAATTAATTACTACAAAAGCACTAGAAGAGATATAGCAAGAGCCTATAATATGTGGCTAATTATGGATATGATCTTTCAATTCTAGGAGACACTACAAACAACATTATGACAACAACCATAAGTTATTGAGCGACCTTGTTCCGCCCATTGCATCTAAATGGGACCAACTCAGTTCGTATTGTTTTGAATGTCTCATACGCTTTTTGATACCAGCTAGTAATGGGGCGGATTGAGAGGGGTTCCTTTTGGGAAGTAAAGTCGGTCCCTACAATTAGATTTCCAAGTCTGCCATCAACCTTTTGAATCCTTACCTAGATCCCCAAAAAATTGTAACCTCATTAGACAATTAGGAATCTCCAGTAAGTTTGAATGATTACAATTGTAGAAGAGACAAAATGATCGCTAAGAAGCCCAGCTTAGCCCGAAGTAAAGGCTGTTATTTTAGTAACACTTGCCGTAAAGTAGTAGCATTATAGAAGGACAACATTGAATACACTAACCATCTATAGCAACTCGAAATTCATGTCAATAGCAACCTGGGATAAATGACGGTTAGAAAGATAACCCCGCCTTACATAATGAAACCATACATACGGAGGTATATGCACAGCGTTTAAGCCCCTCCATGCCACTGCAGCGCGGCAGCTGAGTTGGTCCAACGTTTCACCTGGACGATCCACCGAGTAGTCAAAGAGCTCTCTACACTCAATCATAGCTTTCTTTCCTTAGCAACTCAGCAACTTAGCAACTCTGCTCTTTGTTCTTTGTTCTTTGTCCTCTTCTGCTCTCAACACCTCCTCAGAATTACCTTTCACTATAATTCTCAACAAGGCTACCACCAGCCAGATATCCAACATGGCAATGAGACCTTCTCTCTTCACGAAAGGGCTTTCCTCAGCCCCTGGCGCCGATACAGGATCTCCAGCCGAACAGCGTGATGATGCTAAGAAGAACATGCTAAAGGCCATGCGGCCTCTACCTACTCAGCACTATTGGGATGTTTACTTCGATAGGTATGTCACGTCCACTCTCCAAACCGCCGAAACCTAATCTAAACTCAAACATAGACAGAACAAAGACACCAAGACTGCTGATGGCAACTATACCGCAACCCTCGAATCTCTCGGTTCTCAGATCGAATCCGTGCAAGATTTCTGGCGCTACAACAACAACACACCAGTTGAGCAGATCAAGATGCGCGAGAGTATCTATCTGTTCAAGCAGGGTTTCCAGCCGGTGTGGGAGGACAGACGAAATATCAACGGAGGCAGTTGGACGTTTCGGGTACCTAAAGCTAGCGGACCGGATTTCTGGACAAGAGTGCAGTTAATGGCCATTGGAGAGAAACTACAGGGTTGTTTGGATGGGGGTAAGTAACCGCTCTATCCATGCTTTTTGCAAGAAAGAGAGCTTTGCTGATCAGAAGAAAGGAGACCAACTTTGTGGCGTAGGATTGTCAGTAAGATTCAATTCCCACCTGATTAGTATCTGGCACCGTGATGCATCGAAACAGAAATCAATCGATGCTATACTAGAAACCGTGTTGGAGGAATTGCCAGAAGAGCTGAAGCCAAAGCCAGATAACTACTTCTACAAGAAGCATTCTGACCACGCCGGTTTTAAAGCGCCCGTTGACGCTCCGAAGGCATAAGATTCAACGGGAATTTGCGTTATGTAGAGCCACTACGTGGCATTCTGAAGCATTTGTGAGCTGGGGGAGTTCGGATCATACTGGGTGTTCTGCATAAATAGGCGCTCTTAAAATATATCAAGAAAGCCCTATTTTTTTCCCATAAAAAGAAAACCCCCAGCCAGTCTCTCATATATCTTGATACCCATTCCTTTCCCAGTGTCAATCCCTAGCTTGTGTACATGCTGCAACGCCTGTGTTCCTACCACGCCTTTGCAAATCACCATGTGTATTATCTCCATATTCCGGCCCTCCTCAACACACTTTCAAACTCCTCTTTCCCTACCCCTCTTCCCACTCCAGCCCCGCCATTCGCCTCTAAGATCATGTCTTTCAATATCTCTTCACTCACATCCTCCTTCAGTAGTTTTGCAACCCGTTTTAACATCCCCAACGTGATGCGATCTTCGCCGCCACTAGCAAATAGTTTAAAAGCATCATCAACTTCTTTCCTAGAAGCCTCGGAGTTCCTTTCTTTATGCTGCAGTTTGATGGCACAAATAGCTAAGAAGCTCGAGTATATAGCGAATCCTTCCTCTTCAGGATCGAGAATAGAAATGAATTCTGCGAGTTCGGGTGCTTCGGGTAGGAGGTCTAGTGCCCTGTTTCTTTGTTATTGAGGTTCAAGCCAAAGGTATTGTGAAGCGTACTTCATGGCCCTTCGCACATCGCCGATCTCTATCTGACTCTCATCTTCTATCTTCTTGTCAGAGCAGAAAAGTGAGAATGCTTCCTTGATCTCGGCTTCTTCCTCATTGGTGATATTATGTTCCTTTGCGAGTGCGGAGCGACGTTTTGCTTTTGGCGCGGAGGATACTGCTGCTGCGGCGCGTCTTTTCGCAGGCTAAAATTCTGTTAGACTCCATTGTTAGAGGGGACTCAATCAAATGACTTACCATTTTGGCATGTGCTGCGAGGGACTAGGAATTTGACTCAATTATCACTGACGAAATCGATCTTTGCGTTGCCCTGCCTTGCCTTGCCGACAAGGCTGAAGACTGGTCTCCAATCAATAGGGTTTGTATCCTTTTCGTAAATACACCCCTGCCAAGTCCACTAGTGGCACCCCACCCAGCAGCCTTTAAATTTTCGTTTTCAGCAATTCTGTTTTTCTTCTCTCATCAAGCTTCAAAAATAAATGCTAGAACTCACCATGCCGATGCTAGTCATGCTACCATGGTGAGCGTGGACAATGAAGCCAGAGGAGAATCCGGTCGAGATTTTGATTCTTCGAGACCTTCCTGGTGTGCCTAACTGCTGCACACATCTTTGGGTGTGGTAATTGGTGCGTTTGGGGACATTTACTATCTACTACGACTTAAACATAGGAGAGCTGTGCAAGCTTCATGCCTCTAATGATATACACATTTCTCAACGAGACAGACATCAGTTTCAACTTTGGCTTTGGTCCCATTTGTGATCGTTCTCCTGACCAAATTTCCAGGGCTCTGGCAAATTAGATGTTAGGCAGGCACTTGAGCGTTTCTTGTATTATAAACCGGAGAACAACTCAAGTATTCTTATTACCGGTAGCAAACCTCTGTATCACTATTCTGGTAGGATTGCATTAGTAGTTATGACCTTCCAGCAAGAGATTGATCACTCCTCGATGCAAAACCCAACAGCGAAAATCTGCAATAAATGTAGATCTATAATAACTACAACTGCAAAGGGGTTGGCTTCGCTCTTCAATGTCGCGGCTTCATGTACGATCGTGGTGAGGTGTTCAAAAACGCTGGTGAAGGATGCTCATTCTGTGCACTGTTGTTAACAGGTGGTGCCATCTCCTCGGGGCATTACAGTGGAGATTGTATCTTGCAGAGTTAGTCTCGAGCAGGAGATATGTGAATACTCGCAGGCACAAAATTTTGAAGAAGACTTTTGGAAACAATACTCGATGGCACAGAATAGCGGGTTTGATCTTCGGATTGGCATTTATCTGACCGAATTAGAAATGCGGAGTGGTGGTCTTCTTGAGATCTAAGCCATTGAAGGTGATTAATTTTCCTATCTTGTCTTTAATTACTCTGCATTCTTCTAGCTCCTCGAGACTAACTGCCCTCTAGATCACCAGACTTCCTTCTCATTGTGACTGTATTTGCGTATCTAAAGACACAAGATGGAGTAGGTGCGACAGGGGATCCGGCTGCAATAATCTTCCCAGTGAGGTTGCTCAGTAAATATACCAGGGAGAGAATTTTGGCGAACACCATGAGGAAGCAGCTTAACGATTGTTTAGATAGTTGCGACTCTCATTTAAAATGCCCTAAAGCCACTGTGTCCCATCTTCCGACCCGAGTTATCGATGTCGGCACAAATTCTCAGAATCCGACAGTTTACACGAGCCATTTAAACGAAACTAATGATCTTTATGCCGCACTGAGCTATTGCTGGGATGGTCCACAGAATTATATCACTACTAGAGCGAATCTTAAACAGAGGACCATTGGAATACCGTTGCAAGAATTGCCAAGGACTTTTCAGGATGGTATCATCATTACTCGCCATCTCAATATCAAATTTCGTTGGATCGACGCACTGTGCATCATACAAGACTGTGAAAAGGACAAGATCTTGGAGGTAAATAAGATGGATGAGGTATATGTAGGAGCAGCTCTCACTATCGCAGCAGCGAATTCCGATAACGTCAATGGCGGTTTTCTAAAAGAGTACTTGCGGCCAGTCAGTTGTCGATACCTTTCCAGCTACCAGATAGAAGAAGGGGGAATATCGAATGCGTATGGGATCGAGATGTGAAGCGACAAAGAGAACAAGATCCATTAGAATTACGAGGCTGGACTTTGCAAGAATCCGTACTCTCAAAACGAATCCTGTATTTTGAGACAGAGGATCTCACATGGAGATGCCATTCAGTCAATCGAAATCGAAATTTCGCAAGGGCCCCGATAGATGTGCACTTATCCAGATCCCCACGATGACTGAAGTCTGTATGGGAAGAGACAAGAACTAGGCAATATTTCGAGCAGAGTGAGCAGCCATTATAGAAATCTATAGTGGAAGAACTCTTTCGTTTTCGCAGGACAGACTACCAGCTTTGGCGGTTATAGCTACTGATTGGTCCAAGTCTTTCCACTTCGAGAAAAAAATATATGTCTAGACTGTGGAGGAGCTGGTTGATATGCCACCTCGGATGGACTGTATCATCTCTCAATGATGATATTTCGGCAAAGAGCTCCTACGCGAGACGGAGTCCCAGCTGGTCGTGGTTTCTTTATTTTATTTTTTATATTTTTTTTAAAAAAATCTTTTTAGGATATTCAGCGCGTCGACTACGAATCAGCTATATTAAAAAAGTGGGCGATCGACCTAATTCACAATGCGTCACCTTTTGGAGATGTTCGCAGCGGTAGCATTACACTATTGGCCTCAGGGTCCATAGCCACTCACCCGATTATTATTCCGCCTTGGAAACGTACTGATTGGCCACTTAACGGGAAAGAGTTGGCAAGTATTTTGTTTCATGGGAAGATGGTGGATGTACGTATGGGATGTCGATGCCAATAGTTTGGAAAGAAAAATTCCGCATTAGCTTTTGCTAGGCAGGACATCGAACACTTGGGGAGTGGG